>Ga0123336_10001161_pt1 | contig 24663 bp, 18 predicted proteins | sample SSSSmetaG_FD_96466 | JGI IMG/M metagenome (GOLD analysis project Ga0123336, IMG submission 96466) | Glacier valley bacterial and archeal communities from Borup Fiord, Nunavut, Canada, to study Microbial Dark Matter (Phase II) - ​SSSS metaG | ecosystem: Environmental > Aquatic > Freshwater > Ice... | reverse complement strand
TGAGGGCGTCCGCCTCTACTTCATGCAGAGCAACGGCGGCCTGGCGCAGGCCGACCGGTTCGGCGGCAAGGACGCCATCCTATCGGGACCGGCCGGCGGCATCGTCGGCGCGGCCCGCACCGCCGGGATGGCCGGCCTCGACCGCATCATCGGATTCGACATGGGCGGCACCAGCACCGACGTGGCGCTGTACGACGGCGCGTTCGAGCGTGCGTTCGAGACCGAGGTCGCCGGCGTGCGGATGCGCGCGCCGATGATGGCGATCAACACCGTGGCGGCCGGCGGCGGCAGCATCCTGCACTTCGACGGCGCACGCATCCGGGTCGGACCCGACAGCGCCGGCGCCAACCCCGGCCCCGCCAGCTACCGCCGCGGCGGGCCGCTGACCGTCACGGACGCCAACGTCTGCGTCGGCAAGCTGCAGCCCGCGCACTTCCCGCCGATCTTCGGGCCGGACGGCAACGAGCGGCTGGACCAGGACGCGGCGCTGGCCGGGTTCGCGGCGCTGGCGGACCGCATGGCGGAGGCCACCGGCACCCGGCAGGACCCACGGGCGGTCGCGGAGGGCTTCCTGCGCATCGCCGTCGCCAACATGGCCAATGCGATCAAGGAGGTCAGCGTCAGCAAGGGCCACGATGCCGCGCACTTCGCCCTGGCCTGCTTCGGCGGCGCCGGCGGCCAGCACGCCTGCCTCGTGGCCGACGAGCTTGGGATGGAAACCGTGTTCATCCACCCCTATGCCGGCGTGCTCTCCGCCTACGGCATGGGCCTGGCCGACCAGACTGTTTTACGGGAACAAGCGGTGGAGCGGCCCTTCGACGACGCGGCACTGCCGGCGCTGGACGCCCTGGCCGGACAGCTTGCCGCGGCTGCCGCGCACGAGCTGGCCAGCCAGGGCGCCGACCCCACCAACATCCAGGTCCGCCACACCGTCCACCTGCGCTACGAGGGGACGGAGGCCGCCCTGCCCGTGCCGCTGCGCGACGTGGCCGATACCCTGGACGCCTTCACCGCCGCCCACCGCACCCGCTTCGGCTTCGCAACGCCGGGCCGGGCCGTGGTGGCGGAGGCGCTGGCCATCGAGGCAACCGCGGCCGGCGAGCAAATACAGGAGCCGGCGCTGCCCGCCCGCACGGACGGCGCACCCGCGCCAGTGGACACCGTATCCATCTGGACGCATGGGGCGGAACACCAGGTCCCGGTCTTCGAACGCACGGCGCTGCTGGCCGGCGACCACCTGCCCGGCCCGGCCCTAGTGCGCGAGGCCAACGCCACCACCGTGATCGAACCCGGCTGGACCGCCGAGGTCACGGTGCAGAACCACATGATCCTGCGCCGCACCGAGGCCCTGCCCAGCCGCGTCGCCGCCGGAACCGAACGCGCCGATCCCGTGCTGCTGGAGCTATTCAACAACCTGTTCATGAACGTCGCCGAGCAGACCGGCCTGGTCCTGCAGAACACCTCCATGAGCGTCAACATCAAGGAGCGGCTGGACTTCTCCTGCGCCATCTTCGACGCCGCCGGCAACCTGGTCGCCAACGCCCCGCACGTCCCAGTCCACCTGGGCGCCATGGGCGAAAGCGTGAAGGCCGTCCTGCGCTCCCGCAGCACCACCTTGCGCCCCGGCGACGTCGTGGCGCTCAACAACCCGTTCAACGGCGGCACGCATTTGCCGGACGTGACGGTGATTACCCCGGTGTTCGACCCGTCGGGCACGGCCATCCGCTTCTTCGTCGGCAGCCGCGGCCACCACGCCGACATCGGCGGCACCACCCCCGGCAGCACGCCCCCAGCGTCCCGCACGCTGGAGGAAGAAGGCGTGGTGATTGACGACTTCCTGCTCGTGGAACAGGGCGCCTTCCGGGAGGCCGAGTTCCGCGCCCTGCTGGCCGGCGCCCGCTACCCCGCGCGCAGCCCGGACGTGAACGTGGCCGACATCAAGGCCCAGGTCGCCGCCAACGAGCGAGGCGTACAGGAGCTTGGCCGCGTTGTTGCATCCTACGGCTGGCAAACCGTGCAGGACTACATGCGCCACGTGATGGACAATGCCGAGGAGGAGGTCCGCCGCGTGCTGTCCCGCATCGGCGACGGCGCATTCGACTACACCATGGACGACGGCACGCCGCTGCGCGTTGCCGTGACGGTGGACCAGGCCGCCCGGACCGCGACGGTGGACTTCACCGGCACCGGGCCGCAACGCCCCGGCAACTTCAACGCGCCGCCCGCAGTGCTGCGCGCCGTCGTGCTGTATGTGTTCCGCTGCCTGGTCGGCCAGGACATCCCGCTGAACGACGGCTGCCTGAAACCGATCCGCATCGTGCTGCCGCCGGGCACCTTCCTGTCCCCTGCCCCCGGCGCGGCCGTGGTGGCGGGCAACACGGAGGTCAGCCAGGCCGCCTGCAACGCCCTGTTCGGCGCGCTGGGCACGCTGGCGTGCAGCCAGGCCACCATGAACAACCTGCTGTTCGGCGACGCCACCCGCCAGTACTACGAGACGATCTGCGGCGGCATGGGCGCCGGCCCCACCAACCCCGGCGCATCGGCCGTGCAGACCCACATGACCAACACCCGCATGACCGACCCCGAGGTGCTGGAGCTGCGCTACCCCGTCCGGCTGGAGGCCTTCGGCATCCGCCGCGGCTCCGGCGGCGGCGGCGCGCAAGCGGGAGGCGACGGGTCGGTCCGGCGCATCCGCTTCCTGGAACCCATGACGGTCGTCACCGTCGCGTCCCGCCGCACCATAGCACCCTTCGGACTCGCCGGCGGCCAACCCGGCGCGCCCGGCCGGCAATGGGTGGACCGCGCAGACGGCTCGCACGAGGACCTGTCCGGCACCAGCCGCGCGGAGCTTCTGCCCGGCGACCTCTATGTCATCGAAACGCCCGGCGGTGGCGGCTACGGAGGCGGCGCATGAGCTGGGACCTTTTGGCGCAATCCCTGGTCAGCGGCCTGCTGATGGGATTGATCTACGCCCTGGTGGCCGCCGGGCTTTCCCTGATCTTCGGCCTTATGGATGTCGTGAACTTCGCCCACGGCGAGATGATGATGCTTGCGATGTACGCTGCCGTGCTGATCTTCGGCACGCTGGGCCTGGACCCGCTGCTGCAACTGCCGCTGGTCTGCGCGGGGATGTTCGCGCTGGGCTGGGGGGTTTACCGAGGGGTGATCGCCCGGGCGCTGGGCGTACGGTTCAACCGCGGCATGGTGCAGATCTTCGCCACCTTCGGGCTGGCGATCTTCATCCGCGGCGCCGCGCAGTTCGCCTTCGGCGGCGACTTCCGCTCGGTCTCGGGCACCGTGTTGAGCGGCAAGACCGTCAGCTTCCTCGGCGTGTTCGTGCCCTTGCCGCAGTTGGCCGCAAGCATCGTGTGCCTGCTGGCCTTCGCCGGGCTGCTGCTGGTCGGCCGCACCGAGTTCGGGCGGGCGCTGGAAGCGACGCGGGAGGACCGGGACGCCGTGGCGCTGATCGGCATAGACCGCGACCGCATCTTCGCGATGGGCTGGGGCCTGGGCGCGGCGACGGTGGGCGTCGCCGGAGTCATGCTGATCTCGTTCTACTACGTGTCGCCCAACGTCGGCGCCAACTTCGCGCTGATCGCCTACGTGACGGTGGCGCTGGGCGGCTTCGGCAGCATCCTGGGCGCCTTGGTGGCCGGGGTGGTGATCGGCGAGGTCGAGGCGCTGACGGCCTTCGTGCTGGAACCGTCGCTGAAGCAGATCGGCATGTTCGCCGTTTACCTTGCCGTGCTGATGATCCGGCCGCGCGGCCTGTTCGGGAGGCTGTGATGAGCGTTTCAGTGCTTGACCCCGGCGTCGCGGCGCCCGCCGACAACGCCATCCTGCGCCGGCGGCGGCGGGAGCTGCTGCTGGGCGCCCTGCTGCTGGTCCCGCTCGGCGCCCTGCCCTTCCTGGTAAGCGACGTTTACACCCAGAACCTGATTATCACGACGGTGCTGTTCGCAGGATTGAGCCAGGCCTGGAACATCCTGGGCGGCTACTGCGGCCAGATCAGCCTGGGGCACGCGCTGTACATGGGCATCGGCGCCTATGTCTCGACCATGCTGTTCACGCGCGCCGGAGTGCCGCCAACGGTGGGCATGTTCGCCGCCGCCGCGGTGGCCGGGGCAGTGGCGCTGCTGGTGGGCTGGCCGTGCTTCCGGCTGAGCGGCCACTACTACGCCATCGCGACCGTCGTGGTCGGGGAGATCGGCTACCTGCTGTTCCTGAACTGGGAGTGGGTGGGGGCGGCGTCCGGCATCTACATCCCGCTGGGCGCGGACAGCGTGGTCAACCTGCAGTTCCGCACCAGCAAGCTGCCGTTTCACTTCGTGGTGCTGGCCTTCGCGGCGGTGGCCTGGGTGGCGGCCTGGCTGATCGAGGGCAGCCGGTGGGGCTTCGCCTGGCGGGCCGTCCGGGACGACGTGACAGCGGCCCGGTCCCTGGCGGTGCGGGTGTTCCCGAGCAAGATGGCGGCGGCGGCGATCAGCGGCGGCCTGACCGGGATGGGCGGCGCGATTTACGCGCAATACGTCGGTTACATAGACCCGGACAGCGTTTTGGCCGGACACTGGAGCATCCTGATCGCGCTGCCGGCAGTGCTGGGCGGGGTGGGAACGCTGTGGGGTCCGCTGCTGGGCGCCGCCGTGCTGATCCCTGTGAGCGAGCTGACCCGCAGCTACCTCGGCGGGTCCGGGCAGGGCGTGGACCTGATGATCTACGGCGGCCTGATCGTGGTGGTGGCGCTGGCCCGCCCGGCAGGGCTGGTAAGCCTGTTCGGCGTAAAGGGGCGCGCGTGATGACGAGGGTGCTGCAACAAGCGTGCGGTGTGGCCGCGCAGCCGCGGGCCGCCGGATGACCGCGCTCATGCAACTGCGGTCCGTAACTAAGACCTTCGGCGGCGTCGCAGCCAACGTGGACATCAGCTTCGATGTCATGCAAGGCGAAATCCTCGGCCTGATCGGCCCCAACGGCGCAGGCAAGACCAGCCTGTTCAACTCCATCAGCGGCGAGGTCTCGCCCGACAAGGGCACCATCCACCTGGAGGGGCAGCAGATCAACGGCACGGGACCGCTCGCCTGCGCCCGGGCAGGCGTGGCGCGCACCTTTCAGGTCGTGCGCTCCTTTGACAGCATGACGGTGCTGGAGAACGTCATGGTCGGCGCGTTCTCCCGCACGGCCCGCCCGCGGGAGGCGATGCGGGCGGCCCAGGACGTGCTGGCGTTCGCCGGGCTGGACGCCCGCGCCGACGCCCCGGCGCACCAACTGACCCCACCCGAGAAGCGCCGGCTGGAAATCGCCCGCGCCCTGGCCACCCAGCCCCGCGTGCTGCTGCTGGACGAGATGCTGACCGGCCTGACGCCCACCGAAGCCGCAGGGGGCGTCGCGCTGATCCGCGCCGTCCGCGACAAGGGCATCACCGTCGTGATGGTCGAGCACGTGATGGAGGTGCTGCTGCCGCTCGTGGACCGCGCCGTCGTGCTGAACCTGGGCCGCGTGCTGATGCAGGGCACGCCGGCCGAGGTCGTCCGCAACCCGGACGTGATCCGCGCCTACCTGGGGGACAAGTATGCTGCTTGAACTGGACGGCGTATCGGCCAGCTACCGCGGCCTGAAGGCGCTGCAAGGCGTCAGCCTCAAGGTCGCAGCCGGCGAGATCGTGGCGGTCGTGGGCGCCAACGGCGCGGGGAAAAGCACGCTGCTGCGCGCCATCGCCGGCCAGGTGGCGACGGAGGGCGCCATCACCTTCGACGGCGCCAGCATGGCCCACGTCGCCCCGCACCTTATCACCCGGCGCGGCGTCGGGCTGGTGCCGGAGGGTCGCCGCCTATTCCCGCGCCTGTCGGTCGAAGACAACCTTCGCCTCGGCGCCTATGCCCGGCGCGGCGACCCCAACCGGTTCAAGCCGCTGGAATTGGTGTTCGACCTGTTCCCCCGCTTGCAGGAGCGCCTGCCGCAGCGGGCGGAAACCCTGTCCGGCGGAGAGCAGCAGATGCTCGCCATCGGACGCGCTTTGATGACGCAGCCCCGCCTGCTGATGCTGGACGAGCCGAGCCAGGGCATCGCCCCAAAACTCGTGGACGACATCCTGGCCGCCGTGGGCCGCATCCGCGACCTGGGCACGACGGTGCTGCTGGTGGAGCAGCGGCTGGCGGAGGCGCTGGACCTCGCCGACCGCGCCTACGTGCTGCAAACCGGGCGCATCGTAATGGAGGGCCGCGCCGCGGACATCGCCGCCGACGCCGGGGTGCGGAAGGCATACCTGGGCATGTAGCTGCATCCAGGGTATGAACAGTCCACAATGGAAACCATCGCCATCACCGCCGGCCCCTACAGCTTCCGTGCCCGGTTCGAGAATGCGCGCGCACCCAAGACCTGCGCCCGCTTCCGCACCCTGCTCCCCTACCGCGAGCGCATCATCCACGTCCGCTGGAGCGGCGAAGCCTGCTGGATACCCCTGGGCGAACTGGACCTGGACCTGCCGTTCGAGGACGCGACGAGCTTCCCGGCGCCGGGCCAGGTCATCCTATACCCCGGCGGCATCAGCGAAACGGAGATCCTGATGGCCTATGGCCCCACGCGCTTCGCCAGCAAAGCCGGACAGCTCGCGGGCAACCACTTCTTGACCGTCACGGACGGGCTGGAGCACCTGCATCCGCTGGGGCGGTTGACGCTAGAAAAAGGCGCGCAGGACATCGTCTTCGGCGCATAGGCGGCCGGGTGGCGGTCCGGGACGCCGTCCCGCCAGGGCACCGTCACACCTCCCGCGGCGCCACCTCCTGTTTCGCCCGCAAGTGGCCCTCCCGGCTCTGTGCCTCGACAAAGACACGGCGCACGACAGGAAAGTCGTGCTTGATCCGACGCTCGATGCTGCTCACGGCGTGCTCCACCGCGTCTGCCGTCAGGTGGTTGTCGAAATCCAGGCTCAGCACCGCCAGCACGTCGTTCGGGCCGAAGTGCATGGTCAGCACCTCGTTGACGCACGTGATCCCGGGATAGGTCATAGCGATCCGCCGCAGCCCGGCGCGCACGCGGGGGTCGGCGGACTCACCCATCAGCAGCCCCTTGCACTCCCGCGCGAGAAAGGTGGCGGTGCCGGCCAGCAACACGCCGATCAAGACGGACGCCACGCCGTCCAGCCACGGCAGGTCCAGCACCTGCGCCGCCGCCAGCCCGGCGGCGGCGATCAGCAGCCCGGTCAGCGCCGCGCTGTCCTCGATCAGCACCGTGAAGATGGTCGGGTCCTTGCTGCGCTGCACCGCCTCCACCACGTCCTGCCCGCCTGCCTGGCGGCGGAAGGCGCGCAGGGCGATCAGCCACGTCGCGCCCTCGAACACCGCCGACGCGCCCAGCACGGCGTAGTTGACCCATGGCGTCCCGACCGGCTGCGGATGCCTGATCTTGTCCACGCCTTCCAGGATGGACACCCCGGCGCCCAACCCAAAGATCAGGATCGCCACGACAAAGGTCCAGAAATACAGCTCAAGCCCGAAGCCGAAGGGATGCTCCGGCGTCGCTGGGCGGACAGACCGGCGCAGCCCGTACAGCATCAGCACCTGGTTGCCGGTGTCCACAAGCGAGTGGATGGCCTCGCTCAGCATGGCGCTGCTGCCGGTCCACCACGCCGCGCCGGCCTTGGTGACGGCAATGGCAAGGTTGCCGGCGAGCGCGGCGTAGATGGTCGTCTTCGAGTCGTGGGCCATGCGGGTATGAACGCGGCGGACCACGCCGGTTGCCAAGAGCATGTCCGGATCAAACGGCTTCGTTCGACCAGGCATGCCCACAAGAACAAAAGCCAGGGCAGGTTCGGTGCGTTGTCCCGCATCGAACCTGCCCTAGCCGCACCAGGCCGCAGCCGTCAGCCGCCGGGCACGTGCCGGGCAATGAACGATACGAGGACGGCCTCGCCGCCGGTCTCCAGCACATCCTCGTGCACGCCCTGCTCCGACACCCACATCTCCTTCGGCCCGGCCGCGGCGTCGAACACCGCACGCCCCATGGCCGGCGGGATCATCGTGTCGCGCGCACCCTGCAGCACCAGCAGCGGCGCCTGGATGCGCGGGATGCGCGACAGGCTGTCGAACGGGTGCCGCAGCAGCCACCGCACCGGCAGGAACGGATATTGCGCCCGGGCCATGTCGGCGATGCTGGTGTAGGGTGAGTCCAGCACGACCGCCGCCATCGGACGCTCCGCCGCCAGCCGGACGGCGACGCCGGTGCCGAGGGACTCGCCATACAGCACCGTGCGCTGGGATGGCACGCCCTGCTCGGCCAGGAACGCCAGCGCGCCTAGGGCGTCGGCCGCTAACCCGTCCTCCCCGGGCGTGCCGGCGTTGCCGCCGTAGCCGCGGTACTCCAGCATCAGCAGGCCCCACCCATGCTGGGCGAAGCGCCGGGCGCGCCCGGTCCGGTCGGCCAGGCTGCCGCCGTTGCCGTGCAAGTACAACAGCACCGGACGGCCCGGCGGCGGCGGCAGGAACCACGCCGTCAAGTCCAGCCCGTCCGCCGTCCGCACCCGGATCGTCCGCAGCCCCGGCACGCCCACCGCGGCCCCGTCCGGGACCAGGCCATCGGGGCGGAACAAGATCGCGCCCTGCCCGGCATACAGCGCACCGAGCAGCAGCAGGTAGGCGATGGCCGGGACGGTGAATAACAGGATCGCCAAGCGCCGGCGCATCCTCATGCCCGCAAGCGCCGGCGTAAGCCTGTTTGCTCCTGCCACCTTGCAACCGCCATCTTGGCCGCCTTTCGTCCTACGCGCCATAAGCGTAGCTGAACCGCAACGCGCCGAACATCCGACCAGGGGCAACCATGCCAATCACCTACGACGCCCTGATGAACCACCACCTGCCGGACGTCCGCCAGCATGTCACGCCCCGCGACGCCATCCTGTATGCCCTGTCCGTCGGCATCGGCCAGGACCCGATGGACACGCGCCAACTCGACTTCGTGGACCAGCACCGCGCCCTGCGCGCCCTGCCGACCATGGCCGTCGTCCTGGCCCAGCCCGGCTTCTGGCTGGCCAACCCGGCGACCGGCGTGGACGCCGTGCAGCTTGTGCACGGGGAGCAAGGCATCATGCTCCATCAGCCCCTGCCAACCGCGGGCGTCATCACCGGGCGCACCCGCGTCACCGGGCTGGTGGACAAGGGGCCGGGCCGCGGCGCGCTGCTGTACACGGAGAAGCTGCTGACCGACGACGCGGGCACGCTGCTGGCCACCCTGACGGCGACGGTGTTCCTACGCGGCGACGGCGGCTTCGGCGGCCCCGCCGGCCCGGTGCGCCCGCCGCATCCCATGCCGGACGGCCCGCCGGACTGGACGATGGACCTGCCGACCCGGCCAGAGCAGGCACTGCTCTATCGCCTCAACGGAGACGACAACCCGCTGCACGCCGACCCCGCCGTCGCCGCCCGCGCCGGGTTCCCCCGCCCGATCCTGCACGGCCTCTGCACCCTGGGCGTCGTCGGCCACGCCCTGCTGGCCCGGCTCGGCAGCTACGACCCCGCGCGCTTCCAGGAGCTGCACCTGCGCTTCACCGCTCCGGTGTTCCCCGGCGAGACCATCCGGACGGAGGGCTGGACCGGCGGCGCCTTCCGCGCCCACGCCGTGGAGCGCGACGTGGTGGTGGTCAACAATGGGCGTGCGGTCTTCGGCACCTAGCCGCCCCGCAACGCCCGGTCTAGCACCCGCACCGAATGCACCGCCTGCCGCCCGCCCAGGTCCGCGATCTGGTGCCGGCAGGACGTGCCGTCGGCCACGATCAAGTCGTCCGCACCAGCCGCCCGCACCGCCGGCAGCAGCCCGGCTTCCGCCATGGCCCGAGACGCCTCCTGCGTCTCGGCCTGGTAGCCGAACGCCCCCGCCATCCCGCAACAGGATGACTGGATCGGCCGCACGTCCAGCCCGGGCACCCGGCCTAGCGCCGACAGGGCCGCTGGAAACGCGCCGAACGCCTTCTGATGGCAGTGCCCATGCACATGCGCCCGCGGCGCCACGGCGTGCAGGTCCAGTTGGGCGTCATGCTTGGCCAGGAACTCGCTCAGCAGCAGCGCGCGTCCCGCAAGCTGGCTGGCTGCGTCGCCGGGCAGCAGGGACGCGAACTCGTCGCGGAGCGTCAGCAGGCAGGACGGCTCCAACCCTACCACGTCCAGCGGCCCGGCCAGGGCAGCAAGCGTGCGCGCCGCCTCCTGCCTCGCACGGTCCACCATGCCCGCCGCCAGGTAGGTCCGCCCACAGCACACCGGCCGGCCCGGCGCCGCCGGCAGCACCGCCCGGAACCCGGCGGCCCGCAGCACGCGCACGGCGGCACGTAGGTTCTCCGGCTCGAAGTAGCGGTTGAACGTATCCGCCAGCAGCAGCACGTCGCCGCGCGGTGCCGGTGGGGCCGAGGCCTCCCCATCCCGGAACGGATCGCTGCTCCAGGCCGGCAAGGGCCGCTCCGGCGCCAATCCGATCCGCCCGCCCAAGCGGCGCAGCAGCGGCACCCGGTTCCGCAAGTTGGCCAGCGGCGCCATGCGTGATGCGACGCGGGCCAGGCGCGGCAGCTCCGCCACCAGCCGCGCACGCAAGGGCATGCCGTGCCGCGCCGCACGGGCGGCCAGCGCCTCGACCTTCATGCGCGCCATATCCACGCCGGTCGGGCACTCCCGCCGGCAGGCCTTGCAGGACACGCACAGCGCAAGCGCGTCGGCCACGTCGTCCCCGGCCATCGCGTCCGCGCCCAACTGGCCCGTCAGCGCCAGGCGCAGCGTGTTGGCCCGCCCCCGGGTCAGGTGCGCCTCGTCCCGCGTCACCCGGTAGCTCGGGCACATGTTGCCCGCATCGAACTTCCGGCAGGTGCCGTTGTTGTTGCACATTTCGACCGCCGCCAGCATCCCGCCCTGTGGACCGGGATAGGCGGACCAGTCCAGCGCCGGGACAAACCCCGGGTCTGCCGCATAATCCGGCGCATAGCGGAACAAGCTGCGGTCATCCATCCGCGGCGGACGCACGATGCGCCCCGGGTTCAGCAGCGCCCCGGGATCGAAGGCATCCTTCACCGCCTCGAACGCCCGGACGATCCGCGGGCCGAACATCCCCTCGTGGAACTCGCTGCGGACGATGCCGTCCCCGTGCTCGCCGCTGTGCGACCCCTTGTACTCGCGCACCAACGCAAAGCACTCCTCCGCCACCGCGCGCATCGTCCGCACGTCGGCCGGGTCCTTCATGTTCAGCACGGGGCGGACGTGCAGGCAGCCGACGCTGGCGTGGGCATACCAGGTGCCCTTCGTGCCATGCCGGGCGAACACGTCGTTCAGCCGCTCGGTGTAGTCTGCCAGGTCGTCCAGCCCAACCGCGCAATCCTCGATGAAGGACACGGGCTTCCCGTCCCCCTTCATGGACATCATGATGTTCAGCCCGGCCTCCCGCACCTCGGCCACGGCGGCCTGGAACGCCGGGTCGGTGGCGCGCACGACGGCGCCGGGCCATCCCAGGTCGCCCATCATGGCGTCGAGGTCAGCCAGCTTCGCCAGCAGCGCCCCATCCTCATGGCCGTGGAACTCGACGATCAGCAGGCTGTCCGGCTGCCCCCGCACCATGCGGTCTATGGTCGGCGCATAGATCGGGATGCCCCGGCCCAGGTCTATCATGGTGCGGTCCACCAGCTCGACCGCCTCGGGCTGTAGCGTGACCAGGTGGCGGGACGCCTCCATCGCGGCGCGGAAGGTCGGGAACTGGCAGATGCCCAGCACCTTGCGCGGCAGCACCGGCTGCAATTGCAGGTGCAGCCCGGCGGTGAAGGCCAGCGTCCCCTCCGACCCCACCAGCAGCCGCGCCAGGTTGCCGCGCCCCGCCTGCCGCGCGCCCGGCGTCAGCACCTCCAGGTTATACCCGCCAACCCGGCGCAACTGCGCGGGGAAGCGCGCCGCGACTTCCGCCGCCTCACGGGCGCCAAGCGCGTGCAGCCGCGCCACCAGACCTGCCGCAAGCCCGGATGCGTCCGGGACTGTGGCGTCCAATCCTGACGCGCCCAAACCCAGGGCATTAGAACCGGGAGCGTCCGAAGCCGGGGCGTTCGGTCCCGGCCCAAAGCGCGCCCGGGTGCCATCTGCCAGGATCGCGTCAATGGCCAGCACGTTGTCGGCCATCAGGCCGTAGCGGATGCTCTTGGACCCGCAGGAGTTGTTGCCGGCCATCCCACCCAGCGTACAGCGGGCGTTTGTGCTAGGGTCCACCGGGAAGAACAGCCCGTGCGGCTTCAGCGCGGCGTTCAGATGCGACAGCACCAGCCCCGGCTCGACGACGGCCGTGCGGGCCGCCGCGTCCACCTCCACCACGCGGCGTAGATACTTTGTGCAATCAATGACCAGCGCCCGGTTGACGGTCTGGCCACACTGGCTGGTGCCGCCGCCGCGGGGCAGCACGGGGACGCCGTGCTCCCGCGCGATAGCCATGGCCGCCGCCGCCGCCTCTACCGTGCGCGGCACGACGACGCCCACCGGCTCGATCTGGTAAATCGAGGCGTCGGTCGCATACCGCCCGCGGTCGGCGCGGGTGAACAGCACCTCGCCGTCCACCTCCCGCCGCAGCCGCTGCGCCAGGCGAGGGTCGCCCAGCGGCGCCTGGGACGGGAGGGGGCGCAAGCCGTCAGGCAAAGGTCTTCTCCAACGCGGCAGGGTGCGCGGCAAACGTCTGGTCCGGCCGCATCCAGAACGCCGCGACGATGCCCACCACCAGCAGCCCCATCGTGCCCCAGAACGGCAGGGACCAATTGCCGGTGCGGTCTATGACGAAGCCGAACACCAGCGGCGACAGGATCGCAGCCAGCGCCGAGCCGCTGTTCATTAGCCCGCTCGCCGTGCCGGAGTGCGCCGGGGCGATGTCCATGGGTATGGCCCACATCGGCCCGATGGTGATCTCGGCAAAGAAGAACGCGCCACCGAGCGACAACACGGCCATGGTGGGGTCGGTGATATACAGGATCGGGGCGGAGCACAGCAGCGATCCGACCATGCCGAAGATCACCAGGTCCCGCCGCGCCCGCACGAGAGAACCTGTGCGCTTGTATATGGCGTCCGACAGCCACCCGCCCAGCGCGTCACCGACCACGCCGCAGAAGTAAATCATCGCCAGGAACATGGCAGAGTTCTTGAGGTCCATCTTGTAGGCATTCTGCATGAACTGCGGCACCCAGGTCAGGAACGTCCAAAGGGTCCAGCCGTAGCAGAAGTACACGAAGGTGACGGGCGCCATGCGCCGCAGCAGCGCCTTCCACGGCGTCGGCGCGCGCCGGACTGCGGCGGGCCGCGGCGGCGGCATCCCTGCCAGGTCGGCAGCAGTGACGCCGCTGTGGTCCCGCGGGTCGTCCCGGTAGTACCACGCCCATGCGAGGACCCAGGCCAGGCTTATCACCCCCATGACCACGAACGATCCACGCCAGGACACCCAGGCGATCAGCAGCACAACCAGGGGCGGTGTGATTGCGTTGCCCAGCCGGGCCGCGGCATGGGTGATGCCCTGCGCCCAGCCGGACTTGCCGCCGGGCAGCCAGGTGGACATGGCGCGGGTGGCGGTCGGGAACGTAGCACCCTCCCCCAGCCCAAGCAGCACGCGGACGGCGAACAGGCTCCACAAGCCCCCGACCAGGCCGGTCAGCATGGTGGCGACGGACCAGATCAGGCCGCAGACGATCAAGGTGCGGCGCGCCCCGAAGCGGTCGCCGAACCAGCCGCCGATGATCTGGCAGATCAAGTAGGGATAGCCGAACGCGGACAGCACGAAGCCAAGCTGCGTCTTGCTCAGCCCCAGCTCCTTCTCGAAGACGGCAGCCGCGGTGCTCAGGTTCACGCGGTCCACGTAGGTGATGAAGTACATCAGGCATAGCAGCAGCAGCACGTTGCTGCTGGCGGTCCAACGCCGGGTCATTGCGGTCCCCTCCCTGTCCTGGCCGGCTTTTGCCGTGCCTGTTTTATCGGTGCGCTAAGCTGCGATTTGGCCCGTGTCCTGCCCGCGGCTGGCCACCTGCGTGCGCCCGGCCAGCACGTCCATCGCCGCACCGACCCCGCCCTGCCGGTGTGGCACGCCCGCGTCGTGCAGCCCCATCTCCACCCCGCCAAGCGCACCCAGCAGGTGCAGGTCGTTGATGTGCCCCAGGTGCCCGATCCGGAACACCCGGCCACGCACCTTACCCAGCCCCTGGCCGAGCGACATGTCGTAGTTGTCCAGGATCACCCCGCGCAGCCGGTCCGCATCGTGCCCGTCCGGCATCAGCACCCCCGTCAGCACCGGCGAGTACTCCCGCGGGTCCTGGCACAGCACCTCCAGCCCCCAGGCGCGAACGGCGGCACGGACGGCAGCGGCATGGCGCTGGTGCCGGGCGAACACCTGCGGCAACCCCTCCTCCTGCAGCATCGCCAGCGCCTCCCGCAGCCCATACAGCAGGTTGGTGCTGGGCGTGTACGGGAAGTAGCCCGTCGCATTCGGCCCCAGCATGTCCCGCCAGTCCCAAAACGAGCGCGGCATCCCGCCCCCCTCCGACGCCGCCATCGCCTTTGCCGACACCGCGTTGAAGCTCAGCCCCGGCGGCAGCATCAGGCCCTTCTGCGACCCGGACACCGACACGTCCACGCCCCAGGCGTCGTGCCGGTAGTCAGCGGAGGCCAGGCCGCTGATCGTGTCCACCATCAGCAGCGCCGGGTGGCCGGCGCGGTCCATCGCCGCGCGGACCTCCGGGACGCGGCTGGTAACGCCGGTGCTGGTCTCGTTGTGGACGACCATGACGGCCTTGATCGCATGGCCGGCGTCGGCGCGCAGCCGGGCCTCGACATCCGCAGGGTCCACGCCCCGGCGCCAGTCGCCCGGCACCCAGTCCACCTGCAGGCCCAGCCGTCCCGCCATGTTGCGCCACAGCGTCGCAAAGTGCCCGGTCTCGTACATCAGCACCCGGTCGCCATGGGACAGGGTGTTGACGATGGCGGCCTCCCACGCGCCGGTGCCGGATGCCGGGTAGATGATCACGGTGCCGGCGGCGCCAAACAAGTCCTGCATCCCGGACAGCACGGCCTTGCCGAGATCGGCAAACTCCGGGCCTCGGTGGTCCATGGTCGGGCGGTCGATGGCGCGCAGCACGCGGTCCGGCACGGCGCTGGGGCCAGGGATTTGCAGGAAGTGCTGGCCGCTCTTGAACGCCATCGCGTCCCCCCATGGATTGTATGCAAAACGCTCGTCGCACTCCCAGTCGTTGAGCGCAAGCACATTCTACACCTCCCATTTTGCACGCATTCCGAGATCGTCTATGCTGCGCCGCGATGTCCCAAGCCCTGCCCAGCAACGTCGTACGAGCCTTCCCGCCCGCGCCATCCCGGCACGAAGGGCTGCTGGACGGCCTGCGTACCCTCATCAACGAGGGCGACCTGCTTCCCGGTGCCCGTGTGCCTGAACGCGAGCTATGCGCCCGCTTCAAGGTGTCCCGCACGCCTCTGCGCGAGTGCCTGAAGGTCCTCGCCGCCGAGGGCCTGGTGGACCTCCTGCCCAACCGCGGCGCCCGCGTCGCCACCCTCGACGACGAGCACCTGGTCCACCTGTTCGAAGTGATCGCTGCCCTGGAAGCAGAAGGCGGGCGCCTAGCCTGCGAACGGATCACCCCGGCCGAACTGGCCGAGGTCCAAGGCCTGCACTACCGCATGTACGCCCACTTCCTGCGCGGCGAGCTGCCGGGCTACTTCGCGCTGAACCAGGCCATCCACGCCGCCATCATGCGCGCCGCCGGCAACCCGGTGCTGACCGCGGCCCATGCCGGCCTGGCCGGACGCATCACCCGCGCCCGCTACATGAGCAACCGCATCCGCCCCGACCGCTGGCAGGCGGCGATGGACGAGCACGACGCCATCCTGGACGCCCTGGCCCGGCGCGACGGCCCGGCGCTCGGCCCGCTGCTGGCCCGGCACCTGCAGAACAAGCGGGACATCGTTACGGCGGCGCTGCTCGGCGCCGGGGACGCGGACGGGACGCCGTAGTGGACGGCCCCGTCCACACGAATACCCCAGCCACGGTGCGCGGCGTGGGCTTCGGCAACCGCGCCCCGCTCGCTGCGGCCCTGGCGTGGGTCCAGTCCCATACCGGCACCCTGCCGGACGAGGCCGTTCCGGCGCACCTGGCGCTGGGCCGGGTTCTGACGTCAGCACCGGCCGGTATGCCCTGGCCGCCCACGGACTGCGCCGCCCTGGACGGCTACGCCGTACGCGCCGCGGACACCGGGGGCGCAAGCGACTACCATCCGTTGCCCCTGCCGGACGCCAAGCCCATCGCGTCAGGCCAGCCGATGCCGCCCGGCACAGATTCTGTCGCCCCCTTCCCTGCCATAACCCGGCACGGGCCGGTCCCGCACGCCGTCGCGCCGGTCGCACGCGGCGCCGGGGTGGACCGGCGTGGAACAGCGGCGTCGCCGCCCCCCGGCCTAGTCCGTCCGGAGGGCGCAGGCTTGCTGGCCCTGATGGGTTTGGCAACGGTCCAAGCCGTCCGGCGCCCCCGCGTCGCCTTGGTCGTGGCCGGGCCGAAATCCGGGCCAGACGTGCTGACGCCGCTGCTGACATTGCTCGTAACCCGGGATGGAGGCGTGCCTGCCGCCATACCCGGCCCGGCCGAGACTCCCGTCGGCACAGACCTGCTGCTGCTGGTGGGGCGCACCGGCTGCGGCCTAGACGACGACATGCCGGACCGGCTGCGGGACGCCGGTGGCGTGCTGGACCTGCACGGGATCGCGTTCCGTCCGGGCGACACGGCCGGGCTGGGCCGCCTGGGCGGCGTGCCGGCCATGCTGCTGCCCGGCGCCCCGCTGGCCGCGCTGTCCACCTATGAAATGCTGGCCAGCCCCGCCGCGCGCCGCATGGCCGGGCTTGGGGACGTCCCGGCGCGCATGGCCCGGCCAGCCGTGCTGGACCGCAAGATCACGTCCCTGATCGGCTGCACCGACATGGTGCGCGTCCAATTGCACGACGGGCACGCCACCCCGCTCGGCCCCGCAGACACCGGCGGACTAGGCCGCGCCGCCTACGCCGACGGCTGGGTGATCGTGCCCGACAACCTGGAAGGCCACCAATCCGGCACCACCGTCACCGTCGAGTGCCCAATCCCATGAGTGAGCGGTTCTTCTCCCTTTCCCTTCGGGAGAGGGGCGGGGTGAGGGGGTCGTCAAGCGCCGCACCAGCCGACGCTAGATCTCTTGCTGTCGGCCACCATAATGCCCCGCGCTGCCGCCAAGCCCCCCTCACCCCAACCCTCTCCCGGAGGGAGAGGGAAAACCTGCTGCCCTGTCCATGACCGTCCCAGACCTCCTGCGCCGGGCCGCGCGGCAGGAACAGTTCCTGGACGTGGCTACCCGCGACGAGGCCGAGGCACGGTTCCGCCGGCACCTTCGCATGGCACCGTTGGGGCCGGAGTCCGTGCCCCTGGCGCAAGCCCGCGGCCGCATCCTCGCAGCCGACGTAGTAGCCCCGGTGGACGTCCCGGGCTTCGACCGCGCCAGCGTGGACGGCTTCGCCGTGCGGGCGGAGGACACGGCCGGCGCGACCGACGACCACCCGGCCGTCCTCCATCTGGACCCCACCGTCCTAACGCCCGGCGTGCAGCCTGCCACCGCCGTCGCCCCAGGCCGCGCCGCCCTGATCGCCACCGGCGGCATGGTCCCACGCGGCGCCGACGCCCTGGTGATGATCGAGCAAACCGAGTTGCAAGACGGCCCGCCGCTAGCCGTAGAAGTGACCCGTCCTGCCGCACCCGGCGCCCACGTCGCTGCTGCTGGGTCCGACATGGGCCTGGGCGAAACCGTGCTGCGCCGCGGCAAGCTCCTGTCCTCCCGTGAGATCGGAATGCTCGCCGCCGTCGGCATCGGCACGGTGCCAGTCTGGCGCCGCCCGGTCGTGGCGATCTTCTCCACCGGGGACGAGCTTGTCGCGCCCGGCAACCCGATCCGCCCAGGCCAGGTCTATGACAGCAACGCCGCAATCCTGGCCGCCGCCGTTGAGGAGCTGGGCGGCACGCCCCTGCCCCTCGGCATCGTGCCCGACGACCTTGCGCTGCTGGCGGCGGCGCTGGACGCCGCGCTGGCAGCAGGCGACATGGTGCTGCTGTCCGGCGGCACCTCCAAGGGAGCCGGAGACCTGGCGCACCAAGCCGTCGCCCGCCTGGACGCCCCGGGCGTCCTGGTCCACGGCGTCGCCCTCAAGCCCGGCAAGCCCCTGTGCCTCGCCGTGCAGCACGGCATCCCCGTCGCTGTGCTGCCGGGCTTCCCGACCTCCGCCATCTTCACCTTCCACGAGTTCCTGGCCCCGGTGCTGCGCGCCTTCGCCGGCCTGCCGCCGGAGCGCCGCCGCACCATGGACGCCACTCTGCCGCTCCGCATCGGGTCGGAGCGCGGGCGGACGGAGTACGTCATGGTCTCGCTGATCGAGGCGCCCGGCGGCGGCCTATCCGCTTACCCCACCGCCAAAGGGTCCGGCGCCGTCACCAGCTTCGCGCAAGCGGACGGCTTCTTCGCCGTGCCCGCGGGGGTGGAGTCCGTCGCCGCGGGCACGCCGGTGCAGGTCCAGTTGATCGGCGACGGCGTGCCGGCGGCAGACCTGGTGGTCATCGGCAGCCAGTGCGCCGGCCTGGACCTGCTGATCGGCCTGCTGGACGCCGAGGGCTTCACCGTGAAGTCGCTGGCCGTCGGAAGCATGGGCGGCCTGGCCGCGGCGGCACGCGGCGAGTGCGACGCCGCCGGCATCCACCTCATGGACCCGGCCACCGGTCAGTACAACACGCCCTATGTCACGGACGCGATGGTCCTGGTCCCGGGCTACGGCCGCCTGCAAGGCGTGGTGTTCCGCCCCGGCGACCTAAGGTTCGAGGGCCAACCGGCCGAGGTCGCCGTCGCCGCGGCGCTGGCGGACCCGGACGCCCTGATGATGAACCGCAACGCCGGCAGCGGCACGCGGGTGCTGGTGGACCGGCTGCTCGCGGGCGCCCGGCCGCCGGGCTACACGGCGCAGGCGCGGTCGCACAATGCGGTGGCGGCGGCCGTGGCGCAGGGCCGGGCGGACTGGGGCGTCGCGATACAGACGGTCGCGCGGGACTACGGGCTGGGCTTCCTGCCCTTGCGGGACGAGCGGTTCGACCTGGTCGTGCCCCGGTCCCGGCTGGACCGCCCCGCCGTACAGCGCCTGATCGCCCTGCTGCGCGCGCCAGCCACCAGGACGGCGTTGCGCGCACGCGGCTTCGACCCCGGGCCCGACGATCCCGCATGACCCCAAACCGGCCCATATCAAGCCAAGTGAGCGCCCAGTGACCTATCCCCCTACACTCGGCGTAATTCTGGCCGGCGGCCTGGCCCGCCGCATGGGCGGTGGCGACAAGGGGATGCACGAGGTCGGTGGGGAACCCGTGCTGGACCGGTTGATACGCATCCTGCAGCCGCAGGTGTCAGGGCTAGTACTCAACGCCAATGGCGACCCGGCGCGCCTGGCCGGCCCCGGCCTGCCCATCGTCCCGGACACCCTGCCGGACCGCCCGGGGCCGCTGGCCGGCGTCGCCGCCGGACTGGACTGGGCAGCGGCGCACGCGCCCGGCATGGACTGGCCCGGCATGGACTGGATCGTGACGGTGCCGTGGGACTGCCCCTTCGTGCCGGCAGACCTGGTGGCCCGGCTGCACGCCGGCCGCGGCACAGCGGACCTGGCCTGCGCCGCTTCGGGCGGCTGGACGCATCCGGTGGTGGCGCTGTGGCCGCTGTCCCTCCGCGACGCCCTCCGCGCGGCGGTGCAGGACGGCACCCGCAAGATAGACGCCTTCACCGCCCGCTACACCATGGCCAAGGTGGAATGGCCAACCGACCCCGTGGACCCCTTCTTCAACGTCAACACGCCCGAAGACCTAGCCGAAGCCAACCGCCTGGCGCCTTCTGCTCCCTCTCCCTCCGGGGTCAAACCGTGAAACGGTTTACGGCTGGACGGTTTACGGCTGGGGTGAGGGGGAGGGTAAGCACTGCCATCGCCCCAGTGAGTCCGATGCCCCGATCCGGCCGCCACCCCACGGCAAAACGCCGCGGAAGAGGCCTCAAAGCAACCCACCCCCATACGGCAAATAAGCCACCACCTCCCCAGGCATCACCCCAACCACATCCTCCCCCAACTCCACCAACCCATCCGTCATCGTCAACGAGGTCAGGATGCCTGCGCCGTCAACCGGATGCTTGCGCGCGTGCAGCGCCCCATCCGGCCCCGGCTGCACCCGGACGCGCACATACTCCCGTCGCCCCGTCTTCTTCCGGTAGTTGAACCCGGCCACCACCGGATACCCCGGGCTTGGCGCCCACCCCTCCCCCGCCAGCGCCGCCAGCAGCGGGCGCGCGATCATCGTAAAGGTGACGAACGCCGCCACCGGGTTGCCCGGCAAGCCCATGAACGCCGCCCCACCCACCTGCCCCATCGCCACCGGCCGCCCAGGCTTGATAGCCAGCCGCCAGAACGCCAGCGACCCCACGGCCTGCACGGCGTCCCGCACCCAATCCTCCTCCCCCGCCGACACGCCGCCCGAGGTCAGCACCAGGTCATGCCCGGCCCCAGCCGCCGCCAGCGCCGCCCGGATCGCGCCCGGGTTGTCCGGCAGGATGCCCAAATCCGACACGGCCGCCCCGGTTCGCCGGGCCAATGCACCGAGCAGCACCCGGTTGGAGTCATACTGCTGCGCCGGCCCCAGCGCCCCGCCTGGCGCCACAAGCTCGCTGCCCGTCGAGAACAGCCCCACCCGCACCCGCCGCCGCACGACCAGGTGGGCCACGCCCAGCGCCGCCGCCAGCGCCAGGTCTTGCGGGCGCAGCCGCTGCCCGGCGGCCAGGGCCGGCGTGCCAGCCGCGATGTCCTCGCCTTGCGGTCGAGTATTAGCCCCAGGTTTCAGGCCCGCGGGCAGGCGAACTCCGGCCGTGGACAGCTCTACGTCTTCCTGCATGAAGACCGTATCGGCCCCGGGCGGCATGGCGGCACCCGTGAAGATGCGCCGCACCGTGCCGGGTGCCAGCGCCTCGGCTGCCGCGGCTCCGGCGGGCAGGCGGCCCACAACCGGCAAGGCGTCCGCCATCTCCAAGTCGGACAGCCGCACGGCATAGCCGTCCACGGCCGAGTTGCGGAACGGCGGCAAGTCCCCTGGCGCCGCCAACCCGTCCGCCAGGATGCGCCCGTCCGCCTCCAGCAGCGCCACCCGCTCCGTCCCGTCAACCGCCTGAGTGCCAGACGCAATCAGCGCCTGGGCCTCCCCGACCGTCAGCAGCTTGCCGCCGAACGCGAAGCAGTCGTCGCTCAGTTGCGCCATGCCCGGCTATCCCCGGCGCAACCAGGCCGCCAACGGGACGGCGGCGTCCCGCACGGCGGCGGCAATCCCGCCGATGTCGTCCAGGTCCAGCCGGGGCACCGGGCAACCCGGCAGCGCCACGTCGGACGCCACGGCCCGGATGGCCGGGTCACCCGGCTGCAACAAGGGCTTGCCAACCGCCGCGCGATGCACCTCGATCTTGGGATGCGTCTCGCGCTTGAACCCTTCCACCAGCACCAGGTCCACCGGGGACAGCCGGGCCAGCAACTCGGCCAAGCCCGGCTCCGCCGCGTCCCGGTGCTCGTGCATCAAGGCCCAGCGGGTGGCAGAGGCGACCAGGACCTCCTGCGCGCCGGCCTGCCGGTGCTCCCAGGAGTCCTTGCCAGGCTGGTCCACGTCGAAGCCGTGGTGCGCGTGCTTCACCGTGGACACGCGCAGCCCGGCACCGGTCAGCACCGGGATCAGGCGGCGCAGCAAAGTCGTCTTGCCCGCCCCGCTCCAACCGGCAAAACCGATCACGCGCATCGCGTCGCCCTCGGCTGGTCCCATCCCACGGCGCTCAGGCCGCAAGACGAGCCAGGTGCGCCGTCACTTCGGCGCCCGACATCGGGCGGCCGGTCAGGTAGCCCTGCACGAACTTGCAGTCGAGGCCCCGGAGCACCTCCAACTGCTCGGGCGTCTCCACCCCCTCGGCCACCACCGACAGGCCAAGCCGGACGCTGAGCGCCAGGATGGTTTGCACGATGGCCACGGTCTCGTCGTCCCCGGTGATGCCGTCAATGAAGGACTTGTCAATCTTGATGCGGTCGAACGGGAAGCGCCGAAGGTAGCTGAGGCTGGCGTAGGCCGTGCCGAAGTCGTCCAGCGTCATGCCGACGCCTTGCCGGCGCAAGCTGTTCATGGTGTCCAGCACTAGGCCGGAATCGTCCAGCAGCAAGCCTTCCGTCACCTCCAGGTCCAGCCGGTGCGCCGCCAGGCCGCTGCGCTGCAGGACGGCCGCCACACGCTCCGGCAGGTCGGGCTGGCGGAACTGCAGCGGCGACAGGTTGACGGCAAGCCGGATCGCCGGGTCCCACCGGGCCGCCTCCGCACAAGCCGCTTCCAGCGCCCATTGTCCCAGCGGCAGGATCAGCCCGGACGCCTCTGCAAGCTGCACGAAGGCGTCGGGCTGCTGCGGTCCGCGGTCCGGGTGGGTCCAGCGCAACAGCGCCTCAAACCCGACGATCCCCAGCGTCGCGGCGTCGCACAGCGGCTGGAAGGCGAGCGTGAACTGCGACGTCGCCAGCGCCTCGGCCATGTCGCCCTCGATCCGCACACGCTCCCTCAAGCGGGTGTTCATGCCAGGCTCGAACACGCGGAAGCAGTTCCGCCCGGCGTCCTTTGCACTGTACAGCGCCGTGTCGGCGTTGCGGAGCAGCAGGTCCGGCGTGTCCCCCGAGCAGGGATAAACCGCCACCCCAACGGAGCAGCCGATGAACAGGCGCTGGCCCTCGATGTCGAACGGCGCCGACAGGGTCTCCACCACGCGGGACGCAAGCTGCTGGGCGGCTTGCGGCTGGTCGCCCTGCGCCTGGATGATGGCGAATTCGTCCCCGCCCATGCGGGCCACCATATCGCCTGCCCGGATGGTCCCGCACAGGCGGTGGGCCACGGCGGCGAGCAGCTTGTCCCCTACCACGTGACCGCGCCGGTCGTTGACCTGCTTGAAGTTGTCCAGGTCGAGGTACAGCAGCCCCAGCCCTTGCTCTCCGCGGGCCGCGGCAGCGATGGCCTGGGCCAAGCCGTCCTGGAAGCGCGGCCGGTTGGCAAGCTGCGTCAGGTCGTCGTGATGGGCCAGGAAGCGGATACGGTCCTCCGTCACCTTGCGGAACAGCGCCGGGCGCATCGTGTCGGCAAGGGCGGCAATGTCGGCGACGACCCCTGGCAAGTCTGCCCGCACGGTCTTGAAGGCAAGCGACACCCCGAACCGCTCCTCCTGCACCCAGATAGGGTAGCTGATTTGGCTCTGCAGCCCCGCATCCATGGCGGCTTGCAGCAGGACGTAGCGTTCCGGGTTCTTGATGTCCTTATAGATGATGATGCGGGGCTGGTTGCGCCGCAGGGCGTCCGCGGTGAAGGAGTTGCCCCATATCATCGGCACCGCCGGGGGCTGGCGGTAATAGGACTGAGCGTCCAGGTCGTCGCTGTTGAACCGGCTGATCTCCTGCAAAAGGTCGCCAGGGGAGGTCATCCGCCAGATGCGCCCGATCAGCGCGTCGTGATAGGTGCACAGCTCCTTGAGCATGTCGGTAAGCGCATCCGTGATCGAGCCGGCGTCCGCGACCTGGTGCAACATGCGCTGAACCCGGGCCTCACGTCTGGCTGCCACCCTGATCTCGGCCTCCCGCCGTTCCTGGCCGAGATGACTTGCGATCAGGCCCGCCATCAGGACCATGGTTTGGGACGCGGCGGCGTCGGGTGTGCCCTTGCCGGGCCGGGGCACGACGCACAGGCAGCCGGCCGCATACCCGGCAGCGGTCGTCAGGGCGGTCACCAAGACGTGGCGGGCCGAAACGCCAGCAGACGCCGCTCCAGCAAGCGGGACCAGATGCACCGTGCCCGGCGCAAGGGCTACCTGCCGGGACACCTCGGCAACGAACGTCGCCTCCGCCCGGGATAGGCCGGAGAAGCTATGCGGCACCGCCACGTCCGTGCCCAGCGGAAGAATCACCACCCCCGAGGCATCCAGAGACCGGACGCACAGCCATGCAAGGGAGGAGGACACCGTCCCTTGCCCCAGAGGCGGCACGCCGCCCGTCTCAATTGCTATGTAATCGTCGTGCGCCAAGCAACTGGTCCTCGAAGGTGGACACGTTCGGAGCGCACCGGGTTGCGGCCGCCCCAATTGCGCCTTGAAATTGCCGTCGCGTGTCCCCGCGCGTCGTTGACAGTTGGACTGTGTGTACGATGCCTGCAATGCACGCCGTGATAAAGGCATGACGCGCATCGCCGCACAGGCAGTCTCACCGGCCACGAAGCTGAAACCGTCACTGCTGCACCGCCAGTCAAGCAGGGAGGCTTTCACAATATCGAGAGTTTTATGATTATTCAGACACTTGTGTTGAATGGACTTTCAGGCGACAACAAACGTGCGTCAAGGCGGCAACCTACCAGACAACAAGGTGCTGTGCGGAGTAGGCCATGAGCAAGAGGGGACTGCGCACCGAAGCTACACGTCTCCCCAGGCACGGGGCCGGACAGGGAACGGCCACGCTGCCCTCCGCGACCGGAATGGTGGTGCAAGGCGGCGCACTCCCGCCTCCGGCACCCTGGACGCCGGGTGAGGGCTTGCATCTTCGTCCC
>Ga0123336_10001159_pt1 | contig 24673 bp, 19 predicted proteins | sample SSSSmetaG_FD_96466 | JGI IMG/M metagenome (GOLD analysis project Ga0123336, IMG submission 96466) | Glacier valley bacterial and archeal communities from Borup Fiord, Nunavut, Canada, to study Microbial Dark Matter (Phase II) - ​SSSS metaG | ecosystem: Environmental > Aquatic > Freshwater > Ice... | reverse complement strand
CGGTGGTGGCGGTATCATCGAGGAAAGGACGAATACTGGCGGTGGCCCAGCGCGAACCCGAAGTTGAGGACGTGACCCCCGCCGATCTCTATACCGTGGGTGTGGAGGTGGCGATTGGGCGGGTGCTGAAGATGCCCGACGGCACCACCGCGCTGTTGGTGCAGGGCCAGCGGCGCATCGCAGTCACCGGCTACAGCCAGACCACGCCCTACCTCCTGGCCGAGGGGCACGTCGTGCCCGAACCGACCGCCCGCCAGTTGCCGACCGAGGCGCTGATGCGCGCCGTGCTGGCCCTGTTCGAGCGCGTGGTCAAAATGAGCCGCACGCTGCCCGAAGATGCCTATGTGGCCGCGCTGAACGTGGAGGAGCCGGGCTGGTTGGCCGACCTGATCGCCTCGTCGGTGCAGTTCGACTTGGCCGGGCGGCAAGACATCCTCAGCACGCGCGACCCCGCCGAACGGCTGCAAAAGCTGTCGGTGATGCTGGCGAAAGAAGTGGATGTGCTGGACCTCGAAAGCCGCATTCAGACCGAGGTGCAAAAAGAGGTAGACAAGTCGCAGCGCGAATATTACCTGCGCGAGCAACTCAAAGCGATCCAGCACGAACTGGGCGAAGACGACCCGCAGACGCGCGAGACGAATGAACTGCGGACCAAGATCGAAGCGGCGGGGATGCCGGAAGAGGTGCATAAGAAAGCGGTCGAAGAGTTGGACCGCTTGGCCCTCATGCCCTCCATGGCCCCCGAAGTGGGCATCATCCGCACCTATCTTGACTGGCTGGTGACGCTGCCCTGGACCGTGCAGACCACCGATCACCTGAACATCAAGGATGCTGCGCGGATGTTGGCCGCCAATCATTATGGCTTGCCCAAAGTGAAAGAGCGCATCCTGGAATACATGGCGGTGCGGCGCTTGGCGCAGGGGCAGATGCGCCAACCGATCCTCTGCTTTGTTGGGCCACCGGGCGTGGGCAAGACCAGCCTGGGCCGCTCCATCGCTCAGGCGCTGGGCCGTAAGTTTGTGCGCGTGTCGCTGGGCGGCATCCGCGACGAGGCCGAGATTCGCGGCCACCGGCGCACCTATATTGGCGCGCTGCCGGGCCGCATCTTGCAGACGATGCGGACGGCGGGCACGATCAACCCGGTCTTCATGCTGGACGAGATCGATAAGATGGGCGCGGATTTCCGGGGCGACCCGGCGGCGGCCATGCTGGAAGTGTTGGACCCGGAGCAAAACTACAGTTTCAGCGATCACTACCTGGACGTGCCCTATAACCTGTCCAAAGTGCTATTTATCATGACGGCCAATTTGCTTGACCCGGTGCCCGATGCGCTGCTTGACCGCATGGGAGTGATCGAACTGCCGGGCTATATTGAGGAAGAGAAGTTCCATATCGCGCGCAACTTCTTGGTGCCGCGCCAAGTGACGGAGCATGGGCTGTTGCTGCCGCAGGTGCAGTTCGCCGACAGCGCGATCTACACGATCATCCGTGAGTATACGCATGAAGCGGGCGTGCGTAACCTGGAGCGCGAGATCGGCGCGGTCTGCCGCAAGCTGGCGCGCAAGGTGGTGGAAGGGCTGCCCGATGAGGTGGTTGCTGCCGCCCCCACCCCCACCCCCTCCCCTAAAGGGGGAGGGGAGATGGCGGACGAGGTGGTTGTGGTTGCCGCCGACCCTGTCCTTGAAGGGGGAGGGGAGATGGCGGACGAGGTGGTTGTGGTTGCTACCATTGACGCGGATGGGACCGCTGCTCCCCCTCCCTCTGTCGGGAAGGGGGCGGGGGGGGACAATCAGGCCAACGGCCACAGCAATGGCGTGGGCAGCAACGGGCACGGCCCCGGCCCCACCGTCAACGGCCACGGCGCTGATTTGGTTTCCGTCGTGGCTGACAGCGAAGAATCGTCCGCACTCCGCAACCCACGAGAGGAACCCTACGGGCTTCCGCAATCCGCAATCCGCAATCCCTCACAGCGGTTTGTGATTCGGGATCGGCAGGTGGCGGGCTACCTGGGGCCGCCGCGTTATTCGTGGGGCGTGGCCGAGTGCGACGATGAGGTGGGCTTGGCAACGGGTGTGTCGTGGACCCCGATGGGCGGCGACACGATGGGCATCGAGGTGACGCTGATGGTCGGGCGCGGCAACCTGCTGCTGACCGGGCAACTGGGCGACGTGATGAAAGAGTCGGCCCAGGCGGGGCTGTCCTATGCCCGCTCGTGGGCCACGCGCTACGGCATTGACCCAGCGCGCTTCGAGAAGCTGGACATCCATGTGCATGTGCCGGCGGGCGCGATCCCCAAAGACGGCCCTTCGGCAGGCGTGACCATGACCACCGCGCTGATCTCGGCGCTGACCCGCCGCCCGGTGCGCCGCGACGTGGCGATGACCGGCGAGATCACCCTGCGCGGCAAAGTGCTGCCTATCGGCGGGCTGAAAGACAAAGTGCTGGCCGCGCACCGCGCCGGTATCCGCACGATGATCTTGCCGCGCAAAAACGAAAAAGACCTCGTGGAGATCCCCGCCCATGTGCGCCGCCAACTCAAGTTTGTGCCGGTAGACGATATGAGCGAAGTCCTGGACGCGGCGCTGCTGCCCGACCCGGTGCGCGAGGCCGACCCCGAGTTGGGTGCGCCGCCACCGGAAGCGACTGCGAATAAAACGTAAAACGTAAAGCGTAAAGCGTGAGTAACGGTTCAGCCGCTGGTGTGGCGGGAAGCCTAGCATGATATAGGGGCACGGGGCACTGTCCGCGTCTGTGCGGCGTGTCTGCCCGCTGTGGCCTCCGGGCCGGAACCCCGTGCCTCTACCCCGCCGCTCCTCCCGCCACGCTCAGTAGACTGTCAACGGCTTTTTGGCCTGTTGGGGTGCCACTGTAGTAGCGCAATTCATTGCGGCAATAGCGCGAAACTCACCCTGTGGCCCTAGTTTTGCCGCCACACACGCCCGCAAGTGTGTCTGGATAGAGTCTCGCAGATCGCCTCTTTAGCCCGCACAGGGCGAGTTTCGCGCTATTGCTCATCGCGCGGGTCCGCCGGCCGCACTGGCGGGAACAGGACACAAGCCCGTTGACGCGCTACTCCCTAGGCCGACCAGGACTATGTGTCAGGTTGCCCGCCCCCTACGCGCTACGGCCCGCGCAATGAATTGCGCTGCTACAGTGGCTTCCCAACGTGCCAGATAGGGTGGGTCGGCCTACTCAGAATGATAGAGCTCTTTTATCTCCGATCAGCGGGAGTAGTTACCTGGAACTCAGAGAGTTTTGGCTTTGTATGCACTAACGGGTTCGTTTACGCTGACGGCTTCGAGGGGCGGCTGGGCGGCGAGTCGCTCCATCAGCCACACACGCAGCATGGTCTGGTAGTTAATACCGCGCTGTTTGGCAACCGCTTCTAGTTGGGTGACCGCTTCGGGGGCCAAATATACGGAAACCGGCACTCTTTCGGGTCGGCCAAATTCAGCCTCCACGTCTACATCCACCATGTCCTCAAAAAAATCCGTGAAGTCATGCGTATCCCAAAACTCTGACTCTTCTTCTAAACTCTTGAACTCAGGGATTTTTCCCATAGGATACCTCACTTGCGATGGTAATAATCGCGTTCTTTTTTGCTCATGTCGCGCGCAGTGATTATTCTAATGGAGCGTTGGTTCCATACAAAGGCAATAGCCAAATAGCGTCCAGCTTGGGAGCGGCTGAATAGTTCGTAGGTGTTGTTTCTTGAGCGTTTCATTTTATAAACGGACTCGTAAAAACACTCTTCCACTTCTTGTGGTTGAACACTGTGCTTAATAATGATTTTCTCTCTAATCCATTCCTGCCAATCGAAGCCTTCTGCGTAATCCATTAAAGGAGTTGGCACGACTCACGTCCTCTCCGCTACTGAGTAAATGGATGCGTACTGATATTGTAAATACAAGTTCCCACTCTGTCAACCCCCTGTTGGTGGCTCCATGCGTTTGTAGGATGAGCAACAGACGCACAAGGACTGCCGTAGGTGGTGATGGCGCAGGCAGTCCCCGAATACGGAACGAATACCCGAATAGTGGGGAGGTCGAGTCCCAACTGCGCCACCATCCGGGATCGCCGCCGGTTGAAACGGGCAGGCTCTCAGGCGGTAACGTGTCGGCTGTTGGGGTATCTGTTCCGTATTTGGGGACCGCCGCGCGGCTATCGTTTGCGGTGGTCGAGCGCCCACTGCATGGCCCAGATTGCTTGGGGGCGCATATAGAGCTGGGCGCGGAAGTTGCCGTGCTCGTCCCAGGCTTCGGGCGTGCGGAACCAGTAGCCCTTCGTTTCGTAGGTGACGCGGTAGACCCCGTAGGCCGTGGCCCAGGCGGCGGCATCCATGCCCTGGTGCAGCAGGAAGCCGGCGAGGCCGTAGCTGGTGCCGGTCCACACCTCTTGCGACTGCATATTGCTGCGGTCCACTTGCCCGTCGGGGCGCATTCCGTTCACCGCGCCCATCTGCCCATCGGCGAAGCCCTGCACGTTCAGGCGGTAGATCAGCGCCAGCATAGAGTGGGTGTGCGCGGCGGGCACGATGGCGGGCAGGCCGGTCACGTCGGCGTACCACTGGCCGGCCAGTCCGTCGGCCATCACACTGTCGGCATAGCCGTGCCGGCCCGTGTCGTAGTTGTAGTAGGTGCCGTTCCAGAGCGCCGCCTCGTAGCGCGGCTGGGCCTGGGCCAGCCACGCACGGTATTGTTCGGCGGCGGCGGGCGCGTTCTCCACATCAGCCATGGCGGCAGCGGCTTCCAGCGCGGCCAGCCAGAGACCGCCACAGTACGCGCTCACCCCTTGCATGGTCCAGGTGTCGTAGGTCTGGTCGGGGAAGCCGGTGTTTTCGGGGATGCCGTCGCCGTCACGGTCCAGCGTTTTGAGGTAGGCCAGCGCCTGCTGCACGGCGGGCCAACTGGCCGTCAGGAAAGCGCGGTCACCGGTGGCGACAAAATCGCGGTAGACTAACAGCACATATTTGCTGTTGAGGTCCTTCCAGTCGTTCACATCCTGATACTTATAGGCGTTGATCTGTGTCCAGGGCGCTTCGCCGGGCATCCCCACATCATGCGGCGCGGCCCCGGCGATTTTGCGGACGGCCGCGCGGCGATGCGCGGCATCTTGGGTCTGGTACGCTTCGTCATCCGCTTGGGGAATGGTGTGCGCGAATTCGATCATCTCGGCCTTCTCCAACTCCGGCCACAGCATGAGTAGGGCAAATGAGCCGTAGAAGCGCACATCGAGCGTCGAATAGAACGGGTAGTCGAAACATTCCAGGTAGGAGAAGCGGTGGAGGCTGGGCGTGGGGTCGCCCGGTCGCCCATTCTCCCAGATCGTGCCGCCGTCCACTAGATAGTACAATTCGTTGAACAGCGCGGTTTTGTACCAAGTGGGTGTGTTGGGGTCGGCCAGATAGGGCGCTTGCCAGGCTTCCAGCGCCGCCGCCCACCCAGCCGCTTGCTCCAGGCCGGTGCGGGCGATGGCCCAGGCGTTGTGGCCGCCGCTGCCGAACCATTCGGTGTAGCGGCGATACCATTGCTCTGTTTGGCCCTGCTTGCCGAACGCCATGAGGGGCAGATCCCAGGCCAGCACGAAGCGGATGGTACGGCTTTGCCCCGGCGCGAGCTGCACCGCCGCCGCCACCGCGCCACCGATGGCCCGCCCGATGCGCGCCGGGGTAGGGTCGTCCGTGTCCGGCAGCCGGCCGTCTGTCGCCCACGGTTGCCAGACCTCTGCCCCGTCGCCCGTCGTCTCGAAGCGGCTGAGGGCGCTCAATTGCACGCCGTCACCGCCCTGTGCGGCGATCACAAACTCGCCGTCAGCGGCCCGTGTCACGGGGTCCGGGCCGGGCGTGCCGTCGGGGTGGGCGTGGCGCATCACTACACCGAGCGTGGGTGCGCCGCCAATGGTGTCGCGCCGCAGGTGGTTGCTGTTGCCCGCCGCGCCGCCGGCCCCATCCCAGCCGAGCGGGTTTTCCCAGGTGAACAGCAGGCTCACAGCGGCGGGCGTGGCGGCCTCGTTGGTCACGGTCCACTCGAACAGCGCTACCGGATAACTGCTTTCACGGTAGTTGCCGGGGATGACCGGCGAAAACTGGCGGCTTTGCAGCGTCACGCCAGCGGCGGCAGGGTCGTAGCCATACCACGCGAAGGGGTAGAGCGCGGCGTAGGTGCCGCCCGTGGCCGGGTAGCTCCAATCCCAAGCCGCCAGGGCGCGCCCGGTCTTGCCGGGCAGCAGCACCCGTGCGGTCGGCTCCTGACCGGGCCGCGCCACGCGCACGCTGAACGCATCGGCCCAAACGGGGTTCATGCGATCTTCGCCGGGGGCCAGATGCCAACGGGCAAAGTCGCCGCGATAGCTGCGCCCAATGCTGCCCGCGCCTAGTCCGCCCAGCGGCGCACCCTGCCACGCGCCGTCATCGCCATTGCCCGGTCCTTGTTCTTTGTTCCGGCCCGGATTGTCCAATGGCAGGCCGATGGTGCGTCGCCAAGCCGCGGCCGGGACGTTATGTAGCAGACTGGATAGCGCTTCGGCAGTGGCAGTCACGGGGGTTCCTCCAAAAGGGGTGCCGTCTCCCAGCGCGGCAGGAGACGGCGTGCGAACGATAGGCAGTTGTGAGCCGGCGAACTGTTGCCATAGTATGCCCAGTACGGCGACTCCTAGCAACAACGGGACCAGGATGCGGCGCAGCCGGCTCACTCGACGGCGGCCTCAGCGAGTGGGCGCCGGCCGGCTTGGGCCGCTGGCAACTCCCGATACCAGTGGCCGCTGGCTTTGATCGTGCGCTCCTGCGTGGCAAAGTCTACCCGCACAACGCCGAAGCGCTGCCCAAAGCCGTGGCCCCACTCAAAGTTGTCGAGTAACGACCAAACAAAGTAGCCCTTGAGCGGCACCCCGGCGGCGCGGGCCTGTCCGATGGCCGCGATGTAGCCTTGTAGATAGGCGCGGCGACGCTCATCGTTGATGCTGCCGTCGGCTTCCACCGTGTCGAGGAAGGCCGCGCCGTTCTCGGTGATGTAATAGGCGGGCACGGGATAGTCGCGGTGCAACCGTTCGAGCAGCACGCGCAGCCCATCGGGGTAGACTTCCCAGCCCATCGTCGTGTACTCACCCTCCGGCTGCACCATCTCCGTCCGCAACATGGCCGAGTCGGGGGCATCCTTCACCACCGAGCGGAAGTAGTTATTCACGCCGAGAAAGTCAATCGGGGTGTGGATGATCGCCAGATCGCCGGCTTGCACCGGCGGGGCGGCCGCGCCTAGCTCCGCTATCATATCGGCGGGATAGCTGCCGCGCAGCAGCGGATCGAGGAACAGGCGGTTGCCGATGCCGTCGGCGCGCAGGGCGGCGGCCTGATCGGCCGGCGAGTCGCTGGCGGGGTAGGCGGCATTGAGGTTGAGCGTGATGCCCACTTGGGCTCCCGGCACGGCGGCGCGGATGCGCGGCACGGCTAAGCCGTGTGACAGCAGCAGGTGGTGGGTGACGCGCAGGGCCGTCGGTAGGTCGTGCAGGCCGGGCGCGTGTTCGCCGAACAGGTTGCCGATAAACGCCACGACCCACGGTTCGTTGTGCGTGATCCAGCCGGTCACGCGGTCACCTAGCCGCCGGGCCACGATCTCGGCATAGTCGGCAAAGGCCGCCGCCGTGTCGCGGTTGGCCCAGCCCCCCGTCTCTTGCAACGCCTGCGGCAGATCCCAGTGGTAGAGCGTGACCCACGGTTGGATGCCCGCCGCCAGCAGGCCGTCAGTCAGCCGCTCATAAAAGTCCAGCCCAGCCTCGTTGACTGCTCCGCGTCCCGTCGGCAAGATGCGCGGCCAGGAGATCGAGTAGCGGTAGGCCGCCAAGCCCAACTCGCGCATCAGGGCAATGTCCTGCGGCCAGCGATGATAGTGGTCACAGGCCGTGTCGCCGGTGTCGCCGTTTTTCACTTTGCCGGGCGTGTGGCTGAAACGGTCCCAGATGCTCTCGCCCTTGCCGTCCTCCTGCCACGCGCCCTCGATCTGATAGCAGGCCGTGGCCGCGCCCCAGAGGAAATCCGCCGGCCACGCACCGGCCGTGTCACTGGTCATAACTCAGACTCCTTGCCTTATGGAGGTTACTTATCCACGCCCGTCAGCACTACGCCCTGCATGAATTGGCGCTGGGCAAAAAAGAACAGCACGGCGGGCAGCAGAATCGTCATCACCGCTGTCGCCATGGCGCGGCCTGGATATTGGCTAAAGGTGCCGACGAACTTGGCGATACCCACCGAAATCGGGTACAGGTCTTCTTTGCCCACCAAGTAGACGAGCGGAGCAAAATAGTCGTTCCAGGTGAAAAAGAAATGGAACAGCGTCACGGCGGTGATCGCCGGAATGGCCTGGGGAATAATCACTCGGATCAGCGTTTGCAGCGGGTTGGCCCCGTCCAGCATCGCCGCTTCGTCCAACTCTTTGGGGATCGCCATGAAATACTGGCGCAGCAGGAACACATCGTAGGCATTGGCGAAAAAGGCCGGCACCAACAGCGGCAGCCACGTCCCAGTCCAGCCCAGCTTGGCAAACAGGATATACAGCGGGATGATCGTCGCTTGCGGCGGCAAGACAATGGTTGAGATCAGGATGACAAACAGCACGTTTTTGCCGGGGATCTTGAAGCGCGCAAAACCGTAGGCCACCAGGATGCACGAAATCAGCGTGCCGATGGTGCTGATAATGGCGATCAGCAGGGTGTTGCGGAACAAGATCGGGAATTGCACCTGATCCCACGCGGTGGTGAAATTATCCGTGGTCGGTGCGAACTGATAGACGGGGTCCAGGGTGCGATAGCGGCCCTTCCAGTTGAAGACACCCTTATCGGCATGGGCCGGATCGATAAAGTCGCTATCTTCGCGGTAGCCGTGAACCAGCGCCCATTGCTTCACCCCATCGGCGCTCGGCACGTTATACAGGGGTAGAGCTTTGCCCTGATAGGTGAAAGTCGCGGCAGCGGCGGGCATCAGGGGCGCGTGCTGGGCGGCAAGCTGGGTATCCTGCTTAAACGCCGTGGTCATCATATAGCCAATCGGCATCAAAAACACCGCCATGATCACCAACCCCAGCAGGGTGACGAGGGCGGTGGTGGACCCCCGGCGGAACAGCGCGTTGCGGCGGGATACGCCCTCGACCGCTGCGGTGGTGGGTACTTGTGACTGCGATATTGTTGCCATCAATCCCTCACTTTCGTTGCAACGCCCGCTGTTCCCTGGTTATAGGTCGCGTCGGGTGCGTTGCTCCACTAAGAATCGCTCCCCGCGTAGTAGACGATCCGCTGCCCGAAGGTAAACATCGTCGCCGTCAATACCATCACGATGATAAACAGCAGCAGCGCCAGCGTCGAGGCATAGCCCATGTCGTTGAAGACAAACGCTTGGCGGTAGAAGTGTAAGTTATAGAACAGCGTGGCCCCTTGCGGATCGCCGTTGCGCCCGCCGATGAGCATGGCCGCGACGAAAAACTGGAGGGAATTGATCAGGCCCAGCGTGACATTATAGAAAATGACCGGGGAAATCATGGGAATGGTGACGCGGAAAAAGCGTTGCACGCCGTTGGCCCCGTCAATGGTCGCCGCCTCGTAAATGTCGGTCGGCACCCCTTGCAGCCCGGCCAGCAGGATCAGCATCCCGTTGCCCACCGCCCATACGCTTAGGATGTTGAGGGCAAAGCCGGCCCAGTTCGGATCGCTCAACCAGCGTGGCCCGTCAATGCCGAAGGTTTTGAGGCCGAGGTTGATCCAGCCGGATTGGGCGTTCAGCACGCCCTGAAACACCATGACCCCCGCGACCACCGGAATAATGGTGGGCAGGAAAAACAGCGTGCGGAACAGGTTGGCTCCCAGGAGGTGCTTGGAGTTGACCAGCACGGCGAACCCCAGAGGCACGATTAGGCCAATCGGGATAGCGACCGCCGCAAATTTGAGCGTCACGCCCATCGCTTGCAGCAGCACCGGGTCTCGGAACAGGCGGGCGTAATTATCCAGGCCCACCATGTTGAAGTTACCAATGGCGAACTCTTTGGTCGCGCTGTAATCGGTGAACGACAGGAAGACCGTGGAGACAATCGGCAAGAGCTGAAAGACGATGAAGCCGATGAACCAGGGGGTCAGGAAGAGGAGTCCCCACATCGCGCGTTGCCGGGCGAGCGGCATCGCCGTGCGTCGGGGGCGCGATCCCGTGACTCCAGCAGTGGCTAGATCGGTAGCCGCCATGGCGGTAGCACCTCGGATCTTTCCAGCCCTATCCCGCCTGGAAGCCAAGCGGGATAGGGCGCAAAGGCAGAGCGGATCTCCGCCTGCTATTTGGTCGGCGTGGGCGCTGCGGCGAAGACCTCGCTCAGTTGGCCCTCGAACTTGGCGATTTCCTTGTCCATATCCAAGCCCGGTGTCTGATCCATCAGCGTGCGGAACTTGGCGAACAGGTCGTTGGCCTTGATCAGGTTGGGTAGGTAGGACTCGTGGTTGGGGAGATCCGGGTATTTGAGCATCTCCTCGGCCACGCTCCAGTCTACTTTGTTCGGCGCGACGCGGACATCAAAGGCTTTGAAGAAGGCGGGGCGATCCGCGATTTTGGCCGGCAGGCCACCGTAGATTTGCTCCAGATCCTGGTCTACGACCATCGCGGTCAGCACTTTGAAGGCCGCTTTCTGGTTCTTGCTCTGCTTCATGATGGCGAACGTATCACCGTGCAGCTTGGCGGTGATTTTGCCGTTGATGGTCGGCTCGACCGCGATATCCCAGCTCATCTTCTGGATGTCGAAGCAGCAGGTGAACCAAGTGTGGGTGTCTGCCATGGCGATGTTGCCCGACTTGAAGCCGGCGCCCTTGGCGAGCAGGTCGCTTTGCAGATAGTCATAGTTCGGCGAGAAGTGGTTTTTCCAGACGCTGTCATAGTACCACTTCCAGGCGGCCGTCCAGTTGGCAGGGATCTTGGCGACTCCCGGCTTGGCCGGGTCATAGGGCAGGCCGCCGCCGAAGAGGGTGGCAACGCCACGCGAGTCGGTGGACTGCTCGTAGAAGCCGAACTGCTTGATATTCTTGGCATCAAAGGTCGCAGTGGTTGCGTCGTTGCCGGCGGCATCCACGGTCAGCTTCTGGGCCAGCGCGCTGAAGGTTTCGAGGTTCCAGTCTTTGCCCTGATACTGCTCGCCGACTTTGTGCGGCGGATAGGGCAGCTTGGCCTCATCAAACAGGGCTTTGTTGTAATACATCATGCTGGGGAAGAGTGCGAACGGGATGCCCACCAGCACGCCCTCATCTTTGGTGAAGTCGATCAGCGCCGGATCGTATTTGCTCAGGTCGAAGTTGGCGTCTTTCGCCAACTGCCCGACATCGGCCCAGGAACCCTGGAAGCTGGCGCGCCCTGCCTTGCCGACGGGACCGACAATGTCCGGCCCGTTGCCGGCGGCGAGTTGCGCTTTCAGCGTGTCATACGACTCCGGGTTGTGGACCACTTGCAGGCTGACGCAGGCTTCGGTCTGCGACTTGTTGAACTTATCAGCCCAGGCTTTTTCCTTCGGGATCACGTCGGCATCGGCTCCGGCTCCCAAGCCGACATACCAGTTCAACTTGACCGCGCTCGGCGCGCAACCCTCACCACCCGCGACAAAGGTGGGCACGGGGGTCATGGTGACCGGCACGGCAGTCGCGGTGCCTCCACCGGCCACCACAACTGCGGCGGTATTGGTGGGCGCGACCACTGCGCCGGTGGTATTGGTGGGCGCGACCACTGCGCCGGTATCTGTCGCCACCGGCGCGGCGGCGGTGGTGTTAGTCGCGGCGACCACCGCCGTGGCGGCGACTACCGCCGTGGCGGCCGGTGGTACGACCGTGGGGGTCGCGGTATCGGTGCCGCACGCAGTCAGCAGCAGCGGCAGGACTACAAACGCGGCCATCCAGCTAGACGCACGCGCATTACGGTTTTTCACAGTTCTTTCCTCCTTGCCTAATTATCTCACACCGAAGGGCGGTCGGCAATACACGGCCCCAGTTTTTCTGCATCCCTGCCTCTGTTGCAACCATAGGATTGCGCTCCGGCGGGTTAGAGCGGCGGGCGATCACCTCCTAGCGGACTAGAGGCGGCGGATTCGGGACAGCCGCACGACCGGCGCAGGATCAAATGAGTCGGTAGCCGCAGATGGATGGCGGGATAGTCGGGTTGGGTGATGCGCTCCAGCAGGATGCGGATCGCTTCTCGGCCTAATTCGGCGATAGGCTGGGCGACGGTGGTGAGTGAGGGTTGAACACCGGCGGCGGCGGGGATGTTGTCGAAGCCGATGATGGCGAGGTCTTCCGGTACGCGACAGCCGGCATCGCGGGCGGCGTGCAGCGCCCCCAGCGCCATGGTGTCGCTGGCGACACAGACCGCATCGGGGCGCTGGGTCAACAGCGTTTGCATCGCCGCATAGCCCCCGGCCTGGGTGAAATGGCCGTGGACGGCTAGCGCCGGGTCGGGCAGCACGCCGGCTTCTTGCAGCCCGGTCACATAGCCGCCATAGCGGTCAATGGCGGCGATCATGTTGGGCAGCCCGCCGATAAAGGCGATGCGTCGGTAGCCGTGTTGGAGCAGGTGGACCACGGCGCTTTGGGCAGCGGCCCGGTTGTCTACGTCTACGGAGGGGATTTCGTGGTAGCGGGGGTGCCGCCCCACCAGCACAAAGGGGTAGTGGGTCTCATGCAAATGGGTGATGATCGGGTCGTCTACCACGCTAGAAGCGATCACCAAGCCGTCGAGGTGGTGCCCGCCCAACACGCGGCGGTGCATCCGTTCCATGCCCTGTGGGTCGGTCGAACTGTTCATCAGCATCAGCAGATTATGATCGGCGGCGTTACAGCTATCCACCGCGCCCTGGATCAGTTGTGGGAAAAAGGGGTCGCTGAAAATGGTGCCCGCCGCTTGCGGAATCAACAGGCCCAGGATACGGGTGCGGCGCGAGGCGAGGCTACGCGCGGCCGCGTTGGGGTGGTAGTTGTGTTCTTGGATGATGGCTTGCACGCGCTCCCGCACCGCGCCGCTCACGCGCGCATCGTTGTTCACGACACGCGACACCGTGGAACGCGAAACGCCGGATAAGCGGGCCACCTCTTCTAAGTTCACAGGCTACCTCTACCCCTCGCTGCTTAGTTAATCCAATGGACTTACAAAGTTAATATAGCACGCTTCGCTGGCTTTGTCAATAGCCACATCGCTGGAACTCTGCCGTTGGTTTTCTGCGCCGGTTCGTGGGTAGTCGCAACCTAGGGCCGTTGTTTTGCTGAGTAAGCGTCGCGTCCACCGACTCAAAGGCTCCTTGGTCGCGCTCTTAGGAACGCTCCCACAACGATCTCGACCATAAACAGGGAAGATTTCTGATTCTACTGAGGATTAGAGCGCTCTATCTATGGGAACGCTCCCACAGCAACAGTGTAGCGCGTTTTCGCGGGCTTGTCAATACCTTTGTCAGGGCAAATGCAGCAACCCATGCGTAAAACTCGGATCTTTGGCTACTCTGTGGCGGGGTTCAGGGCGGGATTGACCAATTCCAGCAGTGTATCGCGGAATAGGCAGAAGCTGGCTGAACGGTTGCGCTGTGGATCCATGTGGGCCGCTATCTCTCTTGCCGCCCGGATCTTCTCCAGGCCGCCCAGGTGTTCGCCCACTTCCTGTAGCACTTTCTCTAATGCTTCCCAGGTGTCGCTAATCGCATCAGGATCACGGTACTTGGCCTTGCTTAACTTCTTGCGCGACAGGCGGGGATAGGCGGTAACAAGCGCAGCTACATCGCCAAAAAACCATGCCTCTAACTCGCGGACGACGATGCGGTTGATGACCAGGAAACGTCCATCCGGTGCGGGCGCTGACTTGGTAGCTACTCCTGTGCTGTGGGCGATTGCTTCTAATTGTGCTTTCAGTTGCCGACAATCTTGATCATCACGGTCGATCAACAGGAGGACTCGGAGATCGCCCTGCCAATGTTTGTACCCTCGTAAACGCCTCGGTAGCTTACCGAGCAAATCCGTTTTACCCTGAAAAGGGTGAATGTCATAAGTGGCTTGCGCGCCAATGATCTTCGGTAGGAGTATCCGCAACGCTTCAGTGGCTGAGGGTTCTTCCAGCAAAAACTCCAGATGCACGGCGACTCAGCGCGCCTCTAGCGGAGATTTGCCGTTGTGTTTGGGACCACCGGCGTTGATCAAGGGATTACCGACCTCAAAGTAATCCTCCATCCACAACGCGCCTAGTTGTGCGCCCTCTTGCATAAAATGGGCGATGTATGGCATTTCGGCAGCGCGTCGCGCCTGCGTATAGCCGTCTTCTGCACGGAACAACACCCAGACTTCCTTCGGACGTAACGCACTAATAAAGAATGGCGAGTGCGTTGTGACCATGAGCTGGGTATGCGCCGAGGCGTGACGGCATTCCGCAGCCAACAGCGGCAACAACTTGGGGTGCAGATAGTTCTCCGGCTCTTCAATGCCAATCAGCGGTTGTGGGTCGGGATCATACAGGATGGTTAAATAGGCCAACATCTTAAGTGTGCCGTCTGAGGCAAAACGGGCGAGGATCGGTTCACTAAACGGCTTATCCTTGAACTGTAGCAACAACCGTCCATCGGGCATGATCCCTGTCTCTACCCGCTCCAACCGCGGTACACGTTCGGTTAAGCGACTTAAAATCTTTGCCAGTTGGTCAGGATGCTGCTCTTTCAGATACTGCATGACGTTGGGCAGATTATCGCCCCGCTGTGATAGACGCTCCTGGGGGCCGGATTCGACGATACTGCGGGCGCTGTCGGCGCTCACGTAGGACAAATACCAGCCGGCGATGAAGCGTCGTAAGGCGCTGACCCGTGGGTTGCGCGTGAGTTGGCCTAGCGTGCTGACCGCTAGGACTTCGGGGGAGGCAAGTTGTTCCTTAATGCGGGTGTCTTGGGCATCTGGGTTCTCCCCGCTTACTACCTCTCCTACGCCGGCCGTGAATTCAAGAAACTTGAACGGTCTACCATAGCTTTGTCGCCGCCATTGCAGCCACTCGTGCGCGACATACGGCCCCTTCGCATTCTCATCAATCGCCAAATGATAAGTAGTGATGGGCGTGCCGGGACTTTCGCGGTACTTTAGCTCGAACTCAATTGGTCCCTCAGATCCGCGTGTCCGTAGCTCCTTGAAACGACCCCGCCGATCCCAGGCTTTGCGTAAGCCTTCGGTGAAACACTCTGATAGGAAGGCGTAGACATCAAATAGGGTGGACTTGCCGCTGCCGTTTGGCCCCACAAACACGGTGAGCGGGGTGAGGTCTTTGAGTTGCAAATTGTGCAGCGCCCGATAATTGCGGACCGTCAAGGCTTCGATGCGTGGTACGGGCTGCTGGTTGTGGGTGTTGCTCGCCATAAAATTGCCCCATCACCTTTAATGTTCCTAAACGCTTGTTGCGGGCAGTATACCACATCGCCTTTGCCCCGCCCCACCCGCGCAAATCTGCTATAATAGCGCCGGCGACCCCACTCTGACAGGGGTCGGCGACCCCGCCCCGCAAGAGGAGATCCCCATGAGCGACGCGCAGATCCAGGCGCTGCCGAGTCCGATCAATGACCGGCGCGAGATTTTCGGCTGGGTGATGTACGATTGGGCCAACTCGGTCTTTTCGACTACCGTGTTTACTGCGCTGCTCGGCCCTTACCTGACCGCGTTGGCCCAGGATCAGCTGGGCGAGAACGGCTTGATTCTCGGCCTGGGGTCGTTGCAGGTCACGGCCAAAGGCTGGTTCACCTTTTGCGTGTCGCTATCGGTGTTTTTGCAGATTTTTCTGCTGCCGGTGTTGGGCGCGCTGGCCGACTACACCAACTTGAAAAAGCGCCTGATGATCGGCTTTTGCTACTTGGGCGTGGCGGCGACCTGCTTGCTGTTTTTCATCACGGGCGGTATGTGGCTGCTGGGGGGGCTGCTGTTTGTGCTGGCAAACCTCGGCTTCGGCGGATCTATCGTGCTTTACAACGCCTACTTGGCCGAAATTACTAGCGAGGATCAGCGCGACAAGGTATCGAGTCGCGGCTTTGCCTGGGGCTATCTGGGCGGCGGCCTCTTGCTGCTGCTCAACCTGATCCTGGTGCAGAGCGCGCCCAAACTCGGCCTGACGACGGGTATGGCGGTGCGCCTATCATTGCTGTCGGCAGGACTGTGGTGGGGTGGCTTTGCCCTGGTCACGTTCCGCAACTTGCGTGAACGGGGCGCGCCCAAACCACTGCCGCCCGGCCAGACCGCCTGGACCATCGGCTTCAGCCAACTGGGCCACACCTTCCGCCTCTTACAGAGCCTGCCGCACACGCTACGCTTTCTGATCGGCTACTTGCTCTACAACGACGGCATCCAGACGGTTATCGCCGTGGCCTCGATCTTTTTCACGCAAGAGTTGTTTGTGGCAAGGGGGCTGCCAGTGGATCAGAGCTTTTTAATCGGGCTGATCCTGCTGGTGCAGTTTGTGGCCTTCGGCGGCGCGTTGCTGTTTGAGCAAATCGCGCGCATCGTCGGGGCGAAAAACGCCATTCTGGGATCGCTGGTGATCTGGGTGGCGGTGGTCGTCTATGCCTACCTGTTTTTCCAGACCACCACCGATGCCTGGGCGCTGGGTGTGGCGATTGCGCTGGTGCTGGGCGGGTCGCAGGCGCTGTCGCGGTCGCTGTTCTCGCGCATGATCCCACTACGCCACGAAGCGTCGTTTTTCGGCCTCTACGAAATCTCGGAGCGAGGCACCTCGTGGATCGGTCCGCTGCTCTTTACCATCGTGGTCGGCGCGACCAACTCGTATCGGCAAGCGATCCTGTCGGTGATCGTGTTGCTGGTGCTGGGCGGGGTGATCCTGGCGCTGACCAACACGGCGCAAGCGATCCGTGATGCCGGGCGCGAGGAACAGGCGCAACGGGAGGCGGCGGCCACGGGAACCGCGCCCGCTTGATGCCGCCGCTCCGGCCCCGTTTGAGCCGCCGCGAACAGACCTGGCTCATCGGGCTGGGCGTGCTGCTGGCCGGCTGGCTGTTGCTGCTGGCGGCGCTGGCGGTGCGGCCCGACGGCCTGCTGCACTTCTGGGCGCTTGATGTGGGCCAGGGCGACGCGCTGCTGATCCAGACCCCCGGCGGGCGCGACGTGCTGGTGGATGGTGGCCCCGACCCGGCGGCGGTGGCGCGCGGCCTGGGGCGACACCTGCCGTTCTGGCAACGCGACCTAGCGCTGGTGGTGCTGACCCATCCGCACGAAGACCATATTGCCGGCCTAATTGATACGCTGGACCATTATCACGTCGGCAGCGTGTTGCAAACGCCGTTCGCGGCGGGTGATGCCGGCCTGGAAGCGGCCTGGGGCCGGGTGCTGACCGCGACCGGGGTGCCCGTGCAACCGGCTGTGGCCGGCCAGACGTTCGCGCTCGAACCCGGCGTGGTGGTGCAGGTGTTGGCTCCGCCGCCGGCCCTCTTGCACGGCACACACAGCGACATCAACAACTCGTCGGTGGTGCTGCGCCTCAACTACGGCACGGTCGGCCTGCTGTTGGCCGGCGACATTGAGACCGAAGCCGGCGGTGATTTACTGACCCGCGCCGGGGGAGCCTTGCGGAGCCAGGTGCTGAAAGTGCCGCACCACGGCAGCGCCAGCGGCCTCAGCGCCGCCCTGCTGGCCGCCATCCAGCCGCAGGTCGCGGTCATCTCGGTGGGAGCCGCCAACCGCTACGGCCACCCCGCGCCCGCCACCTTGGATCTGCTGCGCGCCGCCGGCGTACCGACCTATCGCACCGACACCGACGGCACCGTAGAGATCCTCTCCGATGGGCACCAAATCTGGGTGCGCCCGGCGGGGCACTAACCACTCCCGTGCAGTCCGCTGGGCTGCCTAACCTACTGCCCCCTATATGGCACGCCAGACGGATGCGGCCCGCTTCGTGCTTACAAGCGCATCATACGGCTGGCGCTACCCGTTCAGCGTGAAGGGGGCCAGCATATGCTACTGGATGAAGTCCACATATCCCCTTAACCCTTGCTATGGCGGTATTCGGCAGTGAATAAGGGACTGCTTGTTATGAGACGCGATATTCGTGCCCTATGCCTGCTTGCGCTACGTGGGCTGACTGTGCTGTTCCTGTTAGGGTGGATCTTGCCGCCTAGCGTGGCGCAGGCCGTCAGCCCCGCACGGGACGGCCGTATTCCAACGATGCCCGCCGTGCAACAGTGGTATAGCCTGAGCTGTGAGTACGCGGCAGCGGCGGCGGTGACGCTTTACTGGGGCAAGGTGGTATCCCAGCGCGACTTTCTGCGCGAAGTGCCAGACAATCCCAATCCGCATCTCGGTTTTCGCGGGCACATCAACGGCCCCATCGGTGGCCTGATCGATTACGGCGTGTACGCCGAGGCGCTGGTGCCGGTGTTGGAGCGCCACGGCTATGATGCGACGGTGTTTTATGGCGATCTGGACCGGCTGAAAGCCTATGTGCGAAACGGCAAGCCGGTCGTCGTGTGGATCACGAGCCACAATGATGTGCGCCGCCCGGTGCAGGCGACAGTGAACGGCCAATCGTTCACCCTGGTGGCCGGCGAACACACCGTCGTGGTATATGGCTTCAACGATTACGGGGTGCGCCTGATGGACGTGGGCGACGGCAACTACTACATCACCGCCTGGACCTCGTTCCTGCGGCGCTGGAGCTATTTGGATCAGATGGCGCTGGTGATCACGCCGCAGTGAGCGCTGTGCCTTGCATTCCCGGCGGCGCTGGGCTATCATGGCCTGGAGATAATGACCCGGCAGAGTCCCGCGTGGAGGGGGTGGGGGTGAAAACCAACGAATGGCTGGCCTATTTCCTGGAACAGCACGAGGCGGAGGTGATCGAGCGGCTTGCCGGCGAGATTAAGGGCCACGGCCTGACCCCGCCCTCCGACGCGGTTGCCGAGTTGGTCCAGGCCGTGGCCGCCGATTTTGACGCAGAAGCGTTCAGCGCCACGCCGGCTGCGCTGGCAGGGTTGGCGACCGGCCTGTTGGCGCAAGATACGACTCGCGCCGCTGACGTGCTGGGCAAGGTTTGGCAGAAGGCCGAGCAGCTCCTGGGCGGCTATATCGCCGAGGAGGCTGAATTGAGCGGTGGGGCGCGGCGGTTGGCCTATTTGCGCCTGAGCGAGTTCGGCGCGAACGTGCGCGGGGTGGCGGTCGGCTAAATGCGCGCACCTCTGATCGCGGCGGCGGGGGCGTTGCTGCTCTATCTGCCCACGCTGGCCCCTGGTCTCACTTGGCGGGCCGGCGGCGCAGATGCGGGCGATCTGATCACCGCCGCTTGGCAGTGGGGCATCCCTCATCCCCCTGGTTATCCCCTCTACACGCTGCTGGGCCACTTATTCCTATTGATCCCATGGGGCGACCCGGCGTGGCGCATGAACGTGCTTTCGGCGTTGGCCGGGGCAGCGGCGGCGGCGCTCGTGGCCGTGGCCGTGGTGGACGCGCTGCGGCGGGCTGGGGCGGCGGATCGTGTAGTTGAGATCGCGGGAGCTGTGGCCGGGTTGAGTCTGGCCGCCGCACCGTTGCTGTGGACCCAGGCGACGATCACTGAGGTCTATGCACCGTTGGCGGCGGGGGGGGCGGCGGTGATCCTGCTGGCGCGGCGGGCGATGGCGCGCTTGCGGGCGGGCGCCCAGGCCGGACTGCCGCTGCTGGGGCTGGCTTTCCTCAGCGGCCTGCTGATCAGCCACCACTGGGCGGGGCTGATCGCGGTGGCGGCGGCCTGGGCGATGCTGCTCTGGGCCTGGCTCGATCTGTTGGTACCCAGCGCGGTGGCGGTCAGCCCGTTTCTCCAAGCCCAGGCGTTGCCGCCGGAGCGAGTGGCCGGGCGGGTGCGCGGGCCGCTGCTACTGTTCCTAGCTGGGCTGACCCCCTGGCTGTTGCTGCCGCTGCGCGCTGGGGCCGCGCCAATGAGCGATTGGCACCACCCCGCCGACTGGCCCGGCTTCTGGGCGCTGGTGAGCGGCTCCGACTACCACGGTCTGCTGTTCCACGGCACCCCTGCGACGATGGGCGGACGGGCGGCGACGGCGGCGTTGCTGCTGACGGTTGGCGCGTTTGGCCCGGCGCTGGTGTGGGCCGGGTTGGGCTGGCGGCGCGCCTGGGCCGGCGACCGTCCGTGGGCGGTGAGTGGCGCGCTGGCGGTCTTGTTCACTATTGGTGCGCTCGGCGTGTATGTGGCCGACGATACCTATGTCTATGGGCTGGCGGTGTTGCCCATCGTGGCGATTTGGCTGGGCGAAGGCGTGGGCGCGTGGCTGGCCGCCGGCTGGACGCGATCACGGCTGGCCCTCGTCGTGGCGCTGCTGGCGGCGAACGGGGCGCTGGGCGGGGTGGCCTGGACTTGGACCGACGCGCAGGCCCGCACCCCCCCCGGCCAAGCCACCAGCGAGGCTTTCCTGGTCCGCATGGACACCCTGCCGCCCCACGCGCTCGTGCTGACCACAGCCGACGAGGAGACCTTCACCCTCTGGTACGCCCGCTACGTGACCGCCCGCCGCGCCGACCTGCTGCCGCTCTCGGTGCAACTGCTCGATGCTGGGTGGTTTCGTGCCAACCTCCAGACCTACGCGCCCGACTTTGCCCCCGCTCTGGCCGGCGACCCCGATTTTGCCGGCCTGATCGGGCGCGCCGCCGCCACCCGCCCCGTCGTGGCCCTGCGCGGCGACCTGATCGCGCCGCCGGGCTATCGCTGGCTGCCCGCAGTGGGCGCGGGGTACTGGCGGTTGGCGCGGTAGCTAAAATTTGCGGTGCGCGTCATCGCCGACTGACCTAACCCCCCAACCCCCTTCCCTACAGAGGAAGGGGGAGTAAGACGTGGTAGATTGCTGATGTGCGGGCCAATCTCGGATTCAGTAAACTCCCCCTTCCCTATAGAGGAAGGGGGAGCCCGACGAAGCGCAGTACCTGTCTGCGAACCAATCCCTGTAAACTCCCCCTTCCTTCGTAGGGAAGGGGGTTGGGGGGGTTAGGTCAATGGGCGCGCACAACGATGACGGACATCCTGCGCTATTGCGGCGCTTGACAACGCGGCTGTTTCGTGCTACTCTATCATAGACGGATATATCTGCTGCGGACTGTAGAGGAGCGCGATGACGACAGACCCTGATCCCCTGGCCGGCCCACCGTTGACCCCGGCGGTGTTCCATATCGCGCTGGCGCTGGCCGATAGCGAACGGCACGGCTACGGCATCATGCAAGAGGTCGCGGCGCGCACGGCGGGGCAGATGCGGCTGGGGCCGGGTACGCTCTACGGCACCATCAAGCGGATGCTGGCCGAGGGGCTGATCGCGGAGTCGGACGTGCGCCCCGATCCGACGCTTGACGATGCGCGGCGGCGCTACTACCGACTGACCACTCTGGGGCGACAGGTGGCGGCGGCAGAAGCGATGCGCCTAGCGCGCCTAGTGGGTGTAGCTCAGGCCAAGCGGTTGCTGCCCAGCGGCGACGCGCCATGAGCCGCGCCCTGTGGCCGGTGACGCTGTCAGTGCGGATCTATCGGCGGCTGCTGTGGGTCTATCCGGCTGGCTTCCGCCATGACTATGGCGCGCCGATGGTGCAACTGTTCCAGGATTGCTGTCGGGCCGTCTACACGCGGCATGGTGACCGCGGCTTAGGGCTCCTGTGGCTCCAGACGGCGCGTGACCTGGCGGCGACGGGCCTGCGTGAACGCCGCAGCGCTTGGCGCGAAAGGAACCGATCTATGACCCCCTCTGCGCGGCTGGGCCAGCTATGGTCGTGGCCCGTGACCCTGATCCTGGGCCTAATCGTGGCTTACGTGAACCTGCATACCGATGAGACCGGCATTGTCGCCCTCCCCATGATCCTGGCAGCGGCGGCGCTGGGCTTCGCGCGCCCACGCGGGGCAATCCTCTGGGGGTTGCTACTCGGCGTGGGGATTCCGCTGGGCCAAGCGTGGGTCGCGCTCGCGGGTTGGCATCTGCCTTATCCCAACAGTTGGGCGGATGTGCGTGCCGTTGCGCTGGTGCCCCTCGTGCCGATCATCGCCGCCGGGCTAGGCGCGGGGACGCGCTGGTTGACGACCCGCGTGACCGCCGCCGACTTGGGCTAAGGTAACTGTTCCGTTCGGCCCCCGTCAGCCTGCGCAGGCAGGCGGCAGCGCGGTAGACGTGGCTTGCTCCGCCCGGCCGCAGCTTGCACGGAATAGCAGACTTCTCTATAATCAGTGGGGCCAAGCTGCGGTGGTCCCCTTTTCATATTCATAGACGAACCGGTGAGGCTACCTATGACCCCTGCGACCCTGGCGCGCAAGACTGTGCCCGTCCGTCCCGCGTGGGTGGTGGGGCTGCTCCTGCTGGGGCTGGCGCTGCGCCTGCCGGGGTTGGCGCTGCTGGGCGGCGGCGATGTGCGGGTGTGGAAAGTATGGGCTTATACGGGGGCCACACAGGGTCTGGCACAAATCTATCCGATCAGCGGCCGCACGCGGGCACCGGCGTTGACCTTGCACAACCTGCAATTGGTAGGGCAAGGGGTGTTGCTTGCGGGCGAAAATCGCTATAACCGCGTGTCTGCACCGAGCGACTATCCGCCCGCGATGCTGCTGTTCTTGGCGGGCCTCGGCGCGGTCTATCAACGACTGTTTGCGCCCGATTTCGCCGACCGTCCCGCGTTCAATGTGCTGCTCAAAACGCCATTGCTGCTGGCCGATGCGTTGGCGACCGGGCTGCTGTTCGCGCTGGTTCGCCGCCGCGCTGGGCCGCAGCGCCCTGCGTTGGCCTGGATCACTGCCCTGGCCTATTGGTGCAACCCCACCGTGATCTTGGCCGGGTCGGTGCTGGGCTATCTGGATGCCTTGTTCATCCTGCCCCTGCTGGTGGCGTTGGCGGCGCTGGCCGGGGATCGCTTTGTCAGCGGCTGGGCGGCCTGGGGGCTGGCCTGGATGCTCAAATTGCAGGGCGCGTTTGTCGGCCCGGCCCTGCTGATCCTCAGCCTACCGCGTGGCCTGCGGCGGCTGGCGGGCTACGGCATGGCGGCGCTGGCTGTGATCGCCCTGTGTTGGAGCCCCTTTGTGGCGGTCGGCAGCACGCTCGGTGTGATCGCCGGGCTGCGCGTCAACACGCAGGAGGATTATCTGTCGGCGAATCAGGCGAACCTGTGGTGGCTTTGGTCCTACTTTTGGGAGTGGCACGCCGAAGGCAAGGGGCCGGGTGTGCGGGTCGCCATTGTGCCGTCGTCGCTGATCCGCGACCGAGGCGTGACCGATCTGGATGCCTGGGGTATTGGGCTGTTCCTAAGCTTTGTCGCGATCACGGGCCTGATCTGGGCTTGGGGGCGGCACGGCGGGGGGCGGCAGTTCCGTTCGGCGCGTACTGCCCCGCTCGGCCTAACCGACGTGGCCCTGGTGCCGCTGCAACTCTACGCCGCGACGATGCTGCTGCCCTCGATCCACGAAAATCACCTCGTGCCTGCCTTGCCGTTGGTGCTGGCGCTGGCCGGCTTGGCGGCGGCGGGGGCGACACCGGCGCTGACCCGCCGCTTGGTGGGCCTCTACGCCGCGCTGACAGTGATCGTGGGGCTGAACTTGCTGCTGTTCTATGGCTTTGGTAAAGGCGTGCCCGCGCCGCTGCCGCGCATGGTCGGCGGCTTCGATACCACGGTGGCCCTGGCCGCCGCCAACGTTCTGCTGTTTGCCGTGACCGTGGCCGTGTGGAGTGTCGGCATGGTCCTGCGCGGTGTGCGGGTCGGCAACGCGGCGACCCCGCGCGAGGGTTTGCGGGTGGCCCATGAGCATTGAGTATGTGGTTGGCGATGCGACCACGCCGCAAACGGAGGGTGCGGCGGTGATCGTCCACCTCTGCAACGATCTGGGTCTCTGGGCGACCGGCTTCATGCCGGCGTTGGCGCGGCGCTGGCCGCAGGCGCACAGTCAGTACGTGGCTTGGCATAGCGGCGCGTTGGCCGTGCCGTTTGCGCTGGGCGCGGTGCAGTTTGTGCTGGTTGCGCCGGACCTGTGGGTGGCGAACCTGATCGGGCAACAGGGCGTGCGCGTGGTGGACGGGGTGCCGCCGATCCGCTACGCCGCCGTGCGCGCCGGCTTGGCCCGCGTGGCCGCTTTCGCCCAGTTGCATGGAGCCGCAGTGTCCATGCCGCGCATCGGCATCGGTCTGGCGGGTGGCGATTGGGACGCGATCCAGTCGCTTATCGCTACTGAGTTAGCTGACAAAGGCATCCCCGTGACGGTGTATGACCCCTTTTAAGCGCGAACTGATCGTCGTAGCGGTCCTAGCGCTCGTGGCGCTGGGCGTGGCGTGGCAAGCGCCAGGGCCGATCAGCGTGGACATTGGCCCGCCCGACGAGATTTACCTGACCGCCTTTGAGGGGCCGGAGTCCAATCCCAGCCGTGACTATCGCTGGAGTACGCAGGATAGCGACCTCCACTTCCCCGGCCTGGGCGTGGGCGACTGGCAGGTGACACTGGTAGCGGCGGCGGGGGCGCGTCCGCACGGCCTGGTGCCGCTGACGATCCGCGTGGGTGGCGAACCCGTGCTATCCGTGCCCGCTGCCGATCCTGATTTCCACCCCTACACTTTCCGCGTGCCCGCCCGTGCCCTGCCCAGCGGCGATCTGCAACTCGACCTCGCCATTGCCGCCTATCGCCCGCCCGGCGAAAACCGCGACTTGGCCCTAGCCGTGGACCGCG
>Ga0123336_10001158_pt1 | contig 24682 bp, 15 predicted proteins | sample SSSSmetaG_FD_96466 | JGI IMG/M metagenome (GOLD analysis project Ga0123336, IMG submission 96466) | Glacier valley bacterial and archeal communities from Borup Fiord, Nunavut, Canada, to study Microbial Dark Matter (Phase II) - ​SSSS metaG | ecosystem: Environmental > Aquatic > Freshwater > Ice... | reverse complement strand
CTGGGGATTTCGTCGCCCGAACCGCTCTACGTGATCGCGACGGATTCGGCGAGCCATCAGGTAAAGGTAGGGTCGAGCGAGGCTCTCTTGCGCGGGAGTCTTGTCGCGAAAGATGTGAACTGGATTTCGGTGGAAGCCCTTACGGCGCCCCGCCGGGCGCAGGTGAGAATTCGGCATCGACACTTACCCGCGCCAGCTACGCTCTCTCCGGTACCTGAAGGAATCGAGGTTCGTTTCGACGAGCCGCAACGGGCCGTTACACCGGGGCAGGCTGCCGTGTTTCACGATGGTGACTTGATCTTGGGCGGCGGTTGGATCGCATAGGAAGCCGGTATCGCACAAAAATCCCTAGTGCTGGAGTGGGTTGAATATTGCGCGGCGCGCGCTATGATCGCCACATTGGAATTCGCGCCGCGTCCCCTGGCGGAACAGCTGGGCCATGGGTATGCCGAGTTGCTGGACCGCGCCATACCCCGCCTGCGCCGGATCGCGATGCGAAATTTGCAATTTGCGCTGCCCCGGCTTGGGCACTTGCAGCACGCGCGAATTGTGGACGGCGTGTTTCTTTCCATCGGCCGTCTGCTGGTGGCGTTCGCGCGCTTCCCTTCTATCAACAGTGGCAACGTGCACGAATGGATTCGCTATGAGGGGTTTGCGCATTTCACCTCTGGCCTGAAGCGAGGCAAGGGTGTTTTATTTGCCACTGCGCATCTGGGGAATTGGGAACTGAGCGCGTACGCTCACGCGTTGATGGCGCAACCCATGAACGTGGTGGTGCGGCCGCTTGATAACTCATTGCTGGACCGTTTTGTGGAAAATCGGCGCGCTCTTTCCGGCAACACGCTGATTGGAAAGCGCGATTTCGTGAGGCCGATTCTAAAAGCTCTGCGCGAGAACGAGGCGGTAGGAATTCTGGTGGACCAGAACTCCTTCGCCGATAGCGGCGTGTTTGTGCCATTTTTCGGTGTGCCGGCGTGCGTAAATATCAGCTTTGCTAAACTGGCGCATCGATCGGGAGCAGCAGTGATTCCGGGCTTTGCGGTATGGTCTGAGCGGGAGCGAAAGTATATTCTGCGTTTCTATCCGGAAGTACAAATGACGGGCGACGCCGAGGCCGATACCGCCGCAGTTCAGAATGCCCTGGAAGCTGCAATTGCGGAATACCCCGACCAGTGGTTGTGGATCCACCGGCGCTGGAAAACCCGACCGGAAGGGGAGGCTTCCCGATACAATGATCTCTGATTCGATTCTCTAATGCCGACACAACGCTCCACTGTTGTGACCTATTCCATCGTGTGCGGCCTGATTGCGTGGGCCCTGGTCACCTCGCTGATTCTCAAGCAGATTATCGAGCCGAATTTTTTCCTGCCGTTCGTGACGGTGACGCTGGTGTCGTCTTGGTTTTTCGGACGCAATGCGGGTCTACTCGCCACGGCGCTCAGCACGCTGGTGATCGATTATTTCTTTGTTCCGCCGTTGTTCAGTCTGGCTATCAATAGCTGGACAGAGGCGGCGCGCTTACTTACTTTCGTGATGACTTCGCTGCTGGTCACGTTTCTGGTGGCGGAGCTTCGGTACAGTAAAGTGCGCTTAACGGCAACACTTACCAGCATTGGCGATGCAGTGTTGGTGACCGATGAAGTGGGGCGTGTTACCTTTCTGAATCCGGTGGCGGAAGCGATGCTGGGGTGCCCGCTTTCCGAAGCGCGGAACCAGCCGCTTTCCAAAATTCTCAATCTGAAGGACGACACCACCGGCGAGCCCGTCGAGACGCCCTTGAACCTGCTGTTGACCGATGGCGCCAGCTACCAGAGCAACACGCACAAGATGCTGACGTCCCGCCATGGACACTCCATATCTATTGAAGAGAGCGCCGCGCCAATTCGGGATCAGGACGGCAAAGTTTCGGGCGCGATCTTTGTGCTGCGGGACATTACGGCGCGCAGGCAGGTGCAGGACCAACTCAGCCAAGCGCAAAAGATGGCCGCGGTGGGCCGGTTAGCAGGGGGCGTGGCGGGCGATTTCAATAACCTGCTTACCGTGATCACGGGTTATAGTGAAATGCTGCGCTCGGAGATGGCGGCCTCGAACCCGATGCGGCGATTCGCGGAGGAAATCCTATCCGCGGCGGAACGCGCAGCCGGCTTGACTCGTCAATTACTTGCGTTCAGCCGTGGACAAAATGCGCACGCCAAAACCGTTGACCTGCAGGCGCTCTTAATGGGCATGGAGACAATGCTCAAACGCTTGATGGGCGAGGAAATTTCAGTGGTGGTGATGCCCGTACCCTCGCTTGGCAAGATCAAAGCCGACCCCGCTCAACTGGAGCAGTTGATTATCAATCTGGCCATGAACTCGCGCGATGCCATGCCGAAAGGGGGCCGGTTCGTGGTGGAGGCGTTGAACACGGAGATTAAGCAGGGGCAAAGCGAGGCGCGGCCTGGGATGGAGCCGGGCGAATACGTCATGCTGGCCGTCAGCGATACCGGCATAGGAATGGATTCGGAGACGCGCGGCCACCTGTTCGAACCCTTTTTCACCACCAAGAACAGGGGCAAGGGGAGCGGGCTGGGCCTTTCGATTGTGTATGGCATCGTGCAGCAGGCGCGCGGGCATGTCAACGTTTATAGCGAACCGAACGCCGGCACAATTTTCGAGATTTCTTTCCCTCGCCAGAAAGACGACGCCGCCGCCGCGATCCGTGCGCCCCGTTCCCGCAGCCCGCGCGGCACCGAAACCATACTTGTAGCCGATGACGAGGACGGTGTGCGAAAGCTGATACACGCCGTGCTGGCGACCAACGGATACACTGTGCTCGAGACGCGCGATGGTCGCGAAGCGCTGGCGGCATATGAGGCCAACACCGGGCGCATCGACATGGTTGTCACGGATGTGGTGATGCCGAATATGACCGGGATTGAGCTGGGGGATAAACTGAGCGAAATGAGCCCGAGCTTGAAGATTCTCTACGTCTCCGGGTATCGCGATGCACCTCCGGGATCGGCGGCACAGGAGCGCGAGCGCAATTTTCTGCATAAGCCGTTTACGCCGAACGCGCTGCTGACCAGGGTGCGCGAAGTGTTGGACGCGCGCGGTGCCTGAACTACCCGAAGTGGAAACCGTGGTGCGCAGCCTGGCGCCATACATCACCGGCCAGACGATTTTAGCAGCCGAGATTCGCCTGCCTCGCATTTTCAAAGGTGCTTCACCCATTGGCCGCAGCATTCGCAGCGTGTCACGCCATGGCAAGTTCATCTTGCTGGCACTGGCTCCGACCGGCTTTCTAACCGTCCACCTGGGAATGACCGGAAAGCTGCGGTGGAACGCCGCGCGAGAGAAACATACGCATGCGATCTTTACGCTGACCAATGGCGAACTCACCTACACCGACGCGCGGACCTTTGGAGGAATGGAGAGTTCCGAAGCGCTTCCCGAAAGGGTGGCGAAGCTGGGGCCCGATGCGCTGGCAATCCCGCTCAGCGATTTTCTGGAGCGATTGCGGGCTCGTAAGGACCAAATAAAAAGCCGATTGTTGAACCAGCTTTTCGTGCGCGGCGTGGGCAACATTTATGCGGACGAAGCACTGTTTCGTGCCGGCATCCATCCCAAGAGCCGAACCGTTTCGAAGAAGCGCGCGCTGCTGTTGCATACTGCCATGCAGGAAGTTCTGGGGGAGGCGGTGGCGGCCAGAGGAAGCAGCATCTCAGATTATGTGGATGCTGAAAATCAGCGCGGGTCTTTTCAGAATCAGCATCGTGTGTATGGCAGAACAGGGGAGCCTTGCGTGGATTGCGGCACACCCATTCGCAGGATTGTGATTGCGCAGCGCTCCAGCCATTACTGCCCGAAGTGCCAGCGGCGGTAGCAGCTATTTGAAGCGCTTCTTGTATTGGAAATCGATACCGAACGCAGAATTTTCTTCCCGCAAGATAACGGCCGACCACTGCTTGCTGAAGGCCCACTCGACGCGTACCAGTTGAGAAGCGGTGGAGTTGGTGTTGATCACGTAATCGAAGATGATGTTCGGCGTGACCTGCTGCTCGATGGAGAGGCGGGCACCAGGGCTGCCGCCGCTGGAACCTCCACCGGAACCACCGAGACCGGGCAGAAGCGGATCGATCTTCAGCTTGCTGACGCCGAAGAAGCGCTGGAGCCGGCCCGCCACTGGGTTCGCGATCGCCTGGCCCACGAGGGCTGTTGCGCCGAGTTGCTGCCAACTTTGCTGCGTGTCGGTTTGACGCGCGGCGATAGTGGGGTCGCTGGGAGTTTTGCCGGTGGCCAGAAGCCCCACGATGTCGGCAAACTGTAGCGGCGGATCGCTGCGATAGGTGACGTTGAGCTTAGTGATGGAACCTGAGACGGTTAGGGTAACGTCGACACCCCGAGCCTTGGTCTCGAGATCGATGTTGAGAACAGGCTCGATGCGGACGGGGTTATAGAAATTGATAGTGCCCTGGTTGATGGTGTACTTGTTTCCGAAGAAGGTGAGATTGCCCTGAGTGATGATGACGCGGCCGAGCAGCGCCGGGTTGGCCGCACTGCCGCGCAATCGCAGATTGGCTTCTGTCTCAAGATCCTGCGCCAAGCCGCTCTGGAAGGTGATGTCGGGCGATGTTTGGATGCGAACATCGAATTGCATTCCGGCCAGCAAGCCGGTTGGAGCGGCTGAACTTGAGGCCGGCGACCCGGAAGAGAGGATCGATCCGAGATCGCTGCGCGGGTTGTAGGCAATTTTCTGGATGGTGATATCGCCCGCGAGCACACTGCGTTCCGAGGTGCCGGTGAGAGTCAAAGCGGCATCGCTCACGGAGCTGACTCCATCGGGATAACGTACACGCACGCCATTCGCGGTGGCTTCCAGGCGGAACGCGAGCGACGATGCGCCGAAGGCGGCGAACCCGGTCATTCTCAGGTTGCCGCCGCCTGTTTGAGCGGTGAGAGTTTCAATGGTCGCGCGCGTGCCATCGAACAGAACGCGCCCATTCCCGTTGCTGATGCCGTTGGGAATACCGGCGTAGGAAACGTTCACGTTCTTCAAATCAGCGCGACCGGTAACTTGCGGGTCATCGAAACTGCCGCGCACGTTGGCGTTGAGGGTGACCATGCCGGAGCTGGTGAGGTCTTTATCGAAAATCTGCGCCAGCGCGGCATCCACGCTGCCCACCGCGCGCAAAGCGAGTTGCTGTTTGTCCGCCAGCCGCACTTCACCAAGCAGCGAGAAATCGGTATTGCGGGCCGCCAACTTCGCGCTTTGGATGCGGATGACCTGATTGGCCATGGTGAGGCGAATGGGTTCGGTGTTGCGAATGGTGAGGTCTCCCAGACGCGCGACGGGGCCGGTGAGAGAATCCGGCTTGAGCGTTAAGGATGGAATTTCGAGACGCCCTGTTAATAAGTTAGGAGTTGCCGCGGGCCCGCTGATCTCCACGGTGCCTTCCACAGTGCCGCCCACCTGCATCTGGCCGGTTTTTGCGGGCATGAAAAGCCGGCGAACCGTGGCGATATCTACCTTGCTGAATTTTACGGTGGCCTGAGTGGGATACCCGGCGCCAAGGCCTACCGTGCCATCGCCGCGGATGAAAGATTGCGCTAAATTACTTTCCAGGTGAGCTTTGACGGATTGGCCCTGCGTGCTGGCGACAAGAGTGGCATCGCCGAGAGCACGGCCATCCAACACGATTCCGGTTGCGCGCAGATCCGCGTTCAGGGTGCCCAGGTCTACCTTGGTGGAGGTTGTATTCTGAGGACCTTTAACCTGACTCACCGCAACGTTGCCTAGCGCCTTCAACTCGACGGCACCGTTAACGCCCGGCTGCGCTTTGCGAACGTTGGCGAACTGATTGAGCATCATGCGATTGCTTGATACATCGAACTGAAGCTTGCCCGAGAGAAAATCTGAGGCGGCATGCGTGTAGGTGGCCTTAAGATCCACCTGCTTGGGGCCTGCGCGCATTTGGAAAGTGCCTGTCTGCGTGCTGCCATTGACGTAATCCAGCTTGCCCGTAAGGCGATCGAACGGCTCCTGATAAACCGTGCCGTTCACGACATTCAAATCGGCCGTGGCAAGCGGACTCCCGACAGTGCCGGAGATGCGCGCCGTGGTATTTAGGACGCCTGTCACGGGCAAAGCTTTCTGCCCGGCTAAAACGAGTAAGTCCGCGATATTTGCATTCTGGACTGCGAGTGCGGCAGAGAGTGGTTCCTTATCATCAGCTTTCCAATTCCGCAGTCCCACGTTGCCGGAAAACGTAGCGCGCAGCATCTTGTAAGCCAGAGCGCCGCGGGATACGGACGCTCCACTATTCTGCGCGGCGATGTCGGCATCGAGCAGGTCCACAGTTTCGTGCTGGTATTCAAAGTTGCGACCGGTTACGTGTCCCGCGATACGAGGACTATCGAGTTTGCCCGTGACGGTGCCGTCAAAAATGACGCTGCCCACGGACCCGCCGGGGCCAAGCGCGACGGGGATAGCTTTGGTGCCGGTGGAGGCTAAGGCGGGCAAGAGATCGTTCAGGTCATGGGTTTCGAAATGCACCGTAACGGTTTGACCCAAGACGCCGGAAACGTCAAGCCTGGTGTTCGGCAGCGCGAGATAACTGGGGCCAATGGTCAAGTTGTCGCTCATGCCATCGTACTTGGCATCCACGACGCCGCGAAGTGGAGCTGAACCTTTGACGGGCACCACAGCCAATCTGGCAATAGCTGCTAAGTGCTGGTTGCGGGAATCGCTCAAGCGACCGTGCACCTCAAAGGGGCCACTCGCCGCGCCGTCGTAAGGCAATTTCTCTTTTGTGGCGAGAGCGGCAAGCGCGCGTATGCCAAAGCCGGATAGCTTGCCCTTGGCGTCAAAGCGATCAAAGTCATCCAACTCCGCGCTGCCGATGAGGGTGCCTCCCAGAGCGGCAACGTGCAAGGCATCTAACTTGAGTTTCTTTGGGTCGAACTCAAAGGCACTATCCAGGCGCGCGTTTCGGATGTTCAAGCCCGGTACGGCGAAAGCGACTTCACGGCCCTTCAAGTTACCCGTCAGCAGGTAATCATTCGCGTTTACATATCGCGCTTGACCGCTTAAATCGACAGTTCCGGACTGGCGAGACTTTAGCTTTAGAATCTGGCTAACCTCTTTGACCGAAACCTTTCCGGTATAGCGCGCGCTGATAATTGGATTTGTGAAGCTGGTCAGGTCTCCGGAAAGCTCCACGTGCGATTCCGGCGTATCCAGCTTGCCGCTTGTCACAAGCAAGCGATTTTTCTCAATGGTGAGAGCCAGATCCACGTTAACCGGCGTCTTGGTGTACACTCCGTAGTTAACTTCCAGCGGCGCCAGCTTCACGGTCCCCTTATAATCCGGGCCGGCCGCTTCGTAGCCCAGATTGACCTGGAGCTTGCGGCCCACAACATCGTACGTGTGGGATTGCGGCATCTGCCCCGCAGTGTGCACGTCAACCTGACCGTGATTCAGGGCAAATTCGCCAACCTTTAAATCTAAGATTGTTTCCAAGGCATTCTTGTCACTCTTGGCCTGCGGTGCTTTCGGATTCGGGACGTTCGTGGAACCGTCCGCCGCCACCAGCAGGTAAGCTACTGGCGCTTCCGCCCGCAAAAATGAGATGTCGAAATCGCGTTTCGCCAGAGAGACAATCTTCAGGCCCATGACCAGCGTCTTCACGCGTAGCAGCGGAGGCCCGGTGCGCGGCTCCGTTCCGTGCAGGATCACGTCATCCAGTTCCGCTGTCAGGGTCTTCCAATCGAATTTAAACTTTCCAATTGTCGCCTCGCCGCCGGTGGCCGTTTCAAGCTCGGCAACGATCCGAACCCGCACTTTTTCTCGAAGCCAATCGCTCTTCGCGATGTAGATGCCGGTCAGCGCGAGTATCAGCAGAAGGGCAACTACGCCACCTGCAACGCTAAGCGCGATTTTAACGGGGCGCTTCACTCGCCGTCCTCGAACGCGGCCTTGTGAATCTCAACGTGCGCTCTTGTGCGCGCATCTTTTAGCCACGCATCCATCTGCTGATCGGCGCGGTCCTCGGAAAGAGCCTGCCTAATCTGCTGGCGCATCTCGGTCAGGTCCGGCTTCTTCCCCGTCTTAGTATCGGGCAAAACTTTGTCCTTGTAATATGTCTCAACATCCTCTCGCGAGACTTGTACGGCGGGGCGGAAGCGAAGGTCGACAAAGGTGGCGAGCCGCAGGCCCCACAGCAGATAATCCTGCAGTTGCTGCTTGGTGAGTCCGGCTGTCTTGAGCGCTTGCTCGAACTCGCCTTGGCTGCGCGCCCTGGTCTTTTCGAGCTTCTCCAACATGGCAGCGGCTTCCACTGGCGAACCTTCGCTATAACGGCCTAGTTCCATCTCACGACGCACCAGCATCTGCTCCATCAGCCGATCTGCCGCTTCGCGCTTCGCCTTTCCGGTAAAACTAGGCGGCTCATTGTTGAGGAACGCCGACATGCGAATCTCCTCGGCAATTTCCGATTGTGTAATTACCTGGTTGCCGATGGTGACCGCGACGCGGTCCAAGACCTCAGCGAAACCGGTAATGGAGAGAAGAAGAAAAAAAGCAAGACGCATCAGAATGCCTGTCCGATGGAGAAGAAGAATTGTAAACGGCTGACGCGTTGCGGCGAGGCAACACAGGTGTTGTTGATGGAGCACGACAGCAGATCGTTGTAGGTGCCGGGAAAGCCGTTGAACTTCGGGGCGTTCACGCTATAAGCAAGATCGAGCCGCACCGGCCCGATGGGCGTACGGTAACGGATGCCCGCTCCGGCTGCGTGAACCATGTAATTGAAATCCTGCAGGTTGCGCTGTTTGAAGCGGAAGGAGATGTCGCTCGGCTTATCGAAGATGTTTCCGAAGTCGTGAAACAGTACGCCTCCGATGCTGTCGCCCAGCAGGGGAAAGCGCAACTCGGTCGTATTGAACAGAAGGGCAGAACCACCCAGCGGGAAGCCGGTCCGCAGGTCCCGGGGGCCGGCCTGATTTTCAGGGAACCCACGCATGGAGTTGCCGCCGCCCCCATAGAGGCGTTCCGGCAACGGGATTGGGTCGCGGTCATTTTCGGTGGGAACGAAGCCACGTTGCGCCTCGAAAGAAGGCATCAAGCCGAACGATGTCTGCCGCGCCAGCACATACTTCTTGCCCACCTTGTGATACGTCGCGTTACGGGCCAGCACACGCAAAAAACCTGCCTGCGACCCGAACGCTTTGGTGGCCAAACCCAAATCGATGGTGTTGTAAATTCCCTTGTGCGCATCGGTGGGATCGTCGCGCCGGTCCTGGATAAAATTTGCCGAAACAATGCCGATGCGTACCGATTGGGAAAACCGGGGCAGCAGAAGCGGATCGATCTTCAGCGCGCCTACCGTGACGTTACGATACCCAAACCGGAAGAAGCCGGTCATCGATTTCGAGATGCGATCGGTGAGCTGTACACTCGCTTCTTCGCGTGTGGCGGAGAAGGTTTTTACGTCGTTCGAACGATCGTAAAGTATAGTGAAATTGGCGTCCAGTTTTTCGCGGCCGAAGATGCGCGGTGCCAGGTAATCGACCAGGGCGCGGCGGCTCAGGCTTGAATATCGAGTCCGGATGCTGACCGTGTGGCCGATCCCCATGAAGTTGATCCGCGTGAGATCGAGCGATACGCGAGGGCTAAAACCAGCGCGACCGGCCGGATCCGCCAGGCTGTTCGCCGCGTTGCTGCCCCCGATGTTTGCGATCTGCGCACCGAAGCCCGCTGTGAACGAATAACGCCGCGCCTCTTCCATGTCATAGATGACATACTTGCGCTCTGTATCGTCGTCGGGATTTTGGATCGCCATGTTGACCTGGGCAAAGATGCCTAAATCATAAAGCCGACGCTGCGTTTCAGACATTTCCAGCGGCGAAAGTGGATTGCCGGGGTTCAGCGAAATACGCCCGTTCACCAGTTTGGGCTTGGTGTGGTTCAGGCCGCTGGTGATCACCTGCCGCACGGATTGCCGGTTGCCTTCCGTAATTTTGAATTGCAAGTTGACCAGCTTGGGCTGGGCTCCCGGCGTGGTGCTGTACTCGAAGTTTGCGTTGGGATAGCCGTTTTCAAAATAGTAGTTCAAAATCGTGTCGCGATCGCTGGCCACATTGAATTCGCTGAACGGCTGATCTGGCGCGCTGCTGAGGGTGGGCAGAATACTGGTCAGGCTCAGGCGCTCGTCGCCCTCCACCTTCAGGCTGGACACCAGGTATTGCGTGCCTTCCACAATTTTCATCACGACAGAAATGTCGCCGGTCCTGCCCAGATAATCGTCGGCGGTATCGGCAGTGACCACGGCGTCGCGGAAACCATTCGATTTGTAAAGGTTTTCAATGGTCTGCTCATCGCGGCGTGTAAATACTTCACTGTAGCGGCCGCGTCGATATTGAAAGCTCTTGGGCAGCAGGAACATGCGCTCGCGAATCGCTTCCGTGGTGAAGTATTTATTTCCCTTTACTTCCAGATGGATGAAGCGGTGACGCTCACCGGGGTTGATCAGGTAATCGATCTCCTGCTTCCCGTTCACCACACGCTCCATTTTGAATTCCACTTCGGCTTCAAAAAAGCCTTTCGATTGAAACTCTTCCCGAAGGTTGCGGCGGCCCTCTTCTAAGAGGTCGTTATCGACTGTGTGCTCCTGGAAGACAGGAACATTGTTTTTCAAGTCTTTGCGCTTCACCTTCGCGCCGACGGTTCTGATGTCCACGGTTGGCCCGCCCTGAATTTCCAGCGTGGGGGTGGCGCGGCGGGTGTTCTTGTCATACTCGAGCGTTTTAAGCTGCACCGTGGCGAGCAGCCGATCGGATTTTTCAAATCTGGCTCGTACTCCTTCCAGACCCTGGCGCACACGCGTTTGCGTGATGGGCTGCCAGGTATTACGGAAAAGTTTTTTCCATTTTGTGGCTTTGATGATTTGCTTCGCGGAAAGCTGAAAATCGCCCGTAAGATTCGGGGCGGTGAACCGCGCACGCTTGCCGGGGGTGATGACGAAATCGATATTCACCTGCTCGGCCACGTCGGAATATTCGATCTCCGGCTTCACTACAGCTTCGTAAAACCCGTTCGCGGTGAGCAGCCTGGAGATATTGCCCTGCGCTGCCTTTACGTCGGCTTCGAGGAACGGCGTGCCCAGGTAGAGCCGCGAAGCATTTACAAGCTGGCCAGGGTTGGGAGGGTCGGGAATGTTGCCGGACACGGAAACGTGTCCGATGAACCAACTGTTTTTGGTGACAAACTGGATCGCAACCTGGTCCGTGCCCACAGGCAATGCGTTGACTTCGATATCGCGATAACGGCCAGTGGCGTACAGGCGTTCAATGGAACGTTTCACGTCGCTCAACTTCAACGGCGCATGCGCCTTAAGCGGCAAAATCGCGGCAAGCTCCGCCGGATCCAGCGGTTGAACCGACGGGTCGAAGCTTATGACAGAAATCCGCTTGCCCTCATACTGCTGCGCGCCGGCTAGGAGTGCGCCGCAGCTCAAGAGGGCCGCGGCAACATAGCGGTAGAGCACCTTTCTTATCGTAGCGTTGTTACCATCGAGTATCATCACCGGACTATTTAAAGACCGTTACGCGAGGCAGGAACGGCTTGCTTTTTGGGGCGAAAACGGACAGAAACAGCTGAGTGAATCGCGCGCAGTGATTGTGGGTTGCGGAGCGCTGGGAACGGTGCAGGCGGAGGCGTTGGCGAGGGCGGGAGTGGGACGGCTTACGCTGGTGGATCGCGACTTCGTGGAACCGGGAAACCTACATCGACAGTTCCTGTTTTCAGAGAGCGATGCGGAGTCTTCGAGCCCGAAGGCCATGGCCGCCGCCACCCGGCTTCGAGCTCTCAACAGCAGCATCTGTATTGAACCCCAAGTTGCCGATTTGGACCCGCGCAACATTCAAGATCTCTGCGGCAATGCTTCGGTAATTCTGGACGCGACGGACAACTTCGAGACGCGATACCTGATCAACGACTATGCGGTGAGCACGGGGACGCCCTGGATTTATGGGGGCGCGGTGGGTGCATACGGCATCACGTTCACCATTCTGCCCGGCGAGACAGCATGTTTTCGGTGCCTTTATCCAGACCCGCCCGCCGGCGCCCAACCCACGTGCGAAACCCAGGGCGTACTCAGCACCGTCACGATGCTGATTGCCACGATGCAGACCACGGAAGCGTTGAAACTGCTTTCCGGCAATCGGCAAGCGCTTCGTAACACCGTCTACACAGCGGACGTCTGGAGCAATGCCGCCCGCGAATTCGCACTGCCGTCTCGCGATCCGGAATGCCCGGCTTGCGCGAAGCGTGATTTCGAATGGCTGGATGGCAAGCATCGCGCGCCGGTAAGCCTGTGCGGCCGAAATGCCGTTCAGATACATGGCGACGTTCCGCTCGATTTAACCCGGCTGGCACTTACGCTGGAACCGCTCGGTACGGTACGCGCAAACGATTTTGCGTTACGTTTCTTCGTGGATTCTTACGAGCTGACCATCTTTCCCGACGGCCGCGCGATCGTCAAAGGGACCACCGATACAGGCGTCGCGCGCTCACTTTACGCTCGCTACCTGGGTCAGTAACCCGATCGCTTGTCCACCACATTTTCGAGCGGTTCGCCCTTGTTGAAGCGATCCAGATTCTTGTAGAAAAAGAGCATCGCCTGTTCCAGCCAGTCCTGCGTGTTGTCGGAACAGTGAGGTGAGAGCAGCACATTCTCCATGCTGTAAAAGGGATGGCCCGCCGGCAGCGGTTCAACTGTAAACACATCTAAACCGGCGCCGCGAATACGGCCCGATTGCAGCGCCTCCAGCATGGCCGGCTCATCGATCACCGGCCCGCGGCCCACATTCAGGATGATCGCGGAAGGCTTCATGGCCGCGAACTCAGGGGCGGCAATCAAACTTTTGGTTTCAGGCGTCAAGGGAGCAGCGGCGACAACGTAGTCGCATTCGCGGATCATGTCATGAAGCCCATCGAAGCCGTAAACCCGCTCCACATTCGGATCTCCCGCCGATTGTTCCGGGCGGCGCCGCATCGCGAGCACCCGCATGCCCATCGCTTTCGCGCGCCAGGCGCAAGCGCGTCCAATATCGCCATAGCCAACGATGCCCATAGTTTGGCCGCTGATCTCATGAACATTGAACTGTTCCCATCGGCCGGCTTGCTGATTGCGAATCATGCGGCGAAAATCTTTCGCGAAAAAGAGCATCGCTGCCAGAACGAACTCACCGAGAGACTGGCTGAAGACGCCACGGCCATTCGTCAGCGGAACGGGACTTTCCACCAGCGACGGAAACAGGAGGCTATCAAGCCCGGCGGAACGCGAGTGAATCCATCGCAGTTTAGGCGTTGCGGAAAGCAGATACTCCATCACGTCACGCTTCGCGCCCCAACTCAGAATCGCGTCCGCCGTGGGAGCGGCGTCACGGAAGGCGTCCACCGTTTGACCTTCCGTCACATGGACGTAGCTGGGCATACGATCCATCAGCGGCGGCGCCGGCTCTTTCGGGTTTGTTACCAACAGCAGGTTCAACGTTTCCATCTCAAGAAAAGCTAACATGCTTGTGAACTATATGAATGGCCGCTGCGTAACAGGGTGATGAGGGGGAACTATGTGGAAAGGATTACTGGCTGCCGCGGTGGTGCTGGTTTGCCTGGCAGTAATTGCGGTCAGTTATATCGTGCCCAACATTCGCGTCCGTCAACAAGATACCGCTGAAGGCGGGCGGGTACGCGTGGAAACACCGTTTGGCTCTGTGAAAGTGGACGCGCGGAAAGACGTTGCCGCGGATACAACCGGCGTACCGATCTACCCCGGCGCGGAGCGTGAAAAGAAAGGTTCGGGCGGTGCGACGGTCGATTTGGAATGGGGTTCCGGCGAGAAGCAGCTCTCTATTGCGGCTTCCGAATACACAACGCCTGATTCCGTCACCCAGGTTCGGCGATGGTATCGCGATCAACTTCCGAATTGGCATGCTTCGGATAAAGAACTGGTGCACGTGGAAGGCAACTTGAAGAGAATTATTTCCATCAAAGAACGGGATGGCCGCACCCGGATCGGCATCGCCACAATTGGCGAACCGGCCGCGAACTGAATTTAGCGCTAGCTTTGAAACTTGCCGTCGGGCAGCACTATTAGCCTTCGCCCGCGCCATTCAACACTGTTCCCGAAGAAGCCGGCCACCCAGGTGGCGAAGCTAAACAGGTCCTGCAAAGGCACCAGATAAAACTCGGCGCTGGTAAGGGGATCGGCTAACACGCAGCCCGCCACCGCAAACGCAGAGCCAGTGCGAAACGCGGCAACCGCGAGGGCAAATGGCCACGTGGACGGGGCGATGAGAAGCATCAGGAGCGCGAGCGGCAGCGGGGTGGTGAAGATTTCACCGACATAGCCCCATGGCCGTGAACGGCGCGTGCTTCTGGCCCAGCGCAGTCGATGCCGCAGGTTCGCGGAGAAGCTCTGGCTCCCGATTCTGTGCTCGATCACGTACGACGAAAGAATGACGCGCAAGCCGGATTGCGCCACCAGTTTGCCAAGCATGAAATCTTCGGCCAGATAATCTTTGAGCGCCTCCATACCTCCAATGCCGTCGAGAGCGCCGCGCCGCACGGCCAGCGTGCAACCCAGAGCAAAATCCATCCCGCTGAGCAAGCGCGCCACCAGCACGCCGCTGAGGAACTCCGTATTCATCCCGATGGCTTCCAGATGGCTCCAGAAGCTTGTTCCGGGGATGGCGCGATAGGGACAGGTGACCAGGCCGATGGTGGAATCCAGCAGCTCAGACGCCAGCACGCGCGTCATTTCCGGAGTAACGCGAATATCGCTGTCGGCCATCACAAGGATGTCGTAGCGGGCGTGTTGCAGCATTTGGCTCAGGCTGAAGACTTTGCCGTTCGGACGCGGCGAATCGCCCGTGACCACCAGGCGGGCGGGCACATTCGGAAATTCCTGCATGAGGCGGCTCGCGATCACGGCCCCGTAGTCCTCAGCGTGATTCACGGCCAGCAGCAATTCGAACATGGCGTAATCCTGCTGAAAAAAGCTGCGCAGGTTTTCTTCCAACCCCTCATCGGCGCCGAAGAGAGGCTTCAGAATGGAGACGGGCTCATCGATGCGAATGCGGGGAGGCGGAATCTTTAGATAATTCCGGGCCGCCACCATAATGAGGATGCAATAGACCACCGAGCCCGAAAGCAAGGTGGCCAGTAGCGTGAGTATGATGGCGGTCAAGGTCTCTGGTTATTATGCGAAATCTGGTGGCCGGCACAGCGGGCCACATCGATCATGGGAAAACCAGTCTGGTGCGCGCCCTGACCGGTATTGAAACAGACAGGCTGGCGGAAGAGAAGCGCCGCGGCATCACCATCGATATCGGTTTCGCTCATTTGCAAATGACGCCGCAGCTTCGCGTGGGTTTCATCGATGTTCCCGGCCATGAGCGGTTCATCAAGAACATGCTGGCTGGTGTGGGCGGCATCGACCTGGTGCTATTCGTGGTCGCGGCGGATGAATCCATCAAGCCGCAGACGCGTGAGCATTTCGAGATTTGCCGGCTGCTAGGAATCCGGCATGGCATTGTGGTGATCACCAAGGCCGATCTGGTGGACCCGGAAATCTTGGAGTTGGTGAAGCTGGAGATGGAGGAGTTCACCGCGCATTCTTTCTTAGCCGGGGCGCGAACCGTTGCGGTGAGTTCGCGGACCGGCGCGGGAATTCCGGAATTGAAGACGGCGATTCTCAACCTGTCGGTAGAGATCCGGCCACGCGCCAGCGATGGTGTTCCGCGCCTGCCCATTGATCGCTCATTTTCCGCCAAAGGCTTCGGCACCATTGTTACTGGCACCCTGGTTTCCGGTTCTCTGCAGCCGGAAGCGGAGGTGCAACTCTATCCAACCGACCGCGTCTTGCGTGTTCGCGGGCTGCAGGTGTTCGGCAAGGCGGCCAGCACGGCGAACGCGGGGCAGCGTACCGCGGTGAATCTTTCGGGAATTGAGCCGACCGAAATTCATCGCGGCATGGTGCTGTCGAGCCCTGGGCGTTTCACGCCAGTCTCCATCGTGGATTGCTCGCTAGAATTGCTTGCCTCAGCCAAGCCTCTGAAGCATCGCGCGCCTGTACACTTTCATGCGGGGACGGCAGAGATTGAAGCGGAGGTACGGCTCTTCAACAGGCAAGCATCTGTTCGGCCAGGCTCGCGAAATTGGGTTCGTTTCGTGTTGCGCGAACCCGCATTGCTCTTACCCGGCGACCGATTCATCATACGGATGTTCTCGCCCGTGACCACCATCGGCGGCGGGCATGTGGTGGATATCGATGCCGCATCTTACAGAAAGCTAGGTGCCGCGAGTGAACGCCTGCAAGTGCTCGATTCGGGGACTGCGGCGGAACGAGTGGTTCTGCTGGTGGGCGAATCGCGAACGGGCGCTTCGGTAAAAGCCGTCGCGAGCCGGCTGGCCCTTTCAGAGGAAGCGGTCCGCGGCCCCGTTCCCGGTATTCAACTGCTGCGCGCGGAAGACTGGCTCATCGCCCGTACTCATCTTGCGGAACATCGCGCGCAGTTGATTGAACAAGTAAGCCGCTTTCACCAGAGCCACCCGCTGCTCCCCGGCATTCCCAAAGCGTCTCTACTATCGCCGATGGCTGTGCTTCCGGAACTCTTGCGCTCGACGGGGGAACTGATCGGTGAACAGGATATTGTGCGGCTCCGCAGTCATAAGCTGGTGCTGCGCGAAGATGAAACAGCGGCGCGGGGAGTGATTGAAAATGCGTTCGCTTCAGCGGGACTGACCGTGCCGCCGCTTGCCGAGGTGCTTGCGCAATCCGGAATTGAAGACAAGCGCGCGAAATCGATTCTGCAGCTGCTGCTGCGCGAACGACGGCTGGTCAAAGTGTCGAACGAACTGGTGTTTCACGTCGAGGCGCTGGAGGGCTTGCACCGCGAGTTGGCCCAGCGCAAAGGCACCCGCATTTCGGTGGGCGAGTTTAAGGACCTAACCGGCATTTCGCGCAAATATGCCATTCCGTTACTGGAGTATGCGGATCGCGAGAAGTGGACGCGACGCGACGGTGACGCCAGAATTGTGAACTGAGTTCTGTACACTGAGCAGATGCGCACTCGTCGTGACTGGTTGGCTCTGGCGAGCCTTTCCGCGCTTCGCCTCACGGCGCAAGGCGTTTCCATCCGCGGTGTGAGCCCGACACCGAGGGCCAAGCCTTCGGGACTGCCTTTTCCCGCCACATTTACCGACGTCGCCTACGAAGCCGGCTTACGCGCGCCAGTGGTCTATGGGGGTATAGACAACAAGCAGTACATTGTCGAAACAGTCGGCTGCGGCATTGCGTTTATCGATTACGACAACGATGGTTGGCAGGACTTATTCATTTTGAATGGCGCGCGATGGGAGGAAGCGACGCCGGGAGCCACCAACCGCCTGTATCACAACAACCGCGATGGCACGTTCACGGACGTGACGCAAAAAGCCGGCCTCACGCGATCTGGCTGGGCGTCTTCCGTTTGCATTGGCGATTACGATAATGACGGCTTTGACGATTTGTTCATCACTTACTGGGGCCAGAATGCGCTGTATCGTAACAATGGCGATGGCACGTTTACCGACGTAACAAAGAAGGCCGGGTTGCTGCAATCGAGCGAAGAAGTCAAGACGCGATGGAGTTCCGGCTGTTCGTTTGTGCAGACCACTCGCAACGGAAGGCTTGATTTAGTGGTGGCTACTTATCTGGAGTTTGACCCGCAAACAATTCCGAAGCCGGGCGCGAATTCGAACTGCACCTGGAAAGGAGTGCCGGTGAACTGCGGTCCGCGCGGGCTGCCGACAGGGAGCGTGTTTCTTTACCGCAACAATGGCGACGGCACGTTTACGGATGCCACAAATTCTTCGGGCGTGGGAAAGGCCAAAGGCAGCTACTGCATGACGGTGAGTGCGGCAGATTTTCGAGGCTCAGGGCAGCAGGACATTTTCGTGGCTTGCGATTCCACTCCGAGTTTTCTGTTCCGCAATAACGGAGACGGCACTTTCACCGATATTGCTCTCGAGAGCGGCGTTGCGCTCAATGAAGATGGCGTGGAACAAGCGGGCATGGGTATCGGCGTGGGCGATTTCAATCTGGATGGCCGTCTGGATATTTTTAAAACGCACTTTGCCGATGACACCGATGTGCTGTACCGCAACGATGGTAAGGGCGGCTATGAAGATGTGACTGTTCGCTCCGGGATCGGTGTGGAAACCCGCTATGTGGGTTGGGGCGCGGGCATGGCGGACCTGACCAACAATGGCTTGCCCGATTTGTTTCTGGTTACAGGAGGAGTCTATCCGGAGGTGGAGCGGTCCTTGCCCGCTTACCCTTTTAAGACTCCGCGATTGATTTTTCGCAACCTGGGCAATGGCAAGTTCGAAGAACTGATCGGGCAGGCCGGCCCTGGAATTTCCGCGGCGCACGCAAGCCGTGGCTGCGCTTTTGGCGATTTCGATAACGATGGCGACGTGGATATCGCCATCGTCAATATGAATGAGCCGCCTTCCCTACTCCGCAACGATGGCGCGAAAGAAGGCGCTTGGTTGAACGTGAAGCTGGTGGGTGTAAAGAGCAATCGAAGCGCGATTGGTGCGCGCGTGCTGGCCCGGTACGATGGCAAGGTGCAAGCGGCGGCTGTGATGAGCCAGTCCAGCTTCTATTCCGCGAACGATCTGCGCGTTCACTTCGGGCTGGGTCCGGCGAAGCAAGTGGACCTGGAGATTTTTTGGCCGAGTGGCTTAAAGGAATTGGTCGCGGGTGTGGGGGTCCGGAAGTTCATTACAGTTCGTGAGGGCTTCGGGATTGTGAAGAAGCCGTAGCCTGTGCCAGGTTCTTGCGCGCCGTTTCGTTCGCGGGATCGAGTGCGAGCGCTTTTTGAAAGGCCTCGATGGCTTGAGGAATGCGGCCTGTACGGGCGTAGAGCGTGCCCAGGTCGGCGAGAGTGTTCGAATCGGGCGCAAGTTCGCAGGCTTTCTCATAAAGTGGAATCGCCTTGGCGAACTCGCCCTGCCCGATTTGAATGGCGGCCAGATTCAGGTTGGCAGGAACGTCATCAGGCTGCTGTTTTAAGAACGCGCTGTACTCGGCGATGGCACTTTTCCAATCTTGCGATTCAGATAGAGCGCGCGCCAAATTAAAGTGAGCAGAGGGGTAATCGGGATCGATCTTCAGCGTGGCGCGCAACTCGCGGATAGCCTCGGCGGTGCGTTGATCGGCCAGCAGGGCACCTCCGAGTGAATTGTGCGCGACGGCTCGCGTAGAGTCGGTCTGAATGGCCGCCTGGTATTGCTCAATTGCCTGAGAGTTGCGGCCTTGTGTTTGGTACAGTGCGCCCAAGTTGTAATGAGCCGCGAAATCAGCCGGATATTTTTCCAGGCGGCGCACCATCACGGCCTCTTGAAGCACCATGCGGGAATCCGGTTGCGATGAAGGAGCAACCACCTGCAACCATACGTGCCCCATCTCATCCCGGCTGCCGTTGCCGGCCCTGACGCGCACTGGTGGGTGGTTGGGATTCCGTATGTTCGACGCGCTGTTATCGTACGTAATGCGCATCGCGACCACCGTGCCCTTCGGTAGAAGAAGAGGCTCTCGATACGTATAGACTGCCTGCCAATTGATATCCCAACGGTTGATTTGAATTAGTGACTTACGACTGCCATTTGGCAACGTGGCCCAAGCTTCCACGCGCCTGCCTAGGTAGTGCGCATGGGGATAAATTTTGAGCAACTCAACCGCGGCGGGGAGCGTGAGATGGTCCGTAACACTTAAGCTGGTGGAGCCAGCAGGGATGTCAATCGAGCCGTCGTGTTCCAGTTGCAGCAGCATGGGAAAGCGAGTGGGCGGTTGGCTGGTGAAGTACAGTCCCACGGCCGGCTGGATGGTTTCCGCGCGTCCGGAAGGCTGCAGATGCAGGTTGAGAATCAGATCGGTGTCGGAGTCTAAGCGCCAGGACATGTCATCGGGCTCATTCTCTGCAACAGCGCCCGGCTTCCAGAACAGGAAATGCGAATCGGGATCGAAGGTGTTGGCGGATTCGGTTGTGACATCCATTCCAGGGAAGCCTGGCTGCCCGTCCTGGCCGTCGCGATGACGCAGGGAACGTGCTCGATCCACCACGATGTTCGCGTGGTGAATCAGCTTGCGATCGCCAGGTCGAAGTTCAATGGCTCGCACAAAGGTAGCGCGCGGCACACGGACGGGAATGACGAAATTGCGAAAGACATCGCCGCCGGAAGCAGGCAAGGTAAAGGGCTGAGGAACCTTTACAACAAGGTCAGGCGGCCCGAGTTGCCAGCCTTCGCGAAACGCCGGAGGCGGAGGGGCAATCGAAGGGTCACCCTCCGGCAGTCCATTGCGAACCCAGGCTGCGATTGTATCGAGCTGCGTTTGCGATAGTCGCCGTTCGTCACGGAAGTCGCCGAAACCAGCTTCCGGGGGCCACGGTGGCATGTAACGCGAGTGCGTCACGGCATTGATCTGCGAGGCATGCCGCCGGGCATCCCGATAAGAAAGCAGAGAAAAAGGAGCCGCTTCTCCAGGCCGGTGGCAAGGCGCGCAATTTTGATAGAGAATCGGCGCAATATCGTGATGGAAATTGACGGACGCTAGATCCGCAAGAGCACAGCCGATAGCGGGGCGCGCGGGGTACGGAACAGCGCGGCCGGCTTCAAGCGCTTTCAAAATTGCATCGACATCGTGCTGCGTTGCGATTGGCCGCGCGTTGCCAAGACTTACATAACGGTTATCGATGCGCCCGTGATAGACCAGCAGGCCACCCAAAAACACGGCCGCTTCGGGCGTGGTGGTGGCATGCGCTTCGCGAGCGAGTTTGCCGCCTGGATCGGGCACGGCGGGGATTGTATAAGAGTACCGGCGGCGATACTCGTCGCGCTGCAAACCGCCAAGTTGTTCGGGAAGAACCAGGCGAAATTCGGCTTGCGGATGAGCTTTCGCAAGACGCTGGATTTCAGGCGCGTAACGGCTGGAGAGCGGGCAATCGGTACGAAGAAAAATCAGTACCAGAATGTGCGCAATCACGGCTTCCCTTCCGTAACGGTGATCGCCCGATTCGCAGCTACGCCCGCAAGCTTATCGATCTGTCCGCTGGGCCAGTGAACCTCCACGTCGGCCCTTAGCGATTTCGCGAGGCCGAACTGAAGACGCAGATCGCTTTGCGAAAAGTAACTGCCGCCGCTTCGCACTTCGTCCATTTGGCGATGGCCGCCTTCCGGAGTGCAATAGACGCGCGCGCCAATGCCGGAACGATTGCTTCGCGTGCCCACCGTCTTCACTTTCAACCAATTGTTTTGCAGCGTGCTTTCGCAGCGAAGGAGTTGGGGAAAATCGTTCACGCAGTTTACGGCGATGTCCAGATTGCCGTCGTTATTAAAGTCACCGACGGCGCAACCACGGCCCGAAACAGTCTCCAGGATTCCCGGACCAGCTTCGAGCGAGACATCGAGAAACTTGCCCTTGCCATTGTTGCGATAAAGCACCTTGCGTTCCCGGTATCCCGATTCCGTGCCGTTCTCAGCCACTTCCGGATACACATGGCCGTTGCAGGTAAGAATATCGGGCCAGCCATCGTTATCGAAATCGAAAAAGTTGGCGCCCCACCCAAGAAAGCGCGTGTTGCGGCCCAAACCCGCCTGAAAGGTCATGTCTTCGAAAGCGCCGCTGCCCATGTTGCGATACAGAGTGGAGGTGTCACCGGCGAAGTTGGTTTTGAAGATCGCGAGATTGCCGTCGCCGTAAATATCCGCCGCCGAAACGCCCATGCCAGCCTGTGTCTTGCCGTCGGGACCGAAGGCCACACCGGCCTCTACGCCGATATCCGTAAAGGTGCCATCGTGATTGTTCTTCCAAAGAGCAGAAGGGCTGGAATCGTCGGCCACATAGATGTCAGGCCACCCATCGTTATCGAAATCGCCCACTAGCACGCCCAGGCCGTAGGTTCCCTGCTTCTTCAAAATTCCAGCTTGGGCTGAAACATCGCGGAAGGTGCCGTCTCCATTGTTGTGAAAGAGGATGTCTTTGCCGCCAGCCAAACCGGGGGGACCGCAGGCCACCAGCAGTCCTTTGTAGAGGCACGGGCCGCTCTCCGGCAGCGGCGCGGTCTTCGGGTCGAAATCGATATAGTTGGCGACGTAAAGGTCGAGGTAGCCATCGCGATCGTAATCGAGAAACGCACAGCCCGTGTTCCAGCGTTGCAAGGCCGTGGTGGTGCGCGTGGTGACGCCAGCGGCCACCGCTACATCCGTGAAGGTGCCGTTGCCGTTGTTGCGGTAAAGCGAGCAATCGCCCCAATAAGTGACGAAGATGTCTTCGTGGTCATCGTTGTTGTAATCGCCCACGCAGACACCCTGGCCCCACCCGGTGCGGGCCACACCGGCCTTCACGGTCACGTCTGTAAACGTGCCGTCGCGATTGTTTTTGTAAAGACGGCTGACGGGCTTCGGACCTGTGAGTTGCTCAGTCTGGAACCGCGTACCGTTCACAAAGAACAGATCCAGCCATCCATCGTTGTCGTAATCGATGAATGCCACACCACATCCAGTCGTTTCCAGCAGATATTTGTTGCTGCGTTCAGCGCCGAAGATGGTCTTGGCGCGAAGGCCTGCTTCACGCGCCACGTTGGTGAAGCGAACTCCCAGACCCGACCCCGTGAGCAGCTGATCGAAGCTGAACACCGGTAGCGTGGCGCACAGCGATTTCAGCACCGTTCTTCGCGACGGCATGGCTACTTGGGCTTCCGCAGCTGTTGTGACCGCTCCAGCATTTGCTTCCCTTCCGGAATACGCTGCAATTGTATAAGGGTCTGACCCAGAATGTAGTGAGCGGAGTAATTTTGGGGGTCAAGTTGAATGGCGCGCCGTAGCGTGCCTTCTGCGTTTGCGAGTTCACCGGTCTTCTGGTAAGCCTTCCCCAGCAAAATATAAGGCCCACTGAAGTTTGGGTTCAACCAGATGGAGCGCTGCAGCGCTGTGATTGCTTCGGTCCACTCTTCGCGGCGGGTGAAGGCATCACCCAACCGGTAATACGAAGCGCTGGAATTAGGGTTAAGAACAATCTCGCGCTCAAACTCTTTCCTGCCCGCATCGATCTCACCGCGATACAGAGCAATCTCGCCCAGCATAAAGTGAGCTTCAGGAATCTTGGGATCGAGCGCCAGAGCGCGCAGCAGTTCCTGTTCGGCGGGGCCTTCCATCTCAAACCGAAGCAGCATCTGCCCGGCTATCAGGTGGCCCGCCGCGGACTCCTCTTTGACGCCGAACAGCTTGGCAAAGATAGCCGTCGATTTTTCGGCGTGGCCAGTTTGTGTATAGGCGGTGCCGAGCATGTACAACACTTCGGCGGAATGAGCCGAGTAGCCGCTTGCTTTCTCCAGCCACGGAACGGCATCGGCAAAGGCCTTCGTAAAATAGAAACTCTGGCCCAGCAGCAGCGCCGATTCCTGAAATTCCGCGCTGCCCCCTGGTTCACTCTGAACAGACTGCCGAAGCAGTTGAACGGCTTGGTTGTAGTCTCGCTTTTCGTAGGCGGCGACGCCCTTCAGGTGAGCGTCGCTCGCTACGGCTAACCACAACCAAAGTGCCAGGCCGGTCAAACTGTTTTTGCAAAAGCTCCCGTTAGAAGCTTATACGAAGCGCGAATTGCAGGCGCCGCATTTCATAATTAGGAGCCAAACCGGTGATGGTTCCGGAGTTGCTGCCGGTAACGTCTGAGTTTGGATCTCCCAGATTTGCGTGGTTGAAGACGTTGAAGAATTCGGTCCTGAACTCCACGGCGGAGCGCTCGGTAACGGAGAAGCGCTTGGAGACACTGAAGTCCTGATTGATAAAGATCGGGCCTTGCAGTGTGTTGATTCCATAGTTTCCGAACGTGTTGTTGGCGGGCACCAGGAAAGCGCCGCCCAGGCCGGAATTCAGCCAGTGATCGCGATTCTGGTCTGTCGCGTAAGGGGCGCCGGTGCCTTTATCGGGCCGGTTATTCGGGCCCACGTCGGGCCGGATCGCGCCGCTCGGCAGGTTTCCGATGGAGGGCGTAAACGGACGACCGCTATAGAACGTGGTCACGCCGTTCATGTTCCATCCGCCTACAGCGTAATCCAACATGCGGTTGATGCCGCTGCCGTACTTGCGGCCGCGTCCAAAGGGCACTTCGAAGTTCTGAGCCGCCGTGATCTGGTGGTGGGGGAAGAAATCTTTGTTCCCGTAACCGAGTGCGCGGTTGTAGAGGATGGTGTAGGAATCGCCGCCATCGCCCTTAGCGTATTGATAGGTGTAATTGCCGCTCAAGGTATAGCCGCCGGAGTAGCGCTTCTCCACCTGCGCCTGCAGCGAGTTGTACTGGTTGTTGCCGCAGTTGCAGTAGTAATCGATACCCTGCGTCCATCCGTATTTGGCGAAGTAGGGGCGGCGTACATTCTGATCGGAAACGCCCGGAATGAAGCTGGGCTGGTTCGCGTCAAAATTCGGTCCGTCACCGAAGAACGTGTGGCGGCCCTGGTTGCCGACATAGCCGACCGAAGCCGTAAAGTCTTTCCCAATCTGGCGCTGCACAGTCAGGTTATAAGCCATCACGCGGGGCAAGCGAACATCGGTGGGCCGTGCCTTACCGTTAATTCCGTTCGGCAGCTTGAAGCG
>Ga0123336_10001157_pt1 | contig 24695 bp, 23 predicted proteins | sample SSSSmetaG_FD_96466 | JGI IMG/M metagenome (GOLD analysis project Ga0123336, IMG submission 96466) | Glacier valley bacterial and archeal communities from Borup Fiord, Nunavut, Canada, to study Microbial Dark Matter (Phase II) - ​SSSS metaG | ecosystem: Environmental > Aquatic > Freshwater > Ice... | reverse complement strand
GTGGAAGGACGCTGATGCGTGTATTGATCGCCGAAGACGAACCCCGCTTGGCCAAACAGCTCCGCGCGACGCTGGAAGGTGCGGGCTATGCCGTGGACAGCGCGGCCGATGGCGAGGACGCGCATTATCTGGGCCAGACCGAAAATTACGATGCAGTGATCCTCGATCTCGGCCTGCCCGAGATGGATGGGCTCACCGTGCTCGATCGCTGGCGCAAGGAGGGGCGTGCCATGCCCGTCCTCGTGCTGACCGCGCGCGATACGTGGTCCGACAAGGTGTCGGGCCTCGATGCGGGTGCGGACGATTATATGGCCAAGCCCTTCCAGACCGAAGAGCTGGTCGCCCGATTGCGCGCGTTGATCCGGCGCGCGGCGGGCAATGCGTCCTCCGAACTCTTCGCCGGGAGCGTCCGGCTGGACGGCCGGTCGGGCCGGGTGACGAAGGATGGCGAGGCGGTGAAGCTGACGGCGCAGGAATATAAGCTGCTGAGCTACCTCATGCACCACAAGGGCAAGGTGGTGAGCCGCACCGAACTGATCGAGCATATCTACGATCAGGATTTCGACCGCGATTCGAACACGATCGAGGTATTCATCACGCGCATCCGCAAGAAGCTGGGCGCGGAGATCATCACCACGATCCGCGGGCTGGGGTATAGTCTGGACGACATGGGTACGAGTACCGGCGCGGTCGCGGGCGCGGCCGCCTGATCGCATCTGCCCACGGACGCGCTAGGGTGGGCGCGTGACACCAACTGCTGCCCCGCCCCGGCCGCCCGCCTCGCTTTCGCGCCGGATTCTGCTGGTGTCGGCGCTGTGGATCGGCCTGCTGCTCGGCATCGGCGGTTTTGCGCTCGATCGGGCGGTGGGTGCGCTGCTGCGCGGCACCTTCGACGAGCAACTTGGATCGACACTGAACTCGATGCTTGCGTCCGCCGAAGTTGGCCCGGACGGCGAGGTGCGTTTCGGCCGCGCGCTTGCCGACCAGCGCTTCTTCGAGCCCTATTCGGGCCTTTATTGGCAGGTGGTAACAACCGGCCAGCCGCCGTTCCGCTCGCGCTCGCTATGGGACCGGCGGCTGGGCATCGGCGCACGCACCCCCGCGCTCGAACCCCGCGCCTACACCTATGCCGCCGAAGGGTTCGCAGGCGACCCGGTGCGCGTGGTGGAGCGCGATGCCGTGCTGCCCGCGTCCGCCACCATCTTCCGCTTCCAGGTGGCACAGACCACCCGCTCGCTCGACGATCAGGTTCACCGGCTGCGGCGCACGCTGTATCTGTCGCTGGGCGTGCTCGGCGCGGGGCTGTTTGCGCTCGCCATCGTGCAGACGACCTATGGATTGAAACCGTTGCGGGGTGTCCGCCGCGCGATCGCAGCGATCCGTTCGGGCGAGGCCAAGCGCGTGCCCGAAGCCTTCCCGCCCGAAGTGCTGCCGCTCGTGACCGAACTGAATGCGCTTCTCGATCACGCCGAGGAACAGGCCGAGGAGGCGCGCCGTCACGCGGGCAACCTCGCGCACGCGCTGAAAACGCCGATGAGCGTGCTGCTGAACGAGGCGCGCGGCGGCGCGGCCGATCTGCCGCTTAGTGTCGAGGCGCAGCTCGCCACGATGCGCCGCCATGTCGATCACCATCTCGCGCGCGCGCGGGCGCTGGGGCGCCGCTCGGCATCATCGGCGCGCGCCGAGGTGTGGCATGCGCTCGAAGGCGTGGCGCGCGCGGTCGAGCGAATGCACGCGGACCGCGACGCGGTGATCGATCTGGCGGGCGATCACGCGCTGGTGTTCCGCGGCGAGCGGCAGGACCTGGAGGAGATGCTGGGCAATCTGCTCGACAACGCGGTCAAATATGGCGGCGGCCGCGTGTTCGTCACCGTCTCGGCCGAACCCGGGCCGGTTGTGAAGCTCGCGATCGAGGACGATGGCGCGGGTATTCCCGAAGCGCGACGCGAAGAGTTGTTCGCGCGCGGCGCGCGGCTCGATACCGGGCAGCCGGGCACGGGGCTGGGGCTATCGATCGTGCGCGATGTGGCGGAGATCTATGGCGGGTCGGTGGAGATGGGCGAGAGCGAGGACTTGGGCGGCCTGATGGTGACGCTGCGGCTGCCGGGAGCGGGATACGCCGATTCAACTAGCCCTTGCGCGTCAGCGTCGCGCACAGCGCGGGCGGGTTCGCCAGAGCGCAGAAATCGGGATGGTGGCCCGAGCGACGCCAATAGTCGGTGAGGTGGAGCCGTTCGGCCACTGCCGCGAATTCGTTCGTGCGCCGCTCGGCATCCATCGGCGGCGCGTAGAGCAGGATCATCGAGTTGCGTTCGCCCTTCTGCACGGCCGCCTCGATCCGGGCGAGCGCGCGGTCGCCGCGTCCGCCGATCTGCAGCAGCGCGGTCGCGGGTCCGCGCGTAGCGCCGGGCAGGCTTTCGAACCGCTGGTCGAGCGCTTCGGCGGCGCGGCGCATCGCGGCGCCGTCGCCACGCGCCGCCGCGTCGGCAAGTGCGGCGCGCACGGGGCGCAGCGGATCGTCGTCCGCACCTGCCAGCGTCTTTGCCAGCGCATAATCTTTCGCCCACATCGCCACTTCGAAGCGATCGACATCGACGGGCAGCCTCGGATCCTGCTCGCCTGCGGCCTTCAGCCCGCGCTCGGCATCGGCGAAGTCGCCGATATAGGCGTGCGCGTCCGCGACGGCCACCTGATAGCGGGCCCGCAGCGGCTCCAGCGCGGTCGCGCGCTCTAGGAGCGGGAGGGTGTCGCGCACGCGGCCGAGGTGGCTCAGCAGTTTCGCGCGGTCGTCGGCCTGGCAGGCGCAATCGCCCGGATTGGCCGCGATCCCCTTCTGGATAAGATCGTCGGCGCTGACGAAATCGCCCCGGTCGGCGGCGAGGTTGGCGAGCGCGCCCCAGCCGAACGCTTCGTTGGAATCGAGCGCGAGCGCACGCTTGGCGGCCGCCTCGATTGCAGGCGCGGCACCCGGATCGTTTTTCGCGGACAGTGCGGCGGCAAGCCCGCCCCACGCGGCGGCGAAGTTCGGGGCGAGTTCGGTCACGCGCCTCGCGTCTTCAGCACCGAAACGGACGAAGTCCTCGAATTTGCCGACCGTGTCGTCGGTGCAATATTTGCCCCAGGCGGTCAGCGCTTGCGGGCCGAGCGAGGGCCGGGCGCGCGCTGCGCGAAGCGTACAACGGACGCCAGCGGCCAACTTTGCGCCCAGCAGGCGGGCGGCGGCGCGCGCGTATCTGGTCTCGATCTCAGCGCGCGGCGTGAAGACCGCAACGCCCGAAGCGGGATCGACCAGCCGTGCGATGACATTCAGCCCCTTGTCGTCGGCAGCGACCGCGCCCGAAAGCCGCCACGTATCCGCGCCTGCGCGCCCGTCGTCGGCACTGACCGCCACGCGCGATTCGGTGCCGAAGGCGGAAAGCGTCTCCGCGCCCAGCTGCGTTGCAAACCCCGGCGCCAGATTGGCCGTCGTGGTCTCGAACTTGCCCAGCGCCACATGCGGCTGGGTGTCCGCGGCGGTGGCGGTCGGGCGGAGCACGAAAAAGGCCGCAACGGCGGCTGCCAGCGCGCCACCGGCGGCGAACGGGAGCCAGCGGCGTGGGTGCGCGGGCGTGGCCGCGCGCGGCCCGGGAATGGTGACCGCGCCGCCCAGCGCCGCATCGAGCGCGGCCATCTCGGGCGCGTCCGCCGCCCCGCGCCAGTGCGAAAGATCGACCGTCTGATATTGCTTGAAGCCGAGCGGCGGCGGCGTCACGTCGAGCTGCACGGGCACCAATATTCCGCGATCGCGCGCCACACCCGCCTCGTCGCGCACCCAATCCGATCCGACCGACGCCGCCGACCACGCCACCAGCACGCGCTCGGCGTCCGCCAGCCGCTTCTCGATCTCGTTGGCAAACGCGCTGCCGCCCACCAGATGGCGGTCCCACCAGACTTCGTGGCCACGCGCGATCAGCGCCTGGGCCAGTGGCTCGACCCGCTCGCGGTCCGCACGCCCATAGCTAACGAAAATCCGCATCGGCACCCTCTCCCACGCACCCGTCAGTTATCACGCACCGGGCACCCGAACCAAGCCTGCCCATCCAGTGGCGCGTGCAGACCGCCTTTCCCGCGCTACGGCTCCGCCCCGACGCTCAGCCCTCAGCCGGTGCGCGGGAAAGGGGGGGCCAACACCCCGCGGCGGAACTTCGCCATTCCTCCGATCCAGCGCCCGTAATCCGCCGTCTTGTTGGCGCGATATTCCGCGACGCGCGGGTGCGGCAGGATCAGGAAGCGGCCCTCGTCCAAACCGCCAAGCGCGTCGGCGGCGACCTCGGCTGCGCTCAGGATGCCGTCCGCGTCCGCGCCGCCCATGTGATCGTGGCCGTGGATCATTGCGGTTTCGACCGCCTGCGGGCACAGCGCGGCGACGCGGATGCCATCGTCCCGATGCGTGATCGCGAGGCTTTCGGCGAATGCGAGCGCGGCCGCCTTGGTGGCGGCGTAGGGGGCGGCTCCAATGATGTTGAGCAATCCCGCCGCGCTGACGGTTTGCAGCAGCCAGCCCTCGCGCCGCGCGATCATGCCCGGCAGCACCGCGCGCGCCGCCCACACATGCGCCATCACATTGACGCGCCAGCTGCGATCCCATTCGCTGTCGGGGGCGCTGGCGGCGTTTTGTTGATCGGCGTCGCGCGCGAGGATGCCCGCGTTGGACGCCATCAGCGCGATCGGGCCGGTTTCGGACTCGACCTGCCGGACGAGCGCGGTCGTCTGCGCCTCGATCCCCACATCGGCCGCGATCGCCATGCCGCCTGTGGCGCGTGCGACGGCTTCGCCTGCGCCCGCGTCCCGGTCGGAAACCACCACACGCGCGCCGCGCGCGGCAAACGCGTGCGCGAGGGCCGCGCCGATGCCGCCGCCCGCGCCGGTGACAACAACGACTTTGCCGCGCCAGTCGATCATCAATATCTCCAGCTGGTCAGATCGGCACCCTTGGGTGCGGTCGCCGCGATGCGCGCGAGGATTTTGGGTAGATACTGGAAGTTATAGTGCAGGCGCGAATAGGCGTTGGGCAATGTCGGGTCGCCGTTCCAGCAATGTTCGGCACGGTCGCCGTAAGCCACCTCGCCCCCGTAAGCAGGCTTGAGCGCCTTGAGCGTGTCCTGCGCGAAATACACCGCATCAGTCAGATAGTAGGTGTCTGCGGTGCCCACGTAGATGTGGATCTTGCCCTGCAAATCGGGCGCGAGCCTAGCCCAGTCGCGCGCGATGATGTGGCTGAGGTCGTAATGTTCGCGCCAATATGCCGCTATCGCGGGATCGATTGTGCCAGTGACCTTATCGAAGATCGGCTGCGGATAGCCGTCCGCCCCCGGCGGGCCGAAGACGGCCTGCCAGATATCATATTGCCCGCCCGAACGGCTGAGATCACCCGCGACGAGTTCCTGATAATTGGAATCGCGCTGCGTGCCGCCGATTTCGCCGAGGTAATTGCGCTGGGCAGGCCGCTCGATGCCGAGCGCATCCCCCTCCAGCCGATACGCGTTCCTGTCCTTGTAGAGGTTGACGAGCGTGTAGGCCCGAAAGTCGATCGGATCGGGGCAGGCGGCGAACGCGCCGTTGTACATGGTGGGGTAGAATACTTGCGTGGCGAGCGCTTCCCACCCGCCGGTCGAACCGCCGTAGGTGAAGCGCGCCCAGCCTTGGCCGATGCCGCGGAAGCGTTTCTCGATTTCGGGGATCAGTTCATAGTTGATCGCATCGCCATAGGGACCGAGGTTTGCCGAGTTCACCGCATAGCTATCGTCATAATAGGGGTTGGCGTGTTCGATCTCGACGACGAGAAAGCGGGGGAAATCGTTCGAAATCCATTTGCGGTAGAAGTTGTAAGCCTCCTGTTGCTGGATACGATTGTAACCCGCGAGGTGGAAGCGCTCCGAATAGTCGGGCTTGAGGCCGGCATCGGGCGGGGTGGTGCGGAAGCCGCTAATATCGTCGGGATAATGGCCGTGGAAGACCATCAACGGGTAATGCGCGCCCGGATGGCGATCGAAATCCTTGGGTAGCAGCACGTGCGCGCCCAAATAGACGTCGCGTCCCCAATATCTGGACAGCAGCGCGCTTCGGATTTTGAAGTGGCGCACGAGCGCGGTGTCCGCCTTGGGCACGATCGGCGGGATCGACTGGTCGAGCGCGATACCGAGCGATACGGGCTGACCTGCTGCGATATGCACACGCACGGGCACCGAATAGAGGTTGCCGGTTTGCTGTTCCAGTGCTGGCCCTCGCCGCGATCCGGCGGGAGCTTGAGCGTGCGGCCGTCGGCGAGGTGGAAGGTTTCGTAGCGGTTGAGCACCGCCTGGACGAGATAATCACCGGGCGGCACCGCTGCGATCGTCCGCGCGGGCCAGCCGAACGCGGCCGGATCGAGCGTGCGCGCCGCGCCAGCGGCCCAGCCGTCGACATTCATTCCGAACATCTGCGGCGAATCGAGCAGTTCGTCGGGGCTGACATGGCTGCGCGGCTCGCGCGCGAGATCGCGCGACAGCAGCAGGATGACCCGGCCGTCCACCGGCGCGGTGATGGCGGATGGCGGCAGGGTGAAGCGGACGGCGAGCGGGTCCGCAGCCTCCGCAGCCCTGCTGACGCACGCGAGGCAAGCGAGCAGGGACAGCAGTGCGGCAATCCATCGTTTCATCGTCGTTCCACCCTCACGCGGCATGATGCGCGGCACAGCGCAGCACGGCAAGCGTAGACTGGACTGGACGTTTGCCGGTCGGCCTAGCGGGCCTGAGCTGGCGTGCTGCGGCGATAATCGTGGCCGAGGAAATCAAGCACGGGCAGCGCCTCGAGCCCACGACGGAAATCGAACCACGCAGCGTTTTCCCAATTGGAGCCGGTGCCCCAGCGCGTCTTGCACCGCGTGGAGACCCAATCGGGAGCCCAGTAGACGGTGCCGATCCCGCCCGCATCGACTACGGTCTGCGTCAGATCGATCATGTAGCGCGCCTGACCCTCCGGGGTGGCGGGGTATGCGGGATCGAGCGAATCGGCACCGAGGAGGTTGGGAGATGCGTCCGCGCCTTCCAGCGTGAAGGGGTAGGCGGTTTCCACCACGATAACCTGCTTGGCGTACGTGGCGCGCAGGCGGGCGATCGTAGCGGCGAGGCCGGACATCGGCTCGCGCGACCATTTGCGGTAATAGCTCAGGCCGATGATGTCGTAATCGGCGACGCCTGCGGTGCGTGCGGCGGCGAACCACGGCTCGGCATTCTCGGGCTGCGCGATGTGGAGCATCGACAGGATCGGCTTGTGCTGCGCACGTGCGGCCTCGCGCACGGCGGCAAGGCCCGCGTTCAGCAACGCGGCATTGCGGGGCCAGTCGATCGTCTTGCTGGTGCCGCCCATCAGTTCGGGATTGGTCTCGTTGCCCACCTGGACCATGTCGGGCGACAGGCCGTCGGCGGCGAGGGATTGCAGCGTGCCGCGCGTGAAATCGTGCAGCGCGCGCACCTGCGCCACGGGGTCCAGCTTCGCCCAGGCAACGGGCGCAAATTGCTTGTCACCGTCGGCCCAGTCGTCCGAATAATGGAAATCGAGCAGCGTTCTCAGGTGCGCATCTTTGGCACGGCGGAGCGCGGCCTTCACATCGGCGAGATCGCTGTAGCGCGTCCAGGTGGCGTTGTTCCACAGGCGCACGCGGACGAGGTTGCCGCCCGCCGCACTCATAAGTGCGAATGGATCCACCGGCTTCCCCCGCTGCCGGTATACCGCGCCGCAATCGCGCATCTCATTGGCAAACGAGAGGTCCGCGCCGAGGGTAAGGTGTTGCGCATCCGCGCTGCTGTGCGCGCGCACCGGGATTGCCGCGAGCGCCAATGCCGAAGCGGCCGTGATCAGCGTGCTGGCGTTAATCGGGACTATCCCGGAGAAAAATGGTGGGCGCGGCAAGGATTGAACTTGCGACCCCTGCGATGTCAACACAGTGCTCTACCACTGAGCTACGCGCCCACGTTCGGCCGAATACCGCTGCCGAAGGCCGCACGCAAGCGGTTCAGGCGGGGGGGGCGGTTGCGGCTGGGAACATGCCTGCGATTTCGCCCACAAGGTCGCGCAGATGGAACGGTTTGGACATCAAGCGCGCATCCGTGGGCGCATCGCCGCGTATCAGCGCCACGGCGGCAAAGCCTGTAATGAACATGACGCGCAGATCGGGCATGATTGCGCGCGCGCGCTGTGCGAGCTCGATTCCGTCGATGCCAGGCATGACGATGTCTGTCAGCAGCAGGTCGAAGCCGCCGGCTCCTGCCAAGTCCAACGCGCTGAAACCGTCTGCGGCCTGCACGACGTTGTGGCCGGCCTGTTCGAGCGCGCGGCTGAGGAATATGCGCAGCGACTCATCGTCCTCGGTAAGCAGAATTCGGGCCATTCGGATCGCCATTGGGTTATAAGCTGTTCTGGTGGATTTGACGAGCAGTGCAACGCGCCGCTTTAGCGTGTGCGAATAAGGAATAACACGAGTTGGCGGATATACCCCCGTTTGCGGTCACGTCTGCGTTTTGCGTCACCGATTCCGCTGCGGTCGGGCCGCTCGTGTTCGCCTCGCCGCATAGCGGGCGCGATTACCCCCAAGCGCTGCTGCGCAGGACGCGGCTGCCATTGCGTTCGTTGCGCAAGGGAGAGGACCGGTATGTCGATCTGCTGATCGGCGAGGTGGACGCGCCGCGGGTACTTGCAGGGGTGGCGCGTGCGTGGATCGACCTCAACCGCGATCCGGCCGAACTCGATCCGCTGCTGTTCGATACGCTGCCGTCGGTTGTGCGTGCGAGCGACCGGGTGGCAGCGGGGCTGGGCGTGATCCCGCGCGCGTTCGCGCCCGGCCAGCCGATCTACACCGCGACGCTGCCGCTCGCCGAGGCGCACGACAGGATCGCGCAGGCGCACATGCCCTATCACGCCGCAATCGCGGGCCTGCTCGCGCGGGCGCGGGCGCGCCACGGCTATGCGGTGCTGATCGACTGCCATTCGATGCCGAGCCAGAGCGGGTGCGCGCGCGTGGTGCTGGGCGATCTGCACGGCCGCGCCGCCGCGAGCGAGATTGCGGACGCTGCTGCCGCTGCGCTGGGCGCGGTGGGCCTCCCGGTATCGCGCAACATCCCCTATGCGGGCGCGTATACGCTGGAGCGGCACGGGCGGCCCGCGGACGGCGTTCACGCGCTCCAGATCGAGATCGACCGGGCGCTGTATCTGGACAGTGAGCGGATGACGCTGCTCCCCCGGGCGGCCGCACTGACGGCGCAGCTTGCGCGCTTCGCGGTCGAACTCGGCGCGGTGCTGGAGCGCGGTGCGAGCGCGCGTGCGTTTGCGGTGGCGGCGGAGTAGCGTCGGCCACGAATCGCGCGGCCGTTGCCGTGCCGATGGGGAGAAAGCTGGATGATCGCTCGTTTCTGGATTGTGGGTGCGTTGCTGCTGAGCGCGGGGGCGGCGCGCGCGGATACGCTGGTGGTGAGCGCCGACCGGATGATCGATCCGGTGGCCGGGCGCAGCGTGGACGCGCCGCAGGTGGTGGTGACCGACGGTCGGATCGTGGCGGTAGGCCATCGCGGCGATCCGGTGCCCGCAGGCGCGCGCATGCTCGCGCTGCCGGGGATGACGCTGCTGCCCGGGCTGATCGACATGCACGTTCACCTGACCAGCGTGGCTGAAATCGGCGGCTATCGCGGGCTGGACTACACGGACAGTTTCTGGACGGCGGCAGGCGTGGGCAATGCGCTCAAGACCTTGCGCGCGGGGTTCACGACGGTGCGCAACGTGGGATCGAACAATTTCGACGATGTGGGGCTGCGCCAGGCGATCGACGAAGGTTTTGTGCCCGGCCCGCGTATCGTGACCGCGACCTATGCGCTGGGCGCAACCGGCGGCCACTGCGACGAAACCGGGCTGCCGCCGCGCTTCGACCACCGCGAGGCAAGCGTGTTCAACGGCCCGGACGAAGCGCGCGCGCGCGTGCGCTTTGTCCACAAATATGGCGCGCAGGTGATTAAGATCTGCGCGACCGGCGGCGTGTTCAGCCATGCCGACACGGTCGGTGCGCAGCAGCTGACGGCCGAGGAAATCCGCGCGATCACGGACGAGGCGCACATGATGGGCCTGAAGGTCGCGGCGCACGCGCACGGCGACGCGGGCATCCGCGCAGCGATCGACAATGGTGTCGACACGATCGAACATGTGAGCCTCGCGAGCGCAGAGACGATTGCGGACGCGAAAAAACGCGGCGCGTGGTTCGACATGGATATCTACAACGACGATTACATCCTCGCTACCGGCACCTCGAACGGCACGCTGCCCGACAGTATCGCCAAGGAGCGCGAGATCGGCCGCAAGCAGCGCGAGACGTTCCGTGCTGCGGTCCGGGCCGGGGTGCCCATGATCTTCGGCACCGATGCAGGCGTATATCCGCACGGCGACAATGCGCGCCAGTTCGCCACGATGGTGGCATGGGGCATGACGCCGATGCAGGCAATCCAGGCCGCGACGGTGAACGCGGGCCGCGCGCTGGGGCGCGAGACAGACGTGGGCGCGATCGCGGTGGGCCGCTATGGCGACATGATTGCAGTCAAGGGCGATCCGCTGTCGGATGTGCGGCTGCTGCAAAGCGTGGCGGTGGTGATCAAGGGCGGCGTGGTGGAGAAGGACGCGCGGTAGGGGCGCTGAGGCGACCTCGCCCTCTTGCACCCGGCCTCGCCCCCGCACAGGTTGCGCCGCCTATGTCCACGCCCGTTCGCATTCTTTTCGCACTGATCCTCGGCCTTGGCGGCGGCGCGCTGCTCGCGCAAACCGGGGGGGCGCTGACGCCGCGCGTGGTGAGCATCGCCGAACCGCTGGGCGGCATGTGGCTCGACGGCCTGCGCATGACGATCGTGCCGCTTGTGGTATCGCTGCTGATCACCGGCATCGCATCGACCGCGAGCGCGGCACGGGCGGGGGGCGTGGCGGCGCGCGCGCTGGGCATCATCCTGGCGGTGCTGTGGACATCGTCGCTGCTCGGCTGGCTGCTTTCGGACCTGTTCTGGCAGATCTGGCCGATCCCCGCCGAAGCCGGGCGCGCGCTGCGCGACGCACTGGGCGCGCAGACGGGGCATCTGCCGCCGACACCGGGCATTGCGGACTTCCTGCGCGGCATCGTGCCCGAGAACCCGCTGCGCGCCGCCGTGGAGGATCAGATGCTGCCGCTGATCCTGTTCAGCGGCGTGTTCGGCTTTGCGATCACGCGCCTGCCCGAAGAGCCGCGCGCGCTGCTGAGCCGCTTTTTCGCAGCGATTGCGGACGCGATGATCGTGGTGATCGGCTGGGTGATCTGGCTGGCCCCGATAGGCGTGTTCGCACTGGCGCTCGCGGTGGGGGCGAAGGCGGGCCTTGCCGCGGCGGGTGCGCTCGGCCATTATGTGCTTTCGCTGAGCGCGATCGGGATCGCCATTGCGCTGCTCGGCTATCCGTTCGCGGTTCTGCTGGGGCGCGTGCCGCTGGGCCGGTTCGCGCGCTCGCTGCTCCCCGTGCAGGCGGTGGCGATCTCCACCCAGTCCTCGCTCGCGTGCCTGCCGGTGATGCTGCGCGCTTCGGGGCAGCTCGGCGTCGCGCCCGAGACAGCGGGGATCGTGCTGCCGCTGGAGATCGCGCTCTTCCGCGCGACCGGGCCTGCGATGAACCTGGGCGTGGCGCTGTATGTGGCACACTGGTTCGGCATCCATCTTGGCCCCGCGCAGATCGCGACCGGGATTGCAGCCGGGGCGATCACCACGATGGGCGCGGTGAGTTTGCCGGGGCAGGTGAGCTTCGTCAGTTCGATCGCGCCGATTGCGCTGGCGATCGGGGTGCCACTCGAACCCCTGCTGGTGCTGGTGGCGGTGGAAACCATCCCAGACATTTTTCGCACGTTGGGCAATGTGGTGCTGGACGTGGCGGTGACCCGCGTGGTGGCGCGGATCACGGGGAACGTTGTTCCGGAGCCGCTGGTTCAGCCTGCCGGAGGTGCCCGATGACACACGATCCCGATCCCCGCCCGATTGCGCACGAGCCGGTGCCCGTAACGGGCGCGCACACCCCCGCGCTCGATGCAGAAACGCACGCCGGACTGGCCGATAACCCCGGCTGCGAGGACGCCAAGCTGGACATCGGCGTTGACGAGACGTTTCCCGCCTCCGATCCCGTAAGCCAGACTCAGCCCCGCAAGGGCAGCGAGCCGGTGAAGAGCAGCGGCTACAAAGAATAATATTTGCCCGAAGGGGGACGCGATGCCTGCGATCAAGCTCACCACCAAACGCGTGCAGAAACCCTGGGGCCGCACCGATCTCGGGCCCTGGTTTCCCGATGCGACGCCGCAAGAGGGCAAGATCGGCGAAATCTGGTTCGAGGCCCCGGACGATCCTGCGTTGCTGGTGAAGTTCCTGTTTACCAGTGAGAAACTGAGCGTGCAGGTCCACCCCGATGATGCCGCCGCCCGCGCCGCCGGCCACGAGCGCGGTAAGGACGAGGCGTGGCTGGTGCTGGGCGTCGAGCCGGGCTCTACGATGGGCGTAGGCCTGACGCACGAGGTGACCCGCGACGAACTCCGGGCGGCGGCGCTCGATGGCTCCATCGAGACACTGATCGACTGGCGGCCGGTGCACGCCGACGATGTGTTCTATTCGCCCGCAGGCACGGTCCACGCGATCGGTGCGGGGGTGACGGTGGTCGAGGTCCAGCAGAATGTGGACCTGACCTACCGGCTCTACGATTATGGCAGCGCGCGCGAACTGCATCTCGATGCAGGTATCGCGGTGTCGGACCCCGAGCCTTTCACCCGCACCGAGCAGCCGCGCGATCTTGGCAGCGGGCGCACGGTGGTCGCCGATGGTCCCAGGTTCGTCATGGAGCGCTGGCGCGGCGAGGGCACGTCCACCACCGATGCCGCCCGGACATGGGTTACGCTCGCGCGCGGATCGGCCACGATCGATGGCGCGCAGGCGGGCGCGGGGGAGACCTGGATCGCACAGGCGGGCACAGTGATCGTACGCGAGGACGATGCGGATATCGTGGCGGCTGTGGCGAAGTAAATCCGGGGACAGCTTACCTGTTTCGCCGGGGCCGCTTGCCCGGCGGCAACCGTGCTGCAGCCAAATAGGTCAGCTGTTCCCGGAATTTCCGATGGCGCGAGTGACGGGGCTCGAACCCGCGACCTCCGGCGTGACAGGCCGGCACTCTAACCAACTGAGCTACACCCGCCGATCGGAAGCGCGGGTGCTATGCGCCGGATCCCCGGCTGTCAAGAACGGCGGCTGTCAAGAACGGCGACTGTCAAGAACGGCGGCGCAGCAGCGACAGCGCGAAGGTAAAGACCGCGAGCGCGGCAAGCAGCGCGGCAAGGGTGCGCGCGATGCCGCTCGACTGGCCCGCGACGCCACTGAAGCCGAGGACGGCGGGGGGTAGCGCCAGAGCCGCTAGATAGAGTGCCCAGTTACGCATCGATCGGAGTCTCGGGTTGCGGCGCGGGGCGCGCGGTCGGCGGATCGTTACCTGCAAGCGTCCCCTCGCCGAAGAGGAAGCCGAGCACATCGGGCGTGCCCGCATGATCGAGCATCACCTTGCCCATGATCAGCAGCGGCACCGAGATCAGCGCGCCGAGCACGCCCCACACCCAGCCCCAGAAGCTGAGCGACAGCAGGATCGCGAGCGGGCTGATCGTGAGGCGTTTACCGATAATCGAGGGGGTGATGAAATTGGCCTCGGTGAGATGAAAACCGAGGAAGATGAGCGCGGGCCACAGTGCGTTGACCGGCGCGGCGAAGGTGACCAGCCCGCCGACCAGCAGCAGCACCGCCACGCCGAGCGGCCCTACATAAGGGAAAAAGTTGAACAGCGCTGCAAGCCCGCCCCACATCAATGGCGTCGGCAGGCCGAACCCCCACGCCACCAGTGCAAGCGCGGCGCCCAGCCCGACGTTCACGATGGTTATCGTGAAAAAATAGGAAGCGGTATTGCGCACCACATCGCGCAGCAACCGCGATACGCCGAGCATGCGGCGCGTGTGCTCGTGCGTGGCATGACTGCGCACCGAAGCGTAAGTGTTTAGGAAAAAGAAGGCCAGCAGCAGCGTGAACAGCGTCTGGATCATCGCGAGCGGGGCCGAACTGACGAAGCCGAGCACGAAGCCCGGCACCTGATTTGCCAGCCCCGAGACGCCGCCCCTGATCCCGAGCAGATGGTTCACCTGATCGAGCGCGTGCTGCACCATTGTATATGTCTTGAGCAGCGGTTTCAGGTTTGCACGGATCTGCTGAAGCCGCGTGGGCAGCAACTGGATAAACGCGAGCGCGGGAATGACGATCGAGGTCAGCACCACGAACGCGACCGCAATGAACGCGAGGATGGCGGCGAGCGCAGCCGCCATCGCCGGCACGCCGCGCCGCATCAGCCATGACAGCGCGGGGACGAGGATGATCGAGACGACGATCGCAGTGACGACCGGAATGAGGAAGCTCGCTGCCCCTGCTAGCGCGAACGGCGCGCCAAGCAGCAGCCCCATGCCGCACAGCAGCACGAGCGCGGACAGCAGCCGGTCGCGCCGGTGATTGCCGATGCCGGTATCGTGGACGAGTTCGGTCATCGCCTCTGCCGCTTGCAGCGCGGCGGCGCTGGGTTGAGCGGGCGCGGGGGGGCTGAAGGTGAAGATCGGCACGCGCGTCTCCTACGCCGTGCGCCCCGGAGCGGGAAGCGCTGGATCGGGTTCGTCGTCTTCGGCGTAGCGGCGTGCAAGCGCAGCACACGCCATCAGTTGCACTTGGTGATACAGCATCAGCGGCAGGATAACCGCCCCCGCAAGCGCGGGGCCGAACAGCACGCCCGCGATCGGCGCGCCGGTGGCGAGCGATTTCTTCGAACCGCAAAAGACGATCGCGATCCGGTCCGCCCGGCCGAACGGCTTCAGGTGCCCCAGGCGCGCGGTCGCCCACAGCGCGATGCCGAGGATCGCGCAATCGATCGCTGCGAGCCGCGCGAGCGTGAGCGGGCTGACGCCGCGCCACAGCCCGGCGACCACTGCGGCGCTGAACGCAGCATAGACGATCAGCAGGATCGAGCCGCGATCCGCGAGCCGCAGCACCGCAGCGTTGCGCACCGCCCACGCCCCCAGCCATGGCCGCAGCGCCTGGCCTGCGATGGCAGGCAGCAGCACCTGCGCGCCGATGGCGAGCGCTTTGTCCGCACCCAGCCCCGCGCCCGCGACATGCAGAACCAGCGCGGCGAGCAGTGGCGTCAGGACCACGCCCACAAGGTTGGACAAGGTCGCCGCACAGATCGCAGCGGGCACATTGCCGTGCGCGATCGCGGTGAACGCGATCGAGGATTGCACCGTGGACGGCACGAGACACAGGAACAGCACGCCGGTCCACAGCGAAGGGGGCAGCGCGTGCGGAAACCCCCAGCGCAGCGCTAGGCCGAGCAGCGGGAAAGCCACAAAGGTGACAAGCACCACCGCCAGATGCAGGCGCCAGTTGGTCGCGCCCGCGATCATTGCCTCGCGGCTCAGCCGCAGCCCGTGCAGGAACAGCACGAGCGCGACCGCCGCAACGGTCAGCACCGGCAGCGCGGCGGCAAATGCACCCCGCGCGGGTAGCAGGCTGGCGACAAGCACCGCGCCCACCAGCGCCCACGGATAAAGATCGCGCTGCACGGGTTTCAGGGATTGCGCTCCATATGCTCGACGATCTCGTCGAAGAAGCGTTCGAGGTTGTTGAGCACGTTCAGCTTGAACTCGTAATTCACGTCAGGACTGGCGGATTCGATGATCCGCGATTCGTCGACCTTCTCCGAATAGACCGCCGCCATGCCCTTCACATAGTCGGGCGTGAGCTCGATATGGCCAAGTTCGTCGAGGATGCGGAGCTGGATGATCATCAACTGGCGCACGAGCATTTCGAGCGCGGTGATCCGGCTGACTGTGACGACGGGATCGAGCGTGACTTCGGGAGGTGTATCGCTCATCGGGGAGGGGCTTACCTGCTGCGCTGGCCGTGTATGACGGGCGGCGCTGCCCATTGCGAGTGCAAAGGCGGGAGGGACGATGATCGAAGCCCATGCCGCAATCGAACGCTGGCCGACCGCGCAGCCGTTCACGATCGCGCGCGGCACCAAGCATTTCGTCGATACGGTGCTCGTGACCGTGCGCGCGGGCGAGACCGAAGGGCGCGGCGAGGGCACGCCGGTCTATTATCGCGATCAGACCGCGGCGGGGGCGGTGGCGATGATCGAAGCGTTGGGCGACGTGCGGATCGACCGGACTGCGATCCAGACGCTGCTACCGCCCGGCGCGGCGCGCAACGCGCTCGATTGCGCGCTGTGGGACCTCGAGGCCAAAAGCGAACGCGCGTCGGTATGGGCGATCGCGGGACTGCATCCGCCGTCGCCGGTTACGACCGCGCTGACGCTCAGCCTCGGCGATCCGGGCACGATGGAGATGGCGGCACGCGCGGCGGCGGCACGGCCGCTCCTCAAGCTTAAGCTGGGCGGCGATGGCGGCGACCGCGACCGGGTGGCGGCGGTGCGGCGGGGTGCGCCCGCCGCACGGCTGATCGTGGATGCGAACGAGGCGTGGGGCGGGCTCGATATCGAGGCCGAGGCGGCGGCGCTGGCGCTGCTTGGGGTGGAACTGATCGAGCAGCCCGTGCCTGCGGGCGAGGAGGCGCGGCTCGACGGGGTGCGCGCGCGCGTGCCGTTCGCCGCCGACGAAAGCTGCCAGACGCGCGCCGATCTGGACCGCTGCGCCGGGCGCTTCGAGGCGATCAACATCAAGCTCGACAAGGCGGGCGGGCTGACCGAGGCGCTGGCGCTGCGCACCGAGGCGCGCGCGCGCGGGTTCGACGTGATGGTTGGCTGCATGCTTTGCACCAGCCTTGCGGTCGCGCCCGCGCTGCTCGTGGCGCAAGGGTGCCGCTGGGTGGACCTCGACGGGCCGCTGCTGCTGGCGCGCGACCGCACGGACGGCTTGCGCTTCGACGCGGACGGGCGGGTGTGGCCGGGCACCGGGGTGCTGTGGGGTTAACGCGATTGCGGGGACTTTCGCGGCGCATCGCGGACCAGTCGTTCCAGATGCGCATGCAACTGCGCGGTGTGCTGCGCCCAGCCGAAGCGCATGGCGGCGGCGCGCGTTTCGGCCTGCGCGGGCGGGGATGCGAGGAGATCGGCGATGGCCCGCGAAAATGCTTCGGGTGTGCGCGCGGCGAGATGCCCGGCGGCGGGCCGATCGACCACTTCGGCGGCACCGCCAACGGGGGTGATGACGACCGGGGTGCCGCAGGCGAGCGCCTCGACCCAGACGTTCGCCAGCCCCTCGCGTTCGCTCGCAAGCGCCATAACGTCGGCGGACGCGAGCAACTGCGCGACCTCGGTATGGGGTAGCGGGCCGGTCAGGCGAATGCGGTCCTGCGCACCCAGCGTGGCGATCAGCGCCTCGAGTGCGGCGTGCTCCGGCCCTTGGCCGACGATGCGCAGGTGGACGCCGGGCAGCGCGGCGACCGCGCGGATCGCGATATCATGGCCTTTCAGAGGAATGAGGTTGCCGACGGAAACGATCAGCGGCGCGGGCAGCCCTAGAGCGGTGCGCGTGGCGCTGCGGTCTACCGGCCGGAAGCTGTCCAGATCGACGCCGGTGTAGTGGCCGGCGATCCTGTCCGCCGGCATGCCGAGTGCGATCATGTCCGCCTTCAGCGCATGACTCACCGAGAGCAGCCCGGCTGCAGTATCGGCCGCGCGCAGCATGGCGGTGCGCGCGGCCGGGCGTGCACCCCACAAGTGGATGTCCGATCCGCGCGCCTTGATCGAGACGGGAATGCCCAGGCGCGTGCCGAGCAGCGCGGCGGCGGGGCCATCGGGGAAGAAAAACTCGGCGTGGATCACGTCTGCGCCATGCACGAACGGAGCGGCGGCGCGCGCGATCAGCGCGGGGTTGATGCGCCAGCCCACGCCCGGCAGCAGCGGAAAGCGCGGCCGATGGACCGTGAGGCCCTTCCAGTCTTCGGCGAGCGGTAACCGGTCGGCTGCACGATAGCCGGGGTGGAGCGCGAGCGGCCATGGGGGCACGCCGTTGGGCGCGATCACGGTCACCGCCACGTCGGGCACCGCTGCGAGCCGGAGCAGCGAGCGTTCGACGAAACCCGCGAACCCCGGCCGCACCGCGCTGGGGAAAAGGGTGGTCAGGGCGAGCACGCGCAGCATCGCGCCCGGCCATAGCAACCGGGCGCGCGGCGGGACAGCTTGGCGTAATGTTGGCGACGGCTTAGTGGGACGCATGATCGCAAAACGCCGTCCCGCCGTCGCCGCCCTGCTCGCTGCCGTTCTTGCTGTCGGGGTGACCGGCTGCGCGGGGGGCAACAAGCGTCCCAAGGCGGACACGCGCTATGTCGCGCGCGACGTGGAGACGCTCTACGCCAATGCGCGCTCGCTGCTCGACAAAAAGCTGTACAAAGAAGCTGCGGGTGCGTTCGACGAGGTCGAGCGGCAGCACCCCTATTCGGTCTGGGCGCGTCGTGCCGAGCTGATGAGCGCGTTCAGCTACTGGGCGGCGCGTGAATATTCGCAGTCAATCCTCGCCTCGCAGCGCTTCCTCGCCTTGCACCCTGGCTACAAGGACGCGCCCTACGCTTATTATCTAGTGGCGATCTGCTATTACGAACAGATCAACGATGTGGAGCACGACCAGAAGACGAGCACGCAGGCGCTCGATTCGCTGACCGAACTGGTGCGCCGCTATCCGCAGTCGCCCTATGCCGCTGACGCGCGCCTCAAGATCGATCTGGTGCAGGACCATCTTGCGGGCAAGGAGATGGAGATCGGTCGCTTCTATCAGGGCCGCAAGCAGTGGCTTTCCAGCGTCGGCCGCTTCCGCAACGTGGTGGACAATTACAGTTCGACGAGCCACGCGCCCGAAGCGCTCGAGCGGCTGGTGGAAAGCTATCTCGCGCTCGGCCTGCCGGAGGAAGCAAAGAAGGCGGGCGCGGTGCTGAACTATAATTATCCGGGATCGGTCTGGTATGGCCGCGCCTACACCTTGCTGAACCGGCACCGCGCCGCGTAAACCGGCACCATGCTGACGTCGCTCACCGTCCGCGACGTCGTGCTGATCGAGGCGCTGGACCTCGAGTTCGGCCCCGGCCTGCTCGCGCTGACCGGCGAGACGGGCGCGGGCAAATCGATCCTGCTCGATGCGCTGGGGCTGGTGCTGGGCGCGCGTGGCGATGCGGCGCTGGTGCGCGGCGGTGCGGCGGGCGCGAGCGTGGCAGCCGAGTTCGCGGTGGCGGCGGATCATCCCGCGCGCGCGCTGCTGGAGGCGAACGGGCTGGAGGCGGTTGGGCCGATCCTCGTGCGGCGCACGATGCGCGCGGACGGCGGCGGCCGGGCATTCGTGCAGGACAGCGCGGTGGGCGTCGGGCTGCTGCGCGAACTCGGCGGGCTACTGGTGGAGGTGCACGGCCAGCACGACGAGCGCGGACTGTTGCGCGCGGGCGGGCACCGGGACTTGCTGGATCTGTATGGTGGGCTGGACGCGCAGGCGGACGCAGTTGCGCGCGCGTGGGAAACGTGGGCGGCCGCACGCGCCGCCGAAGCAAGCCATGCGGGCGATAGCGCGCAAAGCGAGCGCGAGCGCGAATGGCTCGAACATGCGGTGGCCGAACTGGACAGGCTGAAACCCGAACCCGGGGAGGAGGCGAGCCTCGCCGAAGAGCGCGGCGCGATGCAGAAGGGCGCGCGGCTGGCGGGCGATCTGGACGCGGTGGCGGGGCTGCTCGGCGGGTCGGAGGGTGCGCTGGCGCTGCTGCGCCAGGCAGCGCGGCGTCTCGAACGCGTGGGGGATGAACATCCGGCGCTGGCGCAAGCCCTGGGTGCGCTCGACCGCGCGGTGGGGGAGGGGGCGGAGGCCGAGGGCGCGCTCGAAGCAGCGGCCGAGGCGCTGGCGTTCGATCCGATGCGGCTCGAAGCGGTCGAGACGCGGCTGTTCGATCTGCGCGCGGTGGCGCGCAAGCACCGCGTCGAGGCAGACGCGCTGGCTGCGCTGGCGGACGATCTGCGCGGCAAGCTGGATGCGATTGCGGACGGCGCGGGGCGCGCGGCGCGATTGGCGGGCGAGACCGCGCGGGCGCGGGCGGCGTATGCGGGCCTTGCCGGAGCGCTCAGCACGGCCCGCGCAGCAGCGGCGGCGCGGCTGGATGCGGGCGTGGCCGGGGAACTGGCACCGCTCCGGCTCGATGCGGCGCGCTTTCGCGTGGGCGTCGCGCCGCTGCCCGAAGGCGGCTGGGGGCCGGGCGGGCAGGACCGGGTGGAGTTCGAGATCGCAACCAACCCCGGCGCGCCCTTTTCGCCGCTCATCAAGATCGCCAGCGGCGGCGAGCTTTCGCGCTTCACGCTAGCCCTCAAGGTCGCCCTGGCTGCAACGCGCCAGGCGGCGACGCTCATCTTCGATGAGATCGATCGCGGGGTAGGCGGCGCGGTGGCGAGCGCGATCGGTGAGCGGCTCGCGCGGCTGGCGGTGGACACGCAGGTGCTGGTGGTGACGCACAGCCCCCAAGTGGCGGCGGCCGCCGCGCGGCAGTGGCGCATCGAGAAGCGCGACATGGGCGGCACGGTGCGCACGCATGTGGCCGCGCTGACCGCAACCGAGCGCCGCGAGGAGATTGCGCGCATGCTCTCGGGTGCGGAGGTGACGGCGGAGGCGCGCGCGCAGGCTGGGCGGCTGCTGGGCGGCGGGGATATGGGGATGCTGCTGTGACCGGACGCGCGGGTTAGGGCGGCGATGCTGCTGGATTTTCTCGATGCGCTGCGTGCGGGCGGGTTGCGTGCCAGTCTGCGCGAGCATCTGACGCTGCTGGGCGCTCTTAAAGCAGGCGTGATCGGGGCGGGGATCGACGATTTCTACCATCTGGCGCGCGCCACCTATGTGCATGACGAAAGCCAGCTCGACCGGTTCGACCGGGTGTTCGGGCATGTGTTCGGCGGGATCGAAATGCCGCTTGCGCCCGATGGCGGGCCGGTTGCGATTCCGGAGGAATGGCTGCGCAAGCTGGCCGAAAAGCATCTTTCGGCCGAAGAGATGGCGAAGATCGAGGGCCTGGGATCGTGGGAGGCGATCATGGCGGCGCTGCAGGAGCGCCTCGCCGAACAGGAGGGGCGGCATCAGGGCGGATCGAAGTGGATCGGGACGGGGGGCACCTCGCCGTTCGGGGCCTATGGCTATAATCCCGAAGGCGTGCGGATCGGGCAGGCGGAGAGCCGCCACCGTCGCGCGATCAAGGTGTGGGACAAGCGCGAGTTCGCCAATCTGGACGACACGATCGCGCTAGGCACGCGCAACATCAAGGTGGCGCTGCGGCGGTTGCGCAAGTTCGCGCGCGAGGGGGCGGCGGACGAGCTCGATTTGCCGGGTACGATCGACGGCACCGCGCGGGCAGGGTGGCTGGACTTGAAGTTGCGGCCTGAGCGGCGAAACGCAGTCAAGCTGCTGCTGCTGCTGGATGCGGGCGGATCGATGGACGATCATGTGCGCGTTTGCGAGGAATTATTCTCGGCCGCGCGCGCGGAGTTCCGGCATCTGGAGTTCTTTTACTTCCATAATTGCCCCTATGAGGCGTTGTGGAAGGACAATCGGCGCCGCCGCAGCGAGACGACGCCGACGTTCGAAGTGCTCAACCGCTTCGGGCCCGACTGGAAGCTGTTGATCGTGGGCGATGCGGCGATGTCTCCCTATGAGCTGGCGGTGCCCGGCGGCTCGGTCGAGCATATGAATGCCGAAGCCGGGCTGACGTGGTTGGGGCGGCTGACGCGGGCCTATGCGAGCGCGGCGTGGCTCAATCCGGTCGAGGAGGCGGGGTGGAGCTATTCGCAATCGACCGCGATGGTGCGCGAGGCGATGGGGGAGCGGATGTTCCCGCTGACGCTGGCGGGGCTGGACGCGGCGGCGCGGGCTTTGGCGCGGAAGGCCTAGGCGGCTGCGAGCGCGGCCCGGTGCACCTGCGCGAGCGCGGCGTATCCGAGCGCGGCGGCGCGGTTGCCTGCCTGTTCGGTGGGGCTGAGCAGGCGCAGCAGTTTGGCGGGGCGGCCTGCCCAGAGTTCGCCCGCCGGAATGCGCTTGCCCGGTGTGAGCATCGCGCCCGCTGCCAGCATCGCGCCGCTTTCGATCACGCAGCCGTCCATGACGATGCCGCCCATGCCGACGAATGCGCCATCGTGAAGCGTGCAACCGTGGACGATCGCGAGGTGGCCGATCAGGCATTCCTCGCCGATCAGCGCGGGGAAGCCGGTGCCGCCCCCGCGCCCGCTATCGACATGGACGATGCTGCCGTCCTGGATGTTGCTGCGCGCGCCGACGCGGATGCGGTTCAGATCGCCGCGCAGGACGCAATTGTACCAGACCGACGCGCCCGCGCCGATCTCCACATCGCCGATCAGCCGCGCGCCGGGTGCGACGAAGGCATCGGGCGCGAGGCGGGGCGTGCGGCCGTTGAAGGGGTGGAGGGTCATGGGAACAGCGCCACCTGCTCCAGCCCCGTCGGCTCGGGCAGGCCCGCCATCAGGTTCATGTTCTGGATTGCCTGGCCGCTGCTGCCCTTCACCAGATTGTCGATCGCTGCGATCAAGATCGTGCGGCCCGGCACGCGGTCCGCGAAGACGTTCAGCACGCAGTGGTTCGAGCCGCGCACCATGCGCGTGGAGGGCGCGAGGCCTTCGGGAAGCAGGTGGACGAACGGCTCGTGGGCGTAACGCTGGTGAAGCGCGGCGCGCAGCTCGGGGGCAGCTGCGCCTTCGACCACGATGGTGAGCAGTTCGCCGCGCGCCATCGGAACGAGGTGGGGGGTAAAGGACACTGTGGCGGGGATGCCCGCCGCGAGCGCGAGTTCCTGCTCGATCTCGGGCATGTGGCGGTGGCGGCCAACGCTGTAGGCGGCGGCGCTTTCGCCGAGTTCGGCGAACAGATTGGCCTCTTTGGCGGCACGGCCCGCGCCGGAAATGCCCGAGAGCGCGTTGATCGTGACGCGCGAAACATCGATCAGCCGCGCGACGGGCAGCAGCGTGAGCAGCGCCGCGGTAGGGTAGCAGCCGGGGCAGGCGACGAGGCGGGCGGCGGGTAGTGCCGGGCGGGCGTATTCGGTGAGGCCGTAGACCGCGTGGCCGAGGAGCGCTGGAGCTGGGTGGGGCAGGCCATACCAATCGGCATAGGTTTCGGCCGAGCGCAGGCGGAAATCGGCAGAGAGATCGATGATGCGCGGGCCTGCGATGCCGCTCAGCAGGGCAGCCGACGCGCCGTGGGGGAGGCAACCGAAGACATAATCGATGCCGGACCAGTCGACCGCGTCTGCGGCGATGATCGACGGCAGCGGGTAATGACCGAAGTGCGGCCATACCTCGGCCATGCTTGCCCCCGCGCGTGCGCCCGCCGCGAGCGCGGCGATCTCGATACGCGGATGGCCGAGCGCGAGGCGCACAAGGTCCGCGCCGGTATAGCCGGACGCGCCAAGAACGGCGATGCGGAGCTTGTTAGCCATCCGTGCTATCGGCCGGGCGCGCGTGCGCGTGTCAAGCCGCGTTGCCGGGAGCCGTGCGGGCGATTAGCTCGGGCCTACCCGAAACTGGAGACGTGCGGTGACCGAGCAGTTCGATCTTGCGATTTTGGGCAGCGGCCCCGGCGGCTATGTCGCCGCGATCCGTGCCTCCCAGCTCGGCATGAAGGTAGCGATTGTAGAACGCGAGCTGCTGGGCGGTATTTGTCTGAATTGGGGGTGTATTCCGACCAAGGCGTTGCTGCGCACGGCGGAAATCAACCATTATTTGACCCATGCCGCCGCCTACGGGCTGAAGGTCGAGGGCGTGGGCGTGGACCTGCCCGCGATCGTCAAGCGCTCACGCGGAATAGCGAAGCAATTGAACCAGGGCGTCACGTTCCTGATGAAGAAGCACAAGATCACGGTGGTGGAAGGCGAAGGCGCGCTGACGGGGGCGACTACGCTCAGCATCAAAGGCAAAGCGGGAACGCGCGAGCTGACTGCAAAGAACGTGATCGTCGCGACCGGCGCGCGCGCGCGCGAGCTGCCGCATCTGAAGGCGGATGGAGAGAAGATCTGGACCTACCGCCACGCGATGGTGCCCGACCTGATCCCGCCCAAACTGCTTGTCATCGGATCGGGCGCGATCGGGATCGAGTTTGCCAGCTTCTTCAGCGACCTCGGGTCCAAGGTTACCGTGGTTGAGATGCTCGACCGCGTGCTGCCGGTGGAGGATGCGGACATCAGCGGCTTCATGGGCAAGGCGCTCGCCAAGCAGGGAATGACGCTGCTGATGAACGCGGCGGTCGAGGCGCTCACCCCCGAAGGCGAAGGCGTGCGCGCCCGGATCAGGGCGGGCGACAAGACGAACGAGGAGCGGTTCGACCGCGTGATCCTCGCGATCGGCATCGCGCCCAACAGCGAGAAGATCGGGCTCGAAGCGCTGGGCGTGAAGACCGAGCGCGGGCACATCCTGACGGACGCGTACGGCCGCACCAATGTGCCGGGGCTATGGGCGATCGGCGATGTGTGCGGGCCGCCGTGGCTGGCGCACAAGGCTTCGCACGAGGGTGTGGTTGCGGTGGAGGCGATGGCGGATGCGGCGCACGCGCATCCGATGGACAAGTCCAATATCCCGGGCTGCACCTACTCGCG
>Ga0123336_10001155_pt1 | contig 24708 bp, 36 predicted proteins | sample SSSSmetaG_FD_96466 | JGI IMG/M metagenome (GOLD analysis project Ga0123336, IMG submission 96466) | Glacier valley bacterial and archeal communities from Borup Fiord, Nunavut, Canada, to study Microbial Dark Matter (Phase II) - ​SSSS metaG | ecosystem: Environmental > Aquatic > Freshwater > Ice... | reverse complement strand
GATCACGTTCGCTCGAATCTGGGCCTCAGACTGCGTGCCCCGCACGCGTGCAAGATGGAGGCCGATGAGATACAGCGCCGTGACTTGAGCAACAAAAGCCTTTGTTGACGCGACCGCGACCTCGGGCCCGGCGTGCGTGTAGATGACGGCATTCGACTCTCGGGGGATCGTGGCCCCCTGCGTGTTGCACACCGAGAGCACGAGTGCTCCCGCGGTCGTCGCATGCTGCACGGCCATAAGGGTGTCCATCGTCTCGCCCGACTGACTAATCGAAATGACGAGGGTACGCTCGGTGATGATGGGGTTGCGATAGCGGAATTCGTGCGCCAACTCGACGTCGACCGGAATGCGTGACCACTCCTCGATCGCATACTTTCCGAGCATTCCGGCATACGCCGCGGTACCGCACGCGACGATCACGATGCGATCCACGGTCGCGAGCGCTTCATCGCCGATCGGGTCGAGTTCGTCGAGTTGAACGAGCCCGTCGTGGATGCGCCCCAGCAGGGTATTCGCAACCGCATCAGGTTCTTCGCTGATCTCCTTCTTCATGAAGCTTGACCAGCCGCCCTTTTCCGAAGCGGAGGCATCCCACGCAACCTCGAACTCGTCGGCATCAACGGTGCTGCCAGCGAAGTCAATGATCTCGACCGAATCCGGGCGGATCGTGACGATCTGATCCTGACCGATCGCAACAGCACGCTTGGTAAATTCGACGAAGGCCGCAACGTCGGACCCGAGGAAATTCTCGCCATCGCCTAGTCCAATCACGAGCGGCGAATTGCGCCGCGCACCCACGACGACGCCTGGCCGATCCTCGTGCATCACGAGCAAGGTGAACGCGCCATCAAGGCGCGCGACGACCACACGCAAGGCTTCAGTCAGGTTTCCGGTTGCAGCGAATGCACGCCCAACGAGCACCGCGGCCACCTCGGTGTCGGTCTCGCTCGTGAATGTTTCGCCGGCGTCGAGCAGCTCCCGCTTAAGTTCGGCGAAGTTCTCGATGATGCCGTTGTGGATGAGAGCCAGTTTGCCGCCGTCGCCGAGGTGAGGGTGGGCATTGCGATCCGTAGGGCCACCGTGGGTTGCCCATCGTGTGTGCCCGATGCCGGTTGCGCCGTTTGCGAGCGGTCGCCCCTCGAGATCATCGACGAGGACTTGTAGTTTGCCCGCGCGCTTACGGGTGCCCAGGCGACCATCCTCGCCGATCACAGCGACCCCGGCGGAGTCGTACCCGCGATATTCGAGCCGTTTGAGGCCCCCGAGGAGTACCTCGATGCTCTTGTTGTCTCCGACATAGCCCACGATTCCGCACATGAAACACGATTTTAGTTCCTCGGCCGGGACTTTCCCGCGCCGGTAGGCTTTAGCCGATGTCAGACCCCAACGTGCAGAATGGCCACGCGTCGCCATTCGTTGAACTCGACCGAGCCGCGTGGGCGGCGCTCGCTCCCACGGTGACCTCTCCTCTGAGCCAGACCGAGCTCGTCGAATTGCGGGGCCTTGGCGACGAACTTGACATGACCGAGGTGCAAGAGGTTTACCTACCTCTGAGCCGGCTGCTGAGCCTGTATGCCGAGGGATCACGCAAACTTCATTCGGCCACGAGCGAGTTTCTGGGCGCCCCATCGCAATCAACGCCGTTTGTCATTGGGGTCGCCGGGTCGGTCGCGGTGGGTAAGTCGACGGTGTCACGGCTCTTGCGGGAACTGCTCTCGCGGTGGGAGTCGACCCCGCGCGTTGAACTCATCACCACCGATGGCTTCCTGTTCCCTAACGAGGAACTTGAGCGGCGAGGCATCATGCAGCGCAAAGGCTTCCCGGAGTCGTATGACCGCCGGGCTCTCCTGCGATTCGTGAGCATGATCAAGAGTGGCGCACCGGTAGTAAGGGCACCGTTCTACTCTCATCTCGCCTACGACATCGTTCGAGATGCAGAGATAGTCGTGAACGCTCCGGATGTACTCATCGTCGAGGGCCTCAACGTTCTCCAACCGCCAGCTCAGGGTCGCAGACTGGCCGTTAGTGACCTCTTCGACTTCACGGTGTACGTGGATGCGCGCACCAGCGACATCGCGAAGTGGTACGAAGAGCGCTTCCTGCGGCTGCAGCGCGGCGCTTTTGCCAACCCCAAGTCCTACTTTCATCGCTACGCATCACTCAGTGAGACCGAGGCTCGGCTGAGGGCGAGAGAGGTCTGGGCCGAAATCAACGAACCGAATTTGGTCAATAACATTCTGCCGACGCGTCCCCGGGCATCCCTAGTACTGCGCAAGGGATCGAATCACGCGGTGTCGAGCGTCCTGCTACGAAAGATCTAGCGCGAATCCTCAGCGAACTGACAAGCGCGCGCGCACGATCTCGGCTAGCTCTGTCGCATGGCGATTCGCCGTGTCTTGGTGCTCCGCCTCGACCATGACGCGCACCATGGGCTCGGTACCCGAGGGCCGGAGGAGGACGCGCCCCAAGCCGTGCAATTCTGCTTCCGCCGCGACCACAGCGGCGGCGATCGTCGCATCCGTCGAGAGTGCGTGATGATCCACGTCGCGCACGTTGATGAGCACTTGGGGATACACCGTCATCACTGAAGCGAGATCGGCGAGGGTCTTGCCGGTGCGCGCCATCTCGGCGACGAGATGAAGTCCGGTCAGAATGCCGTCACCGGTCGTCGCGAACTTCGTCATGATGACGTGGCCCGATTGTTCTCCGCCAAGCGATAGCTCGCGCTCAGCCAATGCCTCGAGCACATATCGGTCGCCGACGCTGGTTTCGAGCATGGAGATGTCGTGGGCGGCCATCGCGCGCCGCAGCCCGAGGTTACTCATGACTGTCGCGACGAGCGTTCTCTGCGCTAGAGCTCCGCGGTCGGCCATGGCCACGGCCAGGATCGCCATGATCTGATCCCCGTCCACGACCGCACCGGAAGCGTCGACCGCAAGGCACCGATCGGCATCGCCGTCATGCGCAATCCCGAGGTCTGCCCCGTGTTCGAGCACGGCGGCAGCGAGAAGATCGAGATGCGTGGATCCGACACCGTCGTTGATGTTGAGCCCGTCGGGATCGGCGCCGATGACGGTCACGCGCGCGCCGGCATCAGTGAAGACCTGCGGTGAGACCCCGGCTGCGGCACCGTTCGCGCAGTCCAGTACGACGTGCACCCCGTCGAGTCGGTTGGGCAGCGTCGAGAGCAAGTGCACGACGTAGCGATCTTCGGCATCGGCGAATCGACGGATGCGGCCAACATCCCCGCCCGTTGGTGCAAGTTTCGGCGCCGCAAGGGCCGCCTCGATTCGATCCTCCACCTCGTCGGGGAGCTTCGTGCCGCCCGCAGCGAAGAACTTGATGCCGTTGTCTGGCGCCGGGTTATGCGACGCGGAAATCATGACCCCGAGGTCTGCCTTCGCATCACCGACGAGGAAGGCGAGCGCGGGCGTGGGAATAACACCGGCATCGAATACATCCACGCCGGAACTCGCAAGCCCCGCCATGACCGCGCCCGCAAGAAACTCGCCCGAAATTCGAGGGTCACGAGCAACGACCGCGGACGGTCTCCGCCCCGAAGCGCGCCGACCGTCCGCAACTCTCCCCTTGCCGAGCACAACCGCTGCGGCTTGCGACAGCCCCAGCGCTAGCTCGACCGTCAGGTCACTGTTCGCGAGACCGCGAACACCGTCGGTCCCGAAAAGACGTGGATTCGACACAGTTCGCCGAGCGCCGAGTTAGCGCTTGGAGAACTGAGGAGCCTTGCGCGCCTTCTTGAGACCGGCCTTCTTGCGTTCCTTGACGCGAGCATCCCGGCTCAAGAAGCCGGCCTTCTTGAGAGCCGCACGGTTGTTCTCTTCGTCGATCTGGTTGAGCGAACGCGCGATTCCCAGGCGCAGTGCCCCAGCCTGGCCGGAGGGGCCGCCACCGGTGATGCGGGCAATCACGTCGTAGCTGCCGAGAAGATCGAGGATCTTGAACGGGTCGTTGATGAGCTGCTGGTGCAGCTTGTTCGGGAAGTACTCGGCGAGCTCGCGTCCGTTGACGGTGATCGTGCCACCGCCCGGGATCAAGCGCACGCGAGCGATCGCCTGCTTGCGACGGCCCACGGCTGCGCCAGGAACGTTGAGCACCGCACGGGCCGCTTTGGGAGCAACCTCAGCGGGCGTCTCGGTCGAGTAGCCCTCCGCTGGGGACGACGTTGTATAGCTGTCGGGCGTCTCGTCCGTCTCGATGTCTACGGAGTCTTCGATCTTGGCCAATTTATGAGTCCTTATGTTCTTCAGCGTGTCAGCAGCGCGAGCTACTGGGCGACCTGGGTGAGGGTGTACGGCTTAGGCTGCTGGGCAGCGTGGGGGTGCTCGGCGCCCGCATAGACCTTGAGCTTGGTCAACTGCGCGCGACCGATCGAGTTCTTCGGCAGCATTCCGCGCACGGCCTTCTCGACGGCGCGCGTTGGGTGCTTCTCAAGCATCTCGGCGTATGTGGTCGCGGTGAGGCCGCCCGGGTAGCCGGAGTGGCTGTACGCCTTCTTCTGGGCTAGCTTCGCACCCGTAAGGGCAACCTTCTCGGCGTTGATGATGATGACGAAGTCGCCGGTGTCCATGTGGTTGGCAAAGATGGCCTTGTGCTTGCCGCGAAGCAAGGTTGCGGCGTGGCTTGCCAGGCGTCCGAGCACAATGTCGGTTGCGTCGATAATCAACCAGTCACGCTGGATGTCGTCGGGCTTGGGCGAATAGGTACGCGTCACAGTAGTACTGCTTTCATTGATCGAGTGAGGAGTTCGTGAATCCCACTCCGGTGGCCGGTTGCAAATCGATGACGCGCAACACACCCGTGGAGGGCTCATGATCGGGCGCGAGGCTGCAGGAGCGCTGGCACCAAGGGTCAAGTTTAGTCCAGTTGCGGGCGATCGGTCAATTCACGTCGCGCTCGCGTCTGTGCCGCCCGGGCAGCCACATCGTCTGGGTAGCCCACTTCGACGAGCGTGAGGCCCTGCGGGGGCATGACAATGAACTCGCTCGTGCGCTGCGCGGCATTCCGTAACTCCGTCAGTCGTGAACCTGGGAGCTTTCCCGCGCCGACCGAAACGGTCGCCCCTACGAGTGCTCTGACCATGCTGTGGCAGAACGCGTCAGCTTGAAGTCGGGCCGTCAGCACGCCGGTTGAGTCGCGGTCCCAGCGGAACTCTTGAAGCTCGCGGATGGTCGTCGCACCCACTCGCGGACGGCAGTACGCCGCCCAGTCGGCGAGTCCGATCAGTTCACGAGCCGCGGAGTTCATGGCGTCGAGATCGAGCGCGGCGGGATACCACACCGTGTGATTGCGCAACAGCGGATCGTGTTCTGCGGCCGTGTCAGCCACGCGGTAGTCGTAGCGTCGCCAGATGGGAGAAAATCGGGCGTCGAAGCCAGCGGGCGCGGGAGCGGCCCGCGAGATGTAGACATCGCTCCTGAGGCCGGCAATTCCGTTGAGTCGGCGCGCGAGAGCGGCTCCCGGCTCGGCGGGACGCGTCGAGCCGCCGTGCGGAGCCGCGAGATAGCGCAATTGAGCTGCCGTGAGATCCACGTGGGCGACCTGGCCGGTCGCGTGAACCCCAGCATCCGTTCGCCCCGCTACCGTGATCGTCGGTGCATAACCGCCACGCGCCAACACGGTCGCGAGTGCGGTTTCTAGCTCGCCTTGCACCGTTCTCAGTCCGGGTTGCTTCGCCCAGCCGATGAAATCAGAGCCGTCATAGGCGAGATCGAGCCGATACCGAGTCGTCGACTCCTCGGTCTCGGGTGTGGCGAGTGGGCTGTCGTCCATCGTTCAGAAGACGCGGGTGAAGGTGATTGAGCGATGGGACTCAGCGAAGCCGGCAGCGGCGTAGAGCCCTTGAGCCCCGGTGCGGCTCTCCGAGTCCACGTCGAGTACTACTTGCTCAAGTCCGGCTGACTTCGCAGCGCTGAGCGTATTCGCGAGCAGCGCCGCTGCGACACCCCGCTTTCGCCACTCGCGCGTGACACCCACGAGGTCGACATATGCCGAGCTGAACCCCTGTCCGGGCCAGTCCTCCTCGTTCACCGACACTAAGACGAGGCCAACGACCGCACCGCTCTCGTCGACCGCGATTGACGACAGGTCGCCGCGCGTGATGGAGCGGGATGCAAACGAACCCCACCCCTCCCCGTCGAGGGGCTGGCTCCCCCAGTGGTCGCGAAACGCGAGATTGCGGGCGAGACGCGTCGCTTCGGAGTTTGTGGGTGTGAATTGCTCCAGCCGGAGTTGCGGGTCGAGTGCCAGCGGCTCGACCGGTGCGGCGAGATCTCGGCACAATTCCATGAAGTACCGAGCAACGCGCAGTCCGCTGCGATCGAACATCCTGGCCGTTGACACGGCGCTGTCTGGGGCAAAGGCGAGCAGCCAACCGGGCAGCTCGAGACTGGATGTCGCGAGCTGCTGCATCCCGCGGTCGCACTGCCATGCGACTAGCAGCCGCCCGATACCACGCCCGCGCGCTGATGGACGAACGCCGCCGGAGAAAATCGAACGCACAAGCGTCTCCTGCCCCGGCGGCAGAGTGACTATGCCCCAGGCGAGCACGGTCCCGCTGGCGTCGAGCACAACGCAGGTATCGCGGGCGAGATCGACCCAGCTGTGCGACAGGTCGTCGGTAATCTCCTCGAGTGGCACGACATAGTGCGGGTGCTCGAGCGCACCGATCTCGCTCTCGCAGTCGTAGATTGCTTCGGCATCGTCGAGGGTCGCCGGCCTCCACGTGAGCACGTCATCCCCGGACGGGAGCACGACAGTCTCGGGGGCCGCTACTCGTTTGTTCAGTGCAATCACGCAGCCAGCCTAAAGGTGGTGGTCACCAGGACGCTCGTTAAGCCGCAAGTGGCCCCGTCCCGAAGGACAGGGCCACCATACGAAGAGAAACTACTTCGCGTCGTCCGCGGCAGCGGGCTCAGCTTCGGTGGCTGCGGTGTCCCCTGGGGCGTCGGCCTCAACGGCAGCGGTGTCGCCTGATTCCTCGACCGCGGCAACAAGCGCCTCAGGCGCCTCCTCGGCTTCTGGCTCTACCTCGGCAGCAGGCTCGACCTCAGCCGGTGCCGGCGCTGAGGCCTTCGCAGGAGCCGAAGCCGCTGCGGTCTTCTTGGTGGACTTCGGCTTTGGGTTCACGGGCTCGAGAACGAGCTCGATCTGGACCATCGATGCATTGTCGCCCTTGCGAAACCCGAGCTTGGTGATGCGGGTGTATCCGCCCTCACGCAGCTCGACCAGGGGCGCGATCTCGGTGAAGAGTTCGTGCACGACTGTCTTGTCGCCGATGACGGCAAGCACCCGACGGCGCGCGTGCAGGTCTCCCCGTTTGGCAAACGTGATGAGCCGTTCGGCGACGGGCCGCAGGCGCTTGGCCTTCGTCTCGGTGGTCTTGATGCTCTTGTGAGTGAACAGGGCCGCGGCGAGGTTTGCGAGCATGAGCCGCTCGTGCGCCGGTCCTCCGCCGAGGCGAGGTCCCTTAGTTGGTGTGGGCATGTTGTTGTTTCTCCAGTATTAGTGCGTCGAGGCGCGGGGCCTAGACGTTTGTCTCATCGTCGTCGTAGCCGCCGTAGAAGTGCGCGCCATCGAACCCTGGAACGCTGTCCTTGAGCGAGAGGCCCATCTCGACGAGCTTGTCCTTGACCTCGTCGACCGACTTCTGGCCGAAGTTGCGGATGTTCATGAGCTGCGTCTCCGAAAGCGCAACAAGCTCGCTCACGGTGTTGATGCCCTCACGCTTAAGGCAGTTGTAGCTGCGGACGCTCAAGTCGAGGTCCTCGATCGGCATGCTGAGTTCGCTCGACAGCACGGCATCAACCGGGGCCGGACCGATCTCGATTCCCTCGGCTGCGCTGTTGAGCTCGCGCGCGAGTCCGAACAGCTCGGTCAGCGTGCGACCGGCAGATGCCACGGCATCACGCGGGGTGATCGCGGACTTGGTCTCGACATCCACGACCAGGCGGTCGAAGTCGGTGCGCTCACCCGCACGAGTCGCCTCGACGCGGTAGGTCACCTTGAGCACGGGCGAGTAGATCGAGTCAATAGGAATCTGCCCCGCTTCGCTGAACTCGCTGCGGTTCTGCGTGGCGGAAACGTAGCCGCGGCCACGCTCGATCGTGAGCTCCAGCTCAAACTTCGCCTTGTCGTTGAGTGTCGCAATGACGAGCTCGGGGTTGTGAATCTCGACACCCGCCGGCGCCGAGATGTCGGCGGCGGTGACCTCGCCGGCACCTTGCTTGCGCAAGTAGGCCGTGATGGGCTCATCGTGCTCGCTCGAGACGACGAGGTTCTTGATGTTCAGGATCACCTCGGTGACGTCTTCCTTCACCCCCGCGACGGTACTGAACTCGTGGAGTACACCATCAATGCGGATGCTCGTAACTGCCGCCCCAGGAATTGACGACAGCAGGGTGCGGCGAAGCGAGTTTCCGAGGGTGTAGCCAAAACCGGGTTCAAGCGGCTCAATGACGAACCGCGAACGGAATTCGGAGATGTTCTCTTCGGCAAGAGTGGGGCGTTGTGCGATCAGCACTGGTGATTCCTTTCGGCGAGGTGTCCGCTATTTGACACCTGGATGCGACGAGTGGCGGGCCCGTCGTGATTGCGTATTGAGTTATGAGGATGGGTGACGCTTCGGCGGGCTATGAAATGGCCCATCAGAGGGTGACCGCGTCGGGCGCATAGCGCCAAGCGTGGTCACCGTCCAATAAATTCAGACGCGACGACGCTTCGGCGGGCGGCAACCGTTGTGTGCCTGCGGAGTGACGTCGTTGATCGAGCCGACCTCGAGGCCTGGGCCTGAAGTGAGCGGATCGCGGTCTCCCGACCGGAACCCGGTCCCTTCACGAACACGTCGACCTTCTTCATCCCGTGCTCTTGCGCTTGGCGTGCAGCGGATTCCGCGGCGAGCTGTGCAGCGAAGGGCGTCGACTTGCGCGAGCCCTTGAAGCCGACGGCTCCGGACGATGCCCAACTGATGACGGCACCGCTCGGGTCGGTGATCGACACGATGGTGTTGTTGAACGTCGACTTGATGTGAGCCTGGCCCAACGCGATGTTCTTCTTTTCCTTGCGGCGCGGTTTGCGCGCGGCAGCCTTGGGTGCGGCCATTACTTGCGTCCTGCCTTCTTCTTGCCGGCAACTGTGCGCTTCGGGCCCTTGCGGGTGCGAGCGTTGGTCTTGGTGCGCTGTCCGTGGACGGGCAGACCGCGACGGTGGCGGATGCCCTGGTAGCTTCCGATCTCCACCTTGCGACGGATGTCGGCGGCGACCTCACGACGGAGATCACCCTCCACCTTGAAGTTCACCTCGATGTAGTCGCGAAGTGCGATGAGCTGATCGTCGGTCAGATCCTTGACTCGGATCTCCCCGCTGATCTGGGTGTCGGCGAGGGTCTTGAGTGCCCTCGTGCGGCCAACACCGTAGATGTAAGTCAGTGCGACCTCAACGCGCTTATCGCGCGGGATGTCGACGCCGGCTAGACGTGCCATGGTGGCTTCTCCTGTAAATGAGTGGAGGTAATGGACAGCACCGGTGCGAAGGCCTCCAACCCTCGGTGTCCCCCTCTTGCGAAGGATCCTGGTGCTGCTCGTGTTTTGAGTGGTATCTGCTAGCCCTGGCGCTGTTTGTGACGCGGGTTGGACTTGCAGATGACCATGACGTTTCCATTGCGGCGAATAACGCGGCAGTGGTCGCAGATCGGCTTAACGCTGGGGTTGACCTTCATGTTGTATTTCCTTGATTCGCTGTCTTCGTACCCTCAGTGTGCCGAGGGACGTTACTTTCCTGCGAACTGGCGCGGGTGAGCGCGCCGCCGTCAAACGGCTCTACTTGTAGCGATAGGTGATGCGGCCCCGGGTCAGGTCATACGGGCTCAACTCGACAACAACACGGTCCTCCGGAAGGATTCGAATGTAGTTCTGTCGCATTTTGCCCGAGATGTGAGCGAGCACTCGGTGGCCGTTGCTCAACTCAACGCGAAACATCGCGTTGGGAAGTGCTTCGACTACCGCGCCCTCGATCTCGATGACACCGTCTTTTTTGGCCATAGCCTCTTCGTCGCTAAAAGATTGAGTTCGCTGGTCTGCGGGATTGTGATGTTGAAGGCGTGCAAAAGCGGCCACGAACACCAAAGTTCAAGCTTAGGTCATCCCGCAGCGTTTCGCTACCACGGGATCGTCCTCGGCCCCGCTAAGGAGAAGTCAGCGGGTCGCTGAATCCGGAATCGCGATTCCTCGCGACGACAGCGCCCCGACAATTCGCTTCGTAACGTCGTCGATCTCGCCCAGCGCATCGACCGCAACGAGAAGAGTGCGCGCGTCGTACACATCAACGAGCGGCGCGGTCTGTTGGCTGTACACGTCGAGGCGGTGCCGCACTACCGCTTCGTCATCGTCGGCGCGACCTTGCTCAAGCGCGCGTTTGCGCAGTCGGTCGATGACAACGTCCGGATCTGCGACAAGCTCGACGACGGCATCGAGCGCGGTGCCGTGAGAGTCGAGGAACTCATCCAGTTCCCGGACCTGGTCGATCGTGCGCGGGTACCCATCAATGAGAAAGCCCTGCTGGGCATCCGGCTGGGCAAGCCGATGCCGAATCAGTTCATTGGTAAGGGAATCCGGAACATTGTCGCCGGCATCCATGAACGCCTTCGCTTGCTTCCCAAGCTGAGTCTCATGGCGCACGTTATCGCGGAAAATGTCGCCAGTCGATATCGCCGGAATCCGGTACGCCTCAGATAGTCGGGCTGCCTGAGTGCCTTTTCCTGCACCTGGCGGACCGATCAGGAGAAGCCGGCTCAACGAAGCAGTCCCTCGTAGTGCCGTTGTTGAAGCTGCGAGTCGATCTGCTTCACAGTTTCAAGTCCGACACCAACGATGATCAGGATGCTTGCGCCGCCGAACGGGAAGTTCGTGTTTGCTCCTACCAGCACTAGTGCAATGAGTGGTACGAGTGCAATCAGCCCCAAATAGAGCGAACCCGGCAGGGTCACGCGCGTGAGCACGTAGTCAAGGTACTCAGCCGTGGGGCGGCCCGCCCGGATTCCCGGGATAAACCCGCCGTACTTCTTCATGTTGTCCGCGACCTCTTCGGGGTTGAAGGTGATCGCAACGTAGAAGTATGTGAACCCGACGATGAGCAGGAAGTACAGCAGCATGTAGAGCGGGTGGTCGCCCTTGGTCAGGTAGTTCTGAATCCAGGTGACCCAGCCCGCCGGAGCCTCGCCGGCTTTCGGCTGATTGAATTGCGCAATGAGCGCGGGCAGATAGAGCAGCGACGAGGCGAAGATCACGGGGACAACACCGGCCATGTTGACCTTGATCGGGATATACGTGTTGTTTCCGCCATAGGTGCGGCGGCCGACCATCCGCTTCGCGTACTGGACAGGGATTCGCCGCTGCGACTGCTCCACGTAGACAACGAGCGCCATGATGATGATTCCGATCGCGATCACCGCGATGAAGATCTGGACACCCTTCGCCTGGAAGATGCTCGACAGGGAGTTCGGGAAGCGGGCTGAGATTGACGTGAAGATCAGCAGGGACATCCCGTTGCCGATGCCGCGCTCGGTGATGAGCTCGCCCATCCACATGATGAGCCCGGTTCCGGCCGTCATCGTGATGACCATGAGCATGATCGCGTACCACGAGTCATTGGTGATCAGCTGGCTACACTCGGCAACGCCCGAGTTCGACGGGAAAAGTGCTCCACTGCGTGCAACCGTGATCAGGGTGGTCGACTGAAGCACGCCGAGCGCGATCGTGAGGTAGCGCGTGTACTGGGTGAGGCGGGACTGGCCCGCCTGTCCCTCTTTGTACAGTGTCTCGAAGTGAGGAATGACCACGCGCAGCAACTGCACAATGATCGATGCCGTGATGTACGGCATGATCCCCAACGCGAAGATCGAGAGTTGGAGAAGCGCTCCACCGCTGAAGAGGTTGACGAGGTCGTAGAGACCCGAGGTACCCGCGTTGCTGGCGAGACACACCTGCACGTTGCCGAAGTCGACAAACGGTGCCGGGATAAACGAACCCAGACGGAACAACGCGATGATGCCGAGCGTGAACCCGATCTTCCTGCGAAGGTCAGGCGTACGGAAGATCCGCGCGACAGCTCTAAACACAAGGCCTCCGATTATTTAGGTAAAGCAGTCGGGTGGGGTTCCGACGGAAACCCCACCCGCACACCCACTCGGGGTATTACTTAATGGAACCGCCTGCGGCAACGATCTTTTGCTCAGCAGAGCTGGAGACCTTGTCGACCGCAATATGCAGCTTAACCGCAATATTGCCATCCCCGAGAACCTTAACCTTCTCGTTCTTGCGCACCGCACCCTTCGCGACGAGGTCACCGATCGTGACCTCACCGCCCTTGGGGTAAAGCTCTGCGAGCTTCTCGAGGTTCACGACCTGGTATTCGACGCGGAACGGGTTCTTGAACCCGCGCAGCTTCGGAGACCGCATGACGAAGTTGATGTTTCCACCTTCGAAGCCAGGACGAACCTGGTAGCGGGCCTTGGTGCCCTTGGTACCGCGACCGGCCGTCTTTCCTTTGGAACCCTCACCGCGACCAACGCGGGTGCGTTCCTTCTTGGCACCCGGTGCTGGACGCAAGTGGTGCACCTTGAGAACTTGCGGACGCGACGGGACATCGGCCGAAGCCTTCTTGGCCGATGGGGCGGCCTTGGCGGCCGGCGCAGCCTTGGCGGCCGCAGCTGCCTTGTCTGCGGACTGAGTCGCGGTCGTCTTGGGCGCAGGGGACTTCGGGGCGACGGCGGTTGTCTTGGTGGCCGCAGCCTTCGGGGCAGCAACCTTCGGGGCCGCTGCCTTCTTCTCTTCGTCAGCCATTAGTCAATCTCCTCGACCTTGACAAGGTGAGCGACCGTGCGAACGTATCCACGGTTCTGCGCGTTGTCCTCCCGCACGACGACATCACCGATGCGGTGCAGGCCCAGGCTGCGAAGTGTGTCGCGCTGGTTTTGCTTCTCACTGATTTTGGACTTGATTTGGGTTACCTTCAGGCGCTCGGCCATCAGACACCTGCCTTAGCTTCTGCCTCGACGCGCAACAAGCGAGCCGGGACGACGTGTTCAACGGGCAGGCCGCGACGTGCGGCAACCGCACGAGGTTCCTCGAGCTGCTTGAGGGCAGCAACCGTCGCGTGCACGATGTTGATCGTGTTCGATGAGCCGAGCGACTTGCTCAGTACATCGTGGATTCCGGCGCACTCGAGTACGGCGCGAACCGGACCCCCCGCGATAACACCGGTACCGGCCGAGGCCGGACGCAGCAGGACAACGCCCGCCGCGGCTTCACCCTGAACCGGATGCGGGATCGTGACGCCGACGCGCGGCACGCGGAAGAAGTTCTTCTTCGCTTCCTCGACGCCCTTGGAGATTGCCGTGGGAACTTCGCGCGCCTTGCCGTAGCCGACACCGACGAGTCCGTTTCCGTCACCGACGACGACGAGAGCAGTGAAGCTAAACCGCCGACCACCCTTGACGACCTTGGAAACACGGTTGATCGTCACGACGCGTTCGAGGAACTGGCTCTTCTCGGCATCACGGCTGCTGCCGCGATCCCGGTTGGGGTTGCGCTCGCGAGCTCCGCGACGGGCCTCGCGCGGCTCGTTCGCAAGGTCTGTCGCGGGCGCGTCAACCACTGTCTCGGCTGCGACGAACTCGTTCGCGACAGCCTCATTAGCCTCAGCGGCCACGTCCTGCTCCTTGTTGGTAATGGGATCGCTCACAGGTTGAGTCCACCCTCTCGAGCTCCATCGGCGATTGCTGCGACGCGTCCTGCGTAACGGCTACCACCACGGTCGAACACGACTGCGTCGATTCCGGCCTTCTTGGCGCGCTCAGCGACGAGTTCGCCGACTTTGTGCGCCTTGGCCGTCTTGTCGCCATCGAACGTGCGCATGTCGGCTTCGAGAGTCGATGCTGACGCGAGGGTGTGCCCCTTGGCGTCATCCACGACCTGAACGAACACGTGACGTGCCGAACGCGTGACAACGAGGCGCGGACGCTGCTCGGTGCCGACGACCTTCTTGCGCAGACGCGCATGCCTGCGCCCCTTGGCGGCTGACTTACTCTTGCCCCTAGTTCCGACGCCCATGTCTACTTACCACTCTTTCCGGCCTTGCGACGGACAACTTCGCCCGCGTAACGCACACCCTTGCCCTTGTACGGCTCCGGCTTGCGCAACTTTCGAATGTTGGCCGCGACCTCGCCGACGGCCTGCTTGTCGATCCCACTGACGGTGAGCTTGTTGTTGCCCTCAACCGTGAAGCTGATGCCCTTGGGCGGGTCGACCGTAATGGAATGCGAGTAGCCGAGTGCGAACTCGACCGAGTCGCCCTTGGCAGCTACGCGATAACCAGTTCCAACGACTTCGAGGCCCTTGGAGTATCCCGTGGTCACACCGATGATCTGGTTAGCGATGAGCGTGCGGGTGAGTCCGTGCAGCGAGCGCGACGCGCGCTCGTCATCCGGACGCGTGACGAGCACTTGGCCGTCTTCGATGACAACCTCGATTGGGCTCTTCACGACGAGCGCGAGCTCGCCCTTCGGGCCCTTGACTGCCACCGACTGGCCGTCAATGGTGATGTCGACGCCTGCGGGCACGTCGATCGGCAATCTTCCGATTCGTGACATTGTCGGTTACCACACGTAGGCGAGGACTTCCCCACCCACGCCCTTCTGCGTTGCCTCTTTGTCGGTCAATAGACCGGAGGAGGTGGAGAGGATCGCGACACCGAGTCCGCCGAGCACGCGGGGGATCTCGGTCGACTTTGCGTACACGCGAAGTCCAGGCTTCGACACGCGCTTGATGCCCACAATGGAGCGCTCACGATTCGGACCGTACTTGAGGTCGATCGTGAGGGTCTGTCCGACGCGAGCGTCTTCGACCTTCCACGCGGAGATGTATCCCTCGGTCTTGAGGATCTCGGCGAGGTGCGACTTGAGCTTGCTGCTGGGCAGCGAAACCGAGTCATGATACGCCGAGTTGGCGTTGCGCAGTCTGGTCAGCAGGTCTGCTACCGGATCTGTCATTGTCATAGTGGCTATCTTTTCTCGTCCGGTTTCGGCATCCGTTACGCGGAGGCCGACCTGGTCGATCGGTGGTGCTTGGGTTAGTTGCCGGAGTTTTCGGCGGTGCGGAACGGGAAGCCGAGCGCCTTGAGCAGCGCGCGACCCTCCTCATCGGTGCGAGCGGTGGTCACGATTGTGATGTCGAAACCACGCACGCGGTCGATCTTGTCTTGGTCGATCTCGTGGAACATTGACTGCTCGTTGAGGCCGAACGTGTAGTTGCCGTTGCCGTCAAACTGCTTGTCTGACAAACCACGGAAGTCACGGATGCGCGGAAGCGCAAGAGTGACGAGACGGTCAAGGAACTCCCAGGCACGGTCTCCGCGCAACGTCACGTGAGCGCCAATCGGCTGGCCTTCGCGCAGCTTGAACTGCGCGATCGACTTCCGGGCATTCGTGACCTGAGGCTTTTGTCCCGTGATCGCGGTGAGGTCCTTGACGGCACCGTCGATGATCTTGCCGTCACGGGCTGCTTCACCGACACCGGTGTTCACGACGACCTTGACGATGCCGGGAACCTGGTGCACGTTCGTGAAGTTGAAGTCCTTCTTCAGCTGGGGCGCGATCTCGCTGCGATACTTCTGCTTCAGTCTGGGCTGGCTCGAGTTGACGGGCGCTGTGCCGGAAGCCTTGGCGGCCTGTGAGGGACTCGCCTTCTTCGCGGCAGTAGTCGTGTCAGTCATTAGTTCGCGTCCTTCTCGGTCGCCTCGGGCGCGTCGGCCACAGCGGTATCTTTCTTGGTAGCCTTCGGCTCGGCCTTGGCGGGCTTCTCGGCCGCCGCCTCCGAAGCACGTGCGGCCTTCGACTTCTTGGTCTCAACACGGCGCGACTTCTTGAAATAGCGAACGCGTGTGGTCTTGCCGCGGTCATCCGTTTCAACCGTGAAGCCAACGCGAGCTGGCAGCTTGGTTGCGGGGTCGACTAGCGCAACGTTCGACACATGGATCGGGGCCTCAATGGTCTCGATACCACCGGTCTTCGAGCCGCGCTGGGTCTGTCCAACCCGAGTGTGCTTCGTGACGAAGTTGATGCCTTGCACGATCACGCGGTCTCTTTCAGCGATCACGCCGATGACTCGACCCTGCTTGCCACGGTCGCCGCCGCGCTCGGGCGTCGGGCCACTGATCACTTGGACGAGATCGCCCTTGCGAATGTTTGCCATGAGTTAGAGCACCTCCGGTGCCAGCGAGATGATCTTCATGAACTTCTTGTCGCGAAGCTCACGGCCGACCGGGCCGAAGATGCGGGTACCGCGGGGGTCCCCATCAGCTTTCAGGATGACGGCGGCGTTCTCGTCGAATTTGATGTAGGAGCCGTCTGCACGACGGGTCTGCTTGACGACGCGCACGATGACGGCCTTGACCACATCGCCCTTCTTGACGTTTCCGCCGGGGATCGCATCTTTGACGGTGGCGACGATGACGTCGCCGAGCCCCGCATAGCGGCGGCCGGAGCCACCGAGTACACGGATGGTGAGGAGCTCCTTGGCGCCGGTGTTATCGGCGACCTTGACTCTAGATTCTTGCTGGAGCATGCCAGTTCCTTATCTGTAATCGAGCGCGGGCGCTGGACTACTTCGCCTTTTCGAGGATCTCGACCAGGCGCCAGCGCTTCGTGGCGCTGAGCGGACGGGTCTCGCTGATGAGAACCAGGTCACCGACGCCGGCACCATTGGCCTCGTCGTGAACCTTGACCTTGGATGTGCGGCGGATGACCTTGCCGTACAACGGGTGCTTAACGCGGTCCTCGACCTCGACGACGATGGTCTTATCCATCTTGTCGCTCGTGACCAGTCCGCGGCGGGTCTTACGGTAGCCGCGTGCGATGTCGGCGGTCGTGGCAGCCTGTTCTGTGGTCTTCGCCATGACTATGCCTCCTTCGTGTCTGCTGCGACGTTCTTCGCGGCATCTGCCGCGTCATCCGTCTTGGTGGTCTTGGCCGCGGCCTTCTTGGTCGCCTTGGGGGCGACCTCGACGACAACGGGAGTGGCACGGATGCCCAGCTCGCGCTCACGGATCACCGTGTAGATGCGAGCAATGTCGCGCTTGACCGCGCGAATGCGACCGTGGCTCTCGAGCTGTCCGGTCGCGGACTGGAAACGAAGGTTGAAGAGTTCTTCCTTCGCCTTCTTCAGTTCCTCGAGCAGACGCTCGTCTTCAAAAGTGTCGAGCTCGACTGGGGCGAGCTCCTTGGATCCGATCGCCATTATGCGTCGCCCTCCTCGCGCTTGATGATGCGTGCCTTGAGGGGCAGCTTGTGAATGGCACGGGTGAGCGCCTCGCGAGCGACGGTCTCATCGACACCGCTGAGCTCGAACAGCACGCGACCCGGCTTGATGTTCGCGATCCACCACTCGGGCGAACCCTTACCGGAGCCCATGCGGGTTTCGGCCGGCTTCTTCGTGAGCGGGCGGTCGGGGTAGACGTTGATCCACACCTTCCCACCACGCTTGATGTGGCGCGTCATAGCGATACGAGCTGCCTCGATCTGCCGGTTGGTGACATAGGCCGGGGTGAGCGCCTGGATGCCGTACTCGCCGAACGAGACAACAGTGCCACCGGTGGCCTGGCCGCTGCGACCGGGGTGGTGCTGCTTGCGGTGCTTGACCTTGCGTGGGATCAACATGGTTACGCCTCAACTCCTGCTGCGACCGGTGCGTCGGCCTTGGGGGCCGACGAGCGGGGCGGACGAGCGTCGCGGCGGTCGCCGCCACGGTCATCGCGTCGCTCCGGACGGGTGGACTTCTGGGTGGCCTGCTCGCGAGCAAGCTCCTTGTTCGTGATGTCGCCCTTGTAAATCCAAACCTTCACACCGATGCGGCCGAACGTCGTCTTGGCCTCGTAGAAGCCGTAGTCGATGTTGGCGCGCAAAGTGTGCAGCGGAACGCGACCCTCACGGTAGAACTCGGAACGGCTCATTTCAGCGCCACCGAGACGGCCCGAAACCTGGATGCGAACACCCTTGACCGACGGAACGCGCTGTGCACCCTGCATGCCTTTGCGCATCGCGCGGCGGAATGCCACGCGAGCGGAGAGCTGCTCGGCGATACCCTGAGCGACCAGCTGAGCCTCGGCCTCGGGGTTCTTGACCTCGAGGATGTTGAGCTGGATCTGCTTGCCCGAGAGCTTCTCTAGGTCGGCACGGATGCGCTCGGCCTCAGCCCCGCGACGTCCGATGACGATCCCGGGACGCGCCGTGTGGATGTCGACGCGAACGCGATCACGCGTGCGCTCGATCTCGATGCGTGCCACACCGGCACGGTCGAGGCTCGTCTTGAGGAGGTTGCGGATCTTGATGTCTTCGGCGACGTAGTCGCTGTAGCGCTGCCCGGCCTTGGTGCTGTCAGAGAACCAGCGCGACACGTGGTCGGTGGTGATCCCCAGACGGAAACCGTATGGATTTACCTTCTGTCCCATTACTTCTTCCCTACCTTGGTGGCCGTCTTGCGCGTGGCCTTCTCGACGTCAGCCTCGGCGGGCGTTGCCAGCACGATCGTGATGTGGCTCGTGCGCTTGAGGATCTGGAATGCGCGACCCTGTGCACGCGGCTGGAACCGCTTCAGGGTCGTTCCTTCGTCGACGAACGCAGCCGAGACGAACAAGTCTTGCTCGTCTAGGTAGCTGTTGGTGGCATCCGCTTTGACGCGGGCGTTAGCGATGGCGGACGCGACGAGCTTATATACGGGCTCGCTCGCACCCTGAGGTGCGAACTTCAGGATGGCAAGAGCCTCCTGAGCCTGCTTACCGCGAATCAAGTTGACGACACGACGAGCCTTCGTGGGGGTGACGCGAATGTGCTTCACGCGAGCGATGGATTCAACCATTTCTCTTTACCTCTCCGCCGCCGCGTTAGCGACGACGACCCTTCTTGTCGTCCTTCTCGTGCCCGCGGAACGTGCGGGTGGGCGAGAACTCGCCGAGCTTGTGCCCGACCATGGTCTCGGTGATGAACACCGGGATGTGCTTGCGTCCGTCGTGCACCGCGATGGTGTGTCCGAGCATGACGGGGATGATCATCGAGCGGCGTGACCAGGTCTTGATCACGTTCTTGTTGTTGGCCTCATTCGCCCTAACGACCTTCTGCAGGAGGTGGTCGTCGACGAAGGGGCCCTTCTTCAGACTGCGTGGCATCTTCTGACTCTCCTACTTGCGCTTCTTGCCGACATTGCGGCGGCGAACAATGAGCTGGTCACTGGGAAGGTTGCGCTTGCGCGTACGACCTTCCTTTTGGCCCCACGGGGTAACGGGGTGACGTCCACCGGACGTCTTGCCCTCACCACCACCGTGCGGGTGGTCGACGGGGTTCATGGCGACACCGCGAACGGTCGGGCGCACGCCCTTCCAGCGCATGCGGCCGGCCTTGCCCCAGTTGATGTTCGATTGCTCGGCGTTGCCGACCTCGCCGATGGTTGCGCGGCAGCGCACATCCACGTTTCGGATTTCGCCCGACGGAAGTCGAAGCTGCGCGTACGGGCCATCCTTGGCGACAAGACGAACGGATGCTCCAGCAGAGCGGGCCATCTTCGCGCCACCACCCGGGCGGAGCTCGACCATGTGGATAACGGTTCCGACCGGGATGTTCTTGAGCGGCAGGTTGTTACCCGGCTTGATGTCAGCCGACGGACCCGACTCCACGATGTCGCCTTGGTTGAGCTTGTTCGGAGCGATGATGTATCGCTTCGTGCCGTCAACGAAGTGCAACAGCGCGATACGCGCCGTGCGGTTGGGGTCGTACTCGATCTCGGCAACGCGAGCGTTGACGCCGTCTTTGTCGTTTCGTTTGAAGTCGATCACGCGGTACTGGCGCTTGTGGCCACCACCGATGTGACGAGTCGTGATGCGGCCGGCGTTGTTGCGGCCACCGGTCTTGGGCAGCGGGCGCAGCAGCGACTTCTCGGGCGTCGAGCGGGTGATCTCGGCGAAATCTGCCACCGAGGAACCGCGACGACCGGGAGTCGTGGGCTTGTATTTACGAATAGGCATTGTTGTCTCTCCCTCAGTCCCTAGCCGACAGCCGTGAAGATGTCGATGGAACCGGACTTGAGCGTGACGATCGCACGCTTGGTGTCCTTGCGCTTGCCGGTGCCGAACTTGGTGCGGCGGGTCTTACCCGTGCGGTTCAGCGTGTTGACGGAATCGACCTTCACACCGAAGATCTTCTCGATAGCCAGCTTGATCTCGGTCTTGTTGGCCCGTGGGTCAACGACGAAGGTGTACTTGCCGTCATCGATGAGGCTGTAGCTCTTCTCGGAGACAACCGGCGCGATGATGATGTCGCGCGGGTCCTTGAAGGTAACGGTGGTCATGCGCTGACCTCTTCCTTGCTAGCGGTTTTGTCAGAAGCCACGACCGTACTTTCCCGCTTCGTCGCCCACGCGACGAACGAGTCAAACGCGCCCTTGGTGAAGACGATGTCATCACTGACAAGCACGTCGTACGCGTTCAACTGGTCGAACGGGAGCACGTGAACTGTTGCGAGGTTGCGCACGCTCTTGTAGCTCAACTCGTCGTCTCGCTGAAGAACGATCAGCACGTTCTTCGACGGCGCGATACCAGCGAGCAATCCGGCTACAGCCTTCGTCGACGGCAGGTTACCGACCGACAGCGAGTCAATGACGTGGAGGCGCTCACCGCGAGCGCGATCGGAGAGGGCGCCGCGCAATGCCGCAGCGATCATCTTCTTGGGGGTGCGCTGCGAGTAGTCGCGAGGGTGCGGTCCGTGCGCGATGCCACCGCCGGTCATGTGCGGGGCGCGGATCGAGCCTTGGCGAGCGCGACCGGTTCCCTTCTGCTTGAAGGGCTTGCGGCCCGCGCCCGACACCTCGCCGCGGCGAAGCGTGTTGTGCGTTCCCTGGCGGGCGGCGGCGCGCTGGGCCACGACAACCTGGTGGATGAGCGGCACGTTGGTCTGAACGTCGAAGACGTCGGCGGGCAGCTCAACCGAGCCGACCTTCTTGCCGCTCGTGTCTGTGACGTCGAGGGACTTGCTGTCGTTGGAGGTAGCCATGTGAACTACGCCCCCTTCACTGCGTTGCGGACGAACACGATACGACCCCGGGCTCCGGGCACTGCGCCCTTGACCAGCAGGATGCCGTTCTCCATGTCGACCGAGTGGACGATGAGGTTCAGCACGGTGACGCGATCGCCACCCATACGACCGGCCATGCGCATGCCCTTGAAGACACGACTGGGGGTCGAGGATGCACCGATCGAGCCCGGCTTGCGGTGGTTACGGTGCGAACCGTGGCTCGACGAAACACCCTTGAAGTTATGGCGCTTCATGACACCCGCAAAGCCCTTGCCCTTGCTGGTGCCGACGACGTCGACCTTCTTGCCCGCCTCGAAAATGTCGAGGGTGAGCTCTTGCCCGAGGGTGTAGCCGGAGATGTCATCCGTCCGCAGCTCGGTGAGGTGGCGGCGCGGCGTCACGCCGGCCTTGTCGAAATGGCCGGTAAGCGGCTTGGTGACCTTGCGGGGGTCGATCTGACCGTACGCGATCTGCACGGCGGTGTAGCCGTCGACCTCTTGCGTGCGCAATTGCGTCACGACATTCGGTGTGATCTCCACAACAGTCACGGGGACGAGCTTGTTGTTCGCATCCCAGACCTGCGTCATGCCGAGCTTCTTGCCCAGCAGACCCTTGGTCGTCTTGGTGTTAGACATATCTATCCTTGTCGGCTCTGTGCTTGCTCAGGCGCGCTAGAGCTTGATCTCGATGTTGACGTCAGCAGGCAGGTCGAGTCGCATGAGCGAGTCGACAGCCTTGGGCGTCGGGTCGATGATGTCGATGAGTCGCTTGTGGGTGCGCTTCTCGAAGTGCTCGCGGCTGTCCTTGTACTTGTGGGGAGAGCGGATCACGGCGATCACGTTCTTCTCGGTCGGAAGCGGCACCGGGCCGACAACCGTCGCGCCAGCTCGGGTGACCGTGTCGACAATCTTGCGCGCGGAAGAGTCGATAACCTCGTGGTCGTACGACTTGAGTCGAATGCGGATCTTTTGTCCCGCCATGGCTGGCTCTCTTTCTTAGGTACTTCCGGACTGCTGCTGTGCCGCTGTGCGGTTCGGACTCGTGCCCGCTAAGGCACGACCCCGGCATGCTCAGCACTTCTGCTTTCGCACCACTGTTTATCTGTCAATTGCTGTTTTCTTCATCGATCCGCGACTTCGCAGCACAGCGCTGACGTTCCTGGCAAACATCGCCGGGAACAGCGCTACACGGCAACGCGCAGCAGATCGATTGAGCTTTGGTTCTGCTTCCCGCGGCCTAGCCACTCGATCTTGGGCGTCTGAACGACGCAGGGACCTGGACTATGCACTGCCTGGAAGTGATTCCGCGCCCGTAGGCGGGAAGTGTTGAACTAGACGAGTTTGCCACACTCCGGCAATTGCTGCAACCCGGGCGTGTCGGATTCGCGCGGCGAGCGCCGCTATCCCGATCCACCGGTCAGCACGCGCCGCACCAGCGGCACGCCCGGGCGGTACGCGATGTGCACGAAGCTCGGCGCGGCGAGGATTGCGAGGTCTGCTCTCGCGCCCACGCGCAGGTGACCGACATCGGGGCGATGCAGGGCTGATGCACCGCCCACCGTAGCCGCAGCGAGCGCCTCGAACGGGGTCATTCCCATCTCGCGCACCGCCAGGGCGATGCAGAACGGCATCGAACTGGTATAGCTCGAGCCGGGATTGCAGTCGGTCGAAATGGCGACGGTTACTCCGGCGTCGATCAACCGTCTGGCATCCGGATAGGGCTGTGTGGTTGAGAATTCGACCCCGGGAAGCAGGGTGGCGACGGTCGACCCACCGGCGAGTGCGTCGACATCGGATTCGGAAAGGAAGGTGCAGTGGTCGACGCTCGCTGCCCCCAGTTCAACCGCGAGGCGCACCCCACCAGACTCCCGGAGCTGCCCCGCGTGCACCCGGGCACCTAGACCCCGGGCGATTCCGGCGCTCAGGATAGCCCGGCTCTCGTCCACGGTGAATGCTCCGGTCTCGCAAAACACGTCGATCCACTTCGCGTGGGGCGCGCAGGCGTCCAGCATCTCGCCGATCACGAGCGTCACGTAGTCGTCGCGAGCGGCTCCGGCCGGCACGACATGTGCGCCGAGAAACGTGACTTCATCGGTGAGTGTCGCGGCGAGCCGCACACTACGTTCCTCATCCGCGACGGTGAGCCCGTAGCCGCTCTTGATTTCGATTGTCGTTGTGCCTTGCGAGCGAGCCTCGGCGACGAGCCGGGTCGCGTTCGCCAGCAACTGGTCGTCGCTCGCCTCGCGGGTGAGCCGCACCGTGCGTTGGATGCCGCCCGCCTCATAGCGGCGGCCCGCCATCCGAGCCTCGAACTCGTCAGCACGGTCGCCGGCGAAAACTAGGTGACTGTGGCTGTCTACGAAGCCGGGGATCACGCATCCGCCGCCAGCGTCAATGCGCTCGTCGGCGGCTGGCGCATCGGCCGCATCGCCCACCCATGCGATCACGCCGTCCTCGATGACGAGCGCGGCGTTCTCACGCTGTGGCCGATCGACATCGTGGGTGACAAGAAGGCCAATCGAGTCGACGAGGGTCGTGGTCATCGTCTCTGCAGCGCGGCGAGCGCCTCCAGCACACAGAGTGCGACAAGGCGAACCGTGCGTCCGTCTGCTGCGTCGGCCGTGACATCCACCTCGGTGAGGTCGAGGGACGCAACGGCGGCATGCCCGCCCGCCACCCGCGCCGCTACCCGCAGGTCGATCGCCGCTAGCCCGCCGGGCACCGACGCCGGGCAGCCAGGAGCAACCGCGCGGTCACAGGCGTCGACGTCGAGGTCGACGTGCACTGCTCCGCCGCCGACCGCGGCAATGTCGATTGCCTCGGCCATGACGTCGGCCATCGGCCGGTAACGCAATTCGTCGCGTGTGATGACGGTGATTCCGTACTCGGCCGCTCGCTCGGCATATGCTCGGGAATTGGCGAACGGCTCGATGCCGACCTGCACGACCCGCGTTCCTGCGAGTCCTGCCTCGATCAGTTGTCGCACTGGAGAGCCGTTGCTGACACCGTCGCGGAGGTCGTGATGCGCGTCGACGGTGACGAGTCCGCGTGCGCTGCGACCGCGAGCCGCGGGCACCGTAGCGCTGTTGTCGCCGCCGAGCGCAATGACAAGTGTTGCGTCGATCGCGGCGACGAACGCCGCGGCATCCACGGTGTCCGGATCGATCGCGTCACCGGCGTCGGTGATCGCGAGTGAGCTTTCAAAGCTGTAGCGTCGCAAGGCCTCACGCACGGCGGCGGGCGTCAGGTGCGCCCGCGTCGGTGAGATGGACGTGGAGTACGTAGGGATCCCGACCAGAGTCGCATCCGATCTGCCGGCCGACAGCGGCCAGTCTCCCGCGCGCGGCCAGAGCGGATCGTGCGCCAGCATCAGCCCTCCTGCATCGGAATGCGCACCCCGAGTCGAGCCGCGGTGTCGATGGCCTCATCGTAGCCAGCGTCGACGTGCCGGATGACGCCCATGCCGGGATCATTGCTCAACACCCGCGCGAGCTTCTCTCCCGCGAGCGCAGTGCCGTCGGCGACCGTGACCTGACCGGCGTGGATCGATCGGCCGATGCCGACTCCACCGCCATGGTGGAT
>Ga0123336_10001147_pt1 | contig 24867 bp, 19 predicted proteins | sample SSSSmetaG_FD_96466 | JGI IMG/M metagenome (GOLD analysis project Ga0123336, IMG submission 96466) | Glacier valley bacterial and archeal communities from Borup Fiord, Nunavut, Canada, to study Microbial Dark Matter (Phase II) - ​SSSS metaG | ecosystem: Environmental > Aquatic > Freshwater > Ice... | reverse complement strand
GTAGAATTATTTGCTCTCGGTTTTGACCGTTTATGTATTTCATAAACCACCTCAGAAACTATAACTTTTATAATATAATTATATCATATATGTTCATTTTTATTGAGTTTTCGGACAATCTGATCTGGCCAAAAACCAGTGAATGCTAAATGCATACACTGGTTTTTTTAAGTTTATAAGGTATCACAAAAATATGTGTTGCATATTATTATAGTATATGATATTGTTAATAACAATTTAGACGAGATGAGATTAGATGAGAATAGTTGAGAAGAGATGAGAAGAGCCGAGTATAATTAGATAATATTTATCGGGTTTTCTACCCGATTTTTTTATGCCCGAAAATTGGTGTATTTTGTTTACCCATTTTCTATTGCATATCATATTTGTTTTTTTCTCATGTCTTCCTGAATAGGAGGGCAAGCATGTATCCAACAATGGAGTATCTAAAATCTATTTCAAAAAATAGCAGGTATCTTCCTGTAATGAAGAGCTTTAATGCTGACTTAGACACACCCATTTCCATATTTAAAAGCATTCAAGCTGATAACTACAGTTTCCTTCTTGAGAGCATTGAAGGAGAAGAAAAGATGGCCAGATTTTCTTTTATGGGGAAAACCCCTTTTCTGAGATTTGAGGCCTTTGGAGAAGATACTTTTATTACAGATTCCAAAAATGAAATAGTACATCAAAAAGGAAATCCAATAGACATACTTTCAAATTTAATTAAACAGTACCAAAGCCCAAGTATCCCCAATATGCCAAGATTTTGCGGTGGAGCCTTAGGATATACCAGCTATGATGCTGTAAGGTACATTGAGTGCCTTCCTAATGTACCTGCGGATGAGCTTAAAATACCAGATATGCATTATATGTTTTACAACGAGGTTATAGTTTTTGATCATATAAAACAGCAGGTTAACATTGTTGTCAACATTGATGTGCAAGAGGATATTCAAGGGGAATACAAAAAGGCAGAAAATAAGATTAATGAAATTTATAATGAGATTATTCAAAACAGATATAGAAGTTATTTAACCTACGAAAGCTCTAAAGCCGTGAAGCTAGAGCTTAAAGCAAGAACCAGTGAAGAAGATTATTGTAATGCTGTTAAGAAGGCCAAGGAACGCATTATAAAGGGTGACATATTTCAAGTTGTTCTGTCCCAACGTTTTTACACAGATACAATAAGGGAGCCTTTTGATATTTACAGAGACTTAAGAATTATAAATCCATCATCATATATGTTTTATATTAATTATAAAGATTATTGTTTGGCTGGGGCTTCTCCAGAAATGCTTCTGAGAGTAAATAATGGGGAAGTTGAGACCTGTCCTATTGCCGGAACGAGAAAAAGAGATATAGATTCGGCTAAGGATGAAGCACTTGCTCAGGAGCTTATAAATGATGAAAAGGAAATATCAGAGCATGTTATGCTTGTAGACCTTGGAAGAAATGATATTGGGAAGGTTTCTGAGTTTGGTACTGTGAAAGTAGCAAAGTTTAAGCAAATACAAAGATATTCCCATGTCATGCATCTTGTATCAAATGTAAAAGGTAAGCTTAAAAGTAATCTAAATGCTTTCGACGCATTTATAGCGGTTTTCCCAGCAGGTACACTTACTGGGGCACCAAAGGTTAGAGCAATGGAGATAATTGATGAATTGGAGATGGTAAAGAGAGGGGCTTATGGCGGGGCTGTGGGCTACTTTGGATTTGATGGAAGCTTAGATTGTTGTATTACAATTAGAACGATTCTTTTTAAAGAAAATAAAGCATATCTCCAGGTAGGAGCAGGTATTGTCTACGATTCCGATCCAAAAGCAGAATATGAAGAGTGTTTAAATAAAGCAAGAGCTCTTTTTAAAGCATTGGAAGGAGGAGAAGGATAATGATTTTAATAATAGATAATTATGATTCTTTCACATATAACCTATATCAATATATTGGGCAGATAAATACAGACATAAAGGTTATAAGAAATGATGCTATTGGGATTGATGAAATTAATGAATTAAATCCAAGTCATATAATTATATCTCCAGGGCCAGGGACACCAAGTGAGGCGGGTATTTGCATTGATGCAATAAAGAGATTTTCGAAAATTATACCCATATTAGGTGTATGTTTAGGGCATCAAGCTATAGGAGAGGCCTTCGGTGGGAAGGTTGTAAATGCAAAAAAGTTGATGCATGGTAAGACCTCAACAATATTTAAAAGGAAGGATTGTAAGTTATTTGAGGGCTTTGAAGATGAATTCACTGCTGGCAGATATCATTCTCTAATTGTTGAAAAGGAGTCAATACCAGAAGATTTGGAAGTTATAGCGGAAAGTGCAGAAGGTGAAGTAATGGCGCTTAAGCATAAGACAAATGATGTTTTTGGGATACAGTTCCATCCAGAGTCAATTCTTACTCCCGATGGAATGAGGATAATTGAAAACTTTCTGAAAATATGAATTGTAGAGTGAAAGAATGTAATTTTAATGAATTGCAATTTATAGCTATATTGGTTGGATTATAGCTAAAAAATAAAAATAAATTTAATGGGAGTGATTTAAATGATTAGAGAGGCTATTAAATCGGTATGTGAGGGAAGCAACCTGACTCAGGAAGAAGCATATGAAGCAATGCTAGATGTAATGGATAATGTGGCTTCTGACATACAGAAAGCAAGTTTTTTAACAGGACTTAAATTAAAAGGCGAAACAGTTGAGGAGATAGTTGGCTTTGTCAAAGCAATTAGGGAAAGAGCTTGCTTAATCAGTCCAAAAGCTGACTTTTTAATTGATACTTGTGGAACGGGGGGAGATATGATTGGAACTTTCAATATTTCATCTGCAGCAGCTATTGTAGCTGCCTCCTGTGGTGCAAAGGTTGCAAAGCATGGAAACAGCTCAGTATCTAGTAAATGTGGAAGTGCAGATGTTTTTAGAGAACTTGGGGTTAATACAGATATTTCTCCAGATCATGCACAGAACTGCATTGAAAACGTAGGAATTGGGTTTCTTTTTGCACCAAAGTACCATAAGGCAATGAGAAATGTAGCTCCTGTACGAAAAGAACTGGGGATAAGGACGGTATTCAACATTCTAGGGCCTCTTCTAAATCCTGCAAATGCAAACGCCCAGCTCCTAGGCGTTTATGATGAAAGCTTACTAGAAAAAGTAGCGGAGGTACTAAAAATGCTAGGTGTAAAAAGGGCGATGGTTGTTCATGGAAATGATGGATTAGATGAGATTTCAATATCAGGAATTACGAAGGTTGTAGAAATAAACTTTAATGAAATAAAAAACTATGAAATAAATCCAGAAAGTTATGGCTTACCAATTCATAGTCTAGAAAGTATTATAGGCGGAGATTCAAAGGAAAATGCAGATATATTAAATAGTATATTAGATGGAACTGAGGGTGCAAAATTAGATATCACAGTATTAAACTCGGCTGCGGTGTTATATATATCTGGAATAGCTAAAACTATGGGGGAGGGCGTTATTTTAAGCAAGAATGCAATAATATCAGGAAGGGCTAAAGCAAAGCTAAAGGAGATGATAAGCTACACAAACCCAATGTAGTTTATTTAATGGAGGCAAATATGATTTATGAAATAGTTAATAAAAAGAGACAACAAATTGAACAGGAGAAGCTGATTGTAAGTATTGATGAATTATGCCAAAAAATCATGCAGCTGCCGCAAAAAAACAAAAAGTCTTTTGCTGAAGCAATATCAAGGCCAGAAGAAATGTGTATTATAGCTGAGGTTAAGAAGGCTTCTCCTTCAAAAGGAGTTATAAAGACTGACTTTGATTACATGATGATCGCAGAAGAGTATGAGGAAGCCAACGTGGATGCAGTTTCTGTATTAACAGAAAGGTATTATTTTCAGGGATCTGATAAATATTTAAAGGATATAGCTATGAAAATGTCCTATCCTGTTCTGAGAAAGGATTTTATAATAGACCCTTTTCAAATATACCAGGCAAGGCTTTTGGGGGCATCTGCCATTCTGCTTATTGTGAATCTTTTAAATGATGAGGAGCTTCTCAAATTTAGAATTATAGCAGAAATTTTGGGTATGGATTGTCTAGTTGAAGTCCATGACAGAGAAGATTTAGATAGGGCTTTAAATGCCGGAGCTAAATTAATTGGGATCAACAACAGGAACTTAAAGACCTTTGAGGTTTCATTAAATACTACAGAAGAACTCATTAGATTTATTCCAGACAGCGTTGTTAAAGTAAGCGAAAGCGGAATCAGTACTATTGATGATATCAGATTTATTAAAAGCTTGGGAGTTAATGCAGTATTGATAGGAGAGGCCTTTATGAGGACAGGTTCAATACTTCAGGAAGTAAGCAGACTAAAGGGCGTGATATAAAATGACAATGGTTAAAATTTGTGGAATTAAAACAATTGAAGAGGTTTCAATCTTAAATAAATTTATACCGGATTTCGCAGGCTTTGTATTCTCTAAGAGTAAGCGAATGGTGAATATAAAAAAAGCTTCCTCCCTTATAAGTAATTTATCTATGGAAATAAGAAGAGTCGGAGTTTTCGTAAATGAACCCTTGAGCTTTGTATATGAGGTATATAAAGAGTGTGGATTAGACGTAATTCAACTTCACGGAGACGAAGATATAGAGTATATAAATAAACTTAAGGCTGAGCTAGGTGACGATGTTGTAGCCTGGAAGAGCATCAGAGTCAAGGGTGAGACTGAGATTTATGAAGCAAATAGGATAGATGCTGATGCCATACTTTTGGACACTTTCTCAGACCGTGCTTATGGAGGTACTGGTGAAGCCTTCAACTGGGACATAGCAAGAGAATATGCAAGTAAAAACAAAATAGCTTTAGCAGGCGGTCTGAACGTCCAAAATGTAAGACATGCAATAGAGAAATTAAAGCCATACTGTGTTGATGTTAGTAGCGGGGTAGAGGTAAATGGATATAAGAATGAAATTATGGTAAAAGATTTTATTTTAGCAGTAAAAGAAGAGGTGAGGGTATGAAATTAGGTAGATTTGGAGAATTTGGAGGATGCTTTGCTCCTGAGACATTAATGAATTCTCTGTTTGAGCTTGAAAGGTGCTATAACAAATTAAAGGATGATAAGGAATTTAACGATAAGCTTAAATTCTATTTAAGTAATTATGCTAACAGGCCTTCTAGGCTTTACTTCGCAGAGACTTTGACACAAAAAATAGGTGGGGCAAAAATTTATTTAAAGCGTGAGGATCTGAATCACACTGGCTCTCATAAGATAAATAATGTTTTGGGTCAGGCACTACTTGCTAAATATATGGGTAAAAAGAGAGTAATTGCAGAAACAGGAGCGGGTCAACATGGCGTAGCAGCGGCTACTGTTGCAGCACTTTTTGGCCTTGAATGTGAAGTTTTTATGGGCAGCGAGGATATGGAACGGCAGGCTTTAAATGTTTATAGGATGGAGATGCTTGGGGCAAAAGTAAGAAAAGTAGAGACCGGCACTGGTACTCTAAAGGATGCAACAAATGAGGCATTAAGAGAGTGGACTTCAAGGGCAAATGATACTTATTATATTATTGGCTCTGTTGTTGGGCCATATCCATATCCACAGATAGTAAGAGACTTTCAAAGAATAATAGGTGATGAAGTCAGAGAGCAAATGCTAGAGATAGAGGGAAGACTTCCTGATTGCTTGGTTGCCTGTGTAGGTGGAGGTAGTAATGCTATGGGACTTTTCTATCCATTTATTGATGATACGGAGGTTGAGCTCTATGGAGTGGAGGCGGCTGGTGATGGATTGGATACAGAAAGACATGCAGCGACCATCACAAAAGGGCGAGTTGGGGTGCTCCACGGTATGAAGTCCTACTTTCTACAGGACAATTTTGGACAGATTACTCCAGTTTACTCTATTTCTGCAGGCCTTGACTATCCTGGAATAGGCCCAGAGCATGCCTATCTTCACTCAATTAATAGGGCGAAATACAGGGCTGTGACGGATAAGGAAGCCGTTGATGCATTCTTACTCCTTACAAAGGTAGAGGGAATAATACCTGCAATAGAAAGCGCCCATGCTGTAGCGTATGGGGTAACACTTGCTAAGACCATGCCAAAAGATAAGATTATTGTAATAAACCTCTCTGGAAGAGGGGATAAAGACGTTGAACAGATATCATGGTTTTTAGGGAATACGCTTAAGGGGGGACAGGTATGAGTAGAATAGATAATACATTTAGAAGGCTTAAAGAACAGAATAAAAAGGCTTTTATTGGCTTTATAACAGCTGGAGACCCCACACTTAAAGATACTTACGAACTTGTCCTAAAAATGGAGCAAAATGGATTAGATATTATTGAGCTGGGAGTGCCATTTTCTGATCCTATGGCAGAAGGCCCTGTAATACAAAGGGCAAATGAGCGTGCTATGTATATAAATGTGGACAAGATATTCAATATGGTGAGTGAATTAAGGCAAAGAACCCAGATTCCAATATTATTTCTACTTTACTATAACTCCGTTTTAAGCTATGGAAGAAAAGACTTCTTTGCTGCCTGCGTTAATTCAGGTGTTGATGGGCTAATAATACCGGATCTTCCCTTTGAGGAGAAGGAAGAGCTCTCAGATATAGCAAAAGAAAGTGGAGTTAATATAATTTCTATGGTTTCTCCCACTTCTATGGATAGAATCAAGACCATCTGCCATGAGGCAGAGGGCTTTGTCTACTGCGTTTCCTCATTAGGTGTTACAGGTACCAGAAGCGAGTTTAAAACGGATTTTGACAGCTTTCTGGGAGAAGTAAGGGCAAGTACAGACATTCCGGCTGCCATAGGATTCGGAATTTCAAATGGACAGCAGGCAGCAGAACTAAAAAAATATGCTGATGGTATTATAATAGGAAGCGCTATAATAAGATTAATTGAAGAAAACCTTGAAGGGGACTTTAAAGGGAAAGTGTTAGAATTTGTGCACTCAGTAAGAGAGGCACTAGATAATTGAGATGCGGCGCCCCTACATTATTACACAAAATACAAATGAGAGGCCAACAAATTGATGTGGATTTCAATTTGTTGGCCTCTCATCATTCATCTCTTATATATCTTATTTCTCACTCAGCTAAAATCACGGAGTCTATGACTGGAGGTATCTTAAGGTTATTGTACAGCTCACTGTACATTCCATGCTTTTGTAGGAGCTCTGCGTGATTGCCCATCTCTTTGATACGACCTTTGTGAATAACAATGATTTTATCCGCGCTTTGGATTGTAGATAATCTATGAGCTATGGTGAGGGAGGTTCTTCCCTTCTGTAGCTTCCCTAAGGCGTCCTGGATAACAATTTCTGTCTCTGTGTCTATGTTTGCAGTGGCTTCATCCAAAACTAAGATAGAAGGCTCTGCAACAATAGCTCTCGCAAAGGAAATTAGCTGTCTCTGCCCTGCTGAGAAAGTACAACCCCTCTCTGCAACTTGGGCATGATATCCACCATCTAACGACAGTATAAAGGGATCTGCATTCACAAACTGTGATGCTTTAATAATATCCTCTTCAGATATATCAGTGGATTTTAATCTGATATTTGATATTATATCACCTGAGAAGAGAAATACATCCTGGAGAACTACTGATATATACCGTCTTAGATCCTGAAGATTATACTCGTTTATATCAATGCCGTCTAGAAGAATTTGCCCCTTTTGTATTGTATAAAACCTAGCAATAAGGCTTATAATTGTAGTTTTACCTGAGCCTGTAGCGCCGACAAAGGCAATACTTTCACCAGGCTCTACATTAAAGCTTACGTCTTTTAGTACAAAGTTTTCTCCATCATAGGCAAACCATACATTCTTAAACTCTATTTTGCCCTTAAGGCTCTCTATCCTTCTGCCAGTGTATAAAGATTCCTGATCCTCTGTATTATCCAGTATTTCAAATATTCTATCGGCGGAAACAAAGGATGCTTGTATTGAAGTATACTTTTCAGATATTTCTGCAATTGGCTCAAAAAACTGCTTTATGTACGTTATAAAGGCATAGAGCACACCGATTTCAAGTTCATTAGTGAAAATTCGGGAGGCACAGACCAATATTACAAATGCGATTGTAAGGTTATTTATTATATCAACTAATGGCCTACACAAGCTGTTTAATACAACTTCTGTTAAACTGAACTTAAAGAACTTTTTATCCAGGTTAAGTAGCTCCTCATACTTTTCCTTTTCACGATGAAATATTTGAACTATTTTCATACCAGAAATGTTTTCCGCCATAAATGAATTGATATGTGCTATAGTTGCTTTCATGTTTACAAAGTTCTTACGTGCAGCTTTTTTATATATGACAACTATTACAAATATCACTGGAACACAGCAAATACTTACAAGGGCAAGCTTAACATCTAGTAAAAACATGGTTATTATAATTCCAATGATTAAGAAAGAGTCCCTAATTAAGTTAACAATAACGCCGGAATATATGTCATTTAGTGCTTCAACGTCATTTGTAATTCTTGTAAGAATTCGACCTGAGGAAAACTTATCAAAAAATGACATTGACATTCTCTGCACATGATTAAAAATTTCTATTCTAATATTATGCATTATATTCTGCCCTATGAAATTAAGGAGATAGGTCTGAAAATATGCCATAACTGCTCCAGACAATACTATGCTAAAATAAATAATGGCGAAATTTGTGATTGCACCATAATCCGCAATGTTTTTAGTTATATAGCTATCAATGACATGCTTTATTATGTATGGTTTTGCAAGGGCTGCACCGTTAACTAGAAGTGCGAAGAAAATACTTAATAGTAAATGTGGAAGGAAGGGTTTAAAATATGAAATAATTCTTTTAAATTGGACCTTTTTATTTAATGATGACATTTCATCGTTATTATTTTTTGAACTCATAAAAGCACCTCCTTGTCATTTTCATGGGTCTGCACATTATAGAGGCTATAATATGAACCTTGCTCTTCCATTAGCTTCTCATGGGTTCCTGCTTCAATAATTCTTCCCTTGTCCAAAACTATAATTTGATCAGCATGCATAACTGAGGATACCCTATGAGAAATAATAATACCTGTCCTATCAGAAAGAATTGTCTTAATATTGGAGAGTATAAGGGTTTCTGTGTTTGAGTCAACTGCAGAGAGGCTATCATCAAATATAAGAAGAGATGGATCTTTAACAATGGCTCTTGCTATTGAAATTCTTTGTTTTTGACCGCCAGAAAGGGACATACCTCTTTCTCCTACCATTGTGTCAAAGCCATCGGGAAATGCAACAATATTATCATACACAGCAGCCATTTTAGTAGCCTCTACGATATCATCATCTGAAAAGTCATGTCTAAAAAATTCTATGTTATTCTTAATTGTTGTTGAGAAAAGAAAATTATCCTGTGGAACTACTCCTATATTTTCTCTTAAGATGTCAGCTGGAATATTATTAATATCAATATCGTTTATAAAAATATGGCCAGCTTCTATATCAAAAAGCCTCAGAAGTATACTAACTAAAGTGGTCTTTCCACTGCCGGTTCGACCAAGGATACCTAAAGTAGTACCTCTTTTAATTTCCAAATTGATATTTTTAAGAACCCTTTTACTATGACCAGGATAACTAAAGGAAAGATTTTCTATCCTAATATCCCCATCAATTTTATCAACGGGCTCACTTATTTCAAAAACAGTTGTTGGCACTGCTGAGAAAATCTCATCAAGTCTGTTAATGGAGGCAATACCTTTCTGCCATACCTCTATTATTCTGGCGATATTAACAAGAGGACCCATTATTAGCATAAGATATGTATTAAATGCTACAAAGTCACCTATGGTTATTGTTTTTTCAATAACCATTCTACTTCCGAAGAGAATGAATATTGAAAAACTTATCCCAAAGAATAACTGGGTTGCAGGAGCAAGTAGAGAAGATACTTTAACCATATTCATGTGAGCATCCATTCTGTCTTTGCTGATCTTGTCAAAAGTCTTCATTTCCAAATCTTCCTGTGCAAATGACTTAATGACTCTGATACCCATAACATTTTCCTGAACTTTTTCAGAGATTATTGAGAAAGCCTTTTGAACCTTTAAAAATCTTTTTCGTATAGTAAGTCGAAGTTTGGTAATTAAGAATATTGAAACAGGTACTGGGATTAGAGCAATTAATGTAAGTTTTGGATTTATGGTTTGTGACATAAATGTAAGTGATATTACGTTTATTGTTAAACCTTCTACAATAGCTATAAATCCAAAGCCGAATATCATACGAACAGCTTGAATATCATTAATTGCATATGCAATAAGGTCGCCAGTTTTGTGAGTATTGAAGAATGAAACGGAGAGAGTCTGCATATGTGCGAAAAGCTTATCCCTTAAAAAAACTTCAACATTTCTACCATTTCCAAGCAATAGATATCTCCAGATAAATTTAAGAATGAAGTAGGATACAACGATTGTCATCATAATTAATAGGGCTTTTAAAATTTGGATTCTATCCATTGTTTGGTCGTTGAGACCATCTGTAACTTGACCGATAATCTTTGGAATGTAGGTAGAAATGAGCGTAGAGAAGATTAATAGAAAGATACCCACAAAGTACTCCCATTTGTGTTTTTTCAGAAACTGAAGAAGCAAGTTTTTACAATTCATAATTAAATTTTCACCCTCATTTGATAAATTTGTAATGAAAAGTGGTATTGAATCTGTTTGAATCAATACCACTAACAGATTATACTTTTTTGAAGCTGATTTTGCTTACCATTAGATATGAAAGAAGAATGATTAATATTGCTGTAACATATGTGTGAATATTAGTGTACCTACCTTTCATTATAGAAAACCCATTGTATAAGCTTACTACTGTTAAAAAAGCTCCGGCTATTGTGATTGGAATACCACTATAAATGTTATTAAACTCAGTTATGTTATATCTTGCAAGTCTATACGCTCCGGCCATAGGGAATATAAGGGTTACAATATAACCAAGAATTCCAAACTGCGTGAAACACATTTTCCAAGCAATAATAATCGGCGCTACACCAAAAGATATAAGATCTGATAATGAGTCAAGCTCCTTGCCAAGATCACTTGTGACATTAAACATCCTAGCAACCTTTCCATCAAATCTATCTGTTAATGCAGCTATTATGACTAAAAGTGAAGCAGGAATTAATAGTCCAATATTCCCATCTTCCGCCCCGCTGTCAGTTACAGCAAATAGTATAGCCATAACACCTAGTGAAAGATTAATAAGTGTTAATGCATTTGGTAGATTTCCCTTTACTTTATTCAATTTATCACCCCTAAAAATGAATTACCAATCCTAGATCTTATTTCTATCTCTAATTATTTCTTTTCATTTTTATACTATTAGTATAAAATAAAATATACATATGATTATAATTAAAAAATACGCAAACTACAAGAGGGTTATAAGGTATTTATCTATGTTTATAAAAAAGAACAGGACTCTATTGATATTAATTACTACTGTATTATTGTCAATTGTGCTTTTACTTTGGAGATTTGGCTCAAATATATTTAAAATGGATGAAATAAGTGGGTTTATAGAATCCTTTGGTAAATTTGGCGCATTAATTTTTGTGCTATTCTTTAATATTAAAACTATATTAGTAGTATTTCCATATTCAATTTTTGTTTTGATGGGTGGTACAATTTTTGGTAGCCTTAATGGAATCTTTTTATCTACCCTATGTGTAGCTACTTCTTCTACCTTAGCATTTTGGATATCAAGGTTTTTAGGTAAGGACAAAATGAAGAAACTTCTAAAGGGTAGATTCTCAATGCTTGATGAAAAAACTGCTGAAAGTGGTTTTAATATAATACTTTTTATGAGGCTCTCATGCCTTTTTCCTGCAGACGCCTTCAGTTATGCTGCAGGTCTTACACAGATTAAATATACCCATTTCATTATTGCGACAGTAATTGGAATGTTGCCAGAGGTTATCTCAATGTCTATTCTAGGGGACAATATTAAAAATCCTATGTCAAAGGAGTTTTTATTCGCTGTTGGACTTGTTGTTATAACAGCTGCTCTCTCAATTGTGGTACAAAAAATAATAAAAATTTCTAAAAAGCAAGGTAATTAATGCCTTGATCTTCTTTTAACCATTTTCCTTACATAAATAGAATCTCTTTCGCTAGTTTTAGATACTTTATAGTAGAAATAGGAAGCTGGAATAAAGAATAACTGGAATACTACTAAAGTTAGAACATAATTATTTGGAATATCAAAGAAAAGTGTAAATTTTGCGAGGACTATTCCAATTAATACATTACCCACTGCACGGCCTATACCGGCGATCATGTTAGCTATGCTAAATGCTGTTGCCCTGTGTTCAGGAAGATTTACGTCAGTTATTAATGCAAGCCAGTTGGGGATATTTGCAGACTGCGCTGCAGTGGCACCTATAGACAGTATAAACATTGCAAATAGCCAAGGATTTAATAGTAACTGATGGATTATCTGAAAAAGCAGAGTAATTGAATTCCCATTATCTGAAACATTCATATATTTTAAGGGAATAGCAAACATCAAAATATAAAGAGGCATAGCCAATAATACTGAAATTGCACTTAACATTGCTCTTCCGTTGGAATATTTTCTCTGCAATTTATCACCTAGATAACCAAAATACATAGAAAATAGTCCGCCTATCTGAAATATTGCAAAAAGATAACCTGATATAATAATGGCGGTGTTGTTACTATAGCCAAGGAGCTTAATCTTTGCTGCGTACATTGTAGGAAGCCAAATAAGTGTTCCTGTTGTTAGATTCAAAAAGAATCCTTGGGCCATTAGCCATATGTTGGATTTTTTTGCAATTATCCTAATTATATGCTTAAACTCTATTTTATAGTTATAATTATAGCCGGATTTAAAAGCATCTGCCAGGTCGGGTTCTGTTGCTCCTTTTTTTGGCTCTTTAATAAATACATAAAGAACAAGGAAAAATGTGCTGAGCAGGGCTACAAGCTGAAATGGTGCCCTCCAGCTATATTTAGTAGAAACAATTGAGGCTATAATAGCGCCTGCTATACCTCCGAAGCCCTGGGACATTCCCCAAAGACTCATTAATGTCCCTCGTAATCTTTGAGGGATATAGTCTGTGAGGACGCTATAACCAATGGAGCCAATACATCCAAGACCAATACCTGCAAAAATCTGAAATATTAGTAAATCATGAAAATTACGGCTATAGGAGGTCATAAAAACTGAGACTGCGCTAATTAACGTACCTATAATAATTAAAATTTTTCGGCTTCCTTTGTCGGCAAGATAACCCCATACAACAGAAGAAACAGCCGTTACAAGATAGCCTACTCCAGAAACAAATGCCAGAGAAGAAATATTTACACCGAGCTCAGCTGCTATTGAGGAAAAGAGTGGAGGGAAGAGCCCAATTACAGCATGATCCAAGGAGGCCATAGCAACGAAAACGGAAAGTGTGTATACAATTTTAATTGACTCTTTGTTCAATTTCATTTATTGCCCCCAAAAGTATAATAGTTAAGAAACATTTTACATTAAATTGAATTTATATGAAAGTATAAATTTTATTATTATCTAAAGTAGTAAAAATATTTGTAAACTGCATGAATTTGTACTAACTAATATGCAATTGGAGAATTAATAATTCAGGATGCTTTCTGAATTATCTAATTTTTCAATACAAACTAATATAAATGCATAAAATAGTGTGTATAAATGGAACAACTTGTTGATAAATTTTGAAAAATTTAATAGAAATGTGGATAAATATAAAAGGAATGGCATAGCCATTCCTTTTATGCAAAGATTATATGAGTACTATTTAGGCAAGTTAGTGCTACCCATAAGGTATTTATCGACTTCTCTGGCGACGCTTCTGCCCTCATTTATTGCCCAAACAACAAGGCTTTGGCCTCTTCTCATGTCACCTGCTGCAAAGACACCCTTTACGTTTGTTGAATGAACGCCATACTCAGCTTTAGCATTTGAACGTGAATCACGCTCGATGCCAAGGCAGTCTAACACACTTGCGTCAGGTCCTAAAAAGCCCATTGCAAGCAGAACCAGATCAGCAGGCCATACTTTTTCACTTCCTGGAATCTCAACAGGGCCGAAACGTCCTGAAGCGTCCTTTTTCCATTCAACATTTACAGTATGGACTTCTTTAACATTGCCGTCAGCATCACCAACAAACTTCTTTGTTGTAATTAAGTAGATTCTAGGATCAGAGCCATAAATATTTATTGCTTCCTCCTGACCATAATCAGTTTTTAATACCTTTGGCCACTGAGGCCAAGGATTATCATCAGTCCTTGACTCTGCAGGCTTTGGCATAATTTCAAATTGATTTACGGTATTGCATTTATGTCTGATTGAGGTTGCTACACAGTCTGTTCCTGTATCTCCACCACCAATTATTATTACATTCTTATCCTTAGCACTGGTATATTCTCCATCATCCAAGCCAGAATCCAAAAGGCTCTTTGTATTCTTACTAAGAAACTCAACGGCAAAATGTATGCCTTTAAGTTCCCTGCCTTCTATTTTGAGGTCACGGGGCTTTGTTGAACCACCGCAAAGAACTACTGAATCATATTCATTTACTAGAGAATCAGCAGATATATCTGTACCTACCTCAGTGCTTGTTATAAACTCAACACCTTCAGCAGCCATTAAGTCAACTCTTCTCTGAACTACATTTTTCTTGTCCAATTTCATATTAGGTATACCATACATCAAAAGGCCGCCAATTCTATCAGCCCTTTCATAGACAGTAACTTTATGACCAGCTTTGTTTAGTTGGTCACTACAAGCAAGACCAGCTGGACCGGAACCAACCACAGCAATCCTTCTGCCAGTTCTTTTTGAAGGAGGGTTAGGTGCTAGCCAGCCCTCTTCAAAAGCCTTGTCTATAATTGCACACTCATTTGATTTTATAGTAACCTGTGGGTCGTTAATACCAACAGTACATGCCCCTTCACATGGAGCAGGGCAAACTCTGCCTGTAAACTCAGGGAAGTTGTTGGTGCGAAGAAGCCTATTATAGGCCTCTTTCCAAAGTCCCTTATACATTAAATCATTCCATTCGGGAATTAGATTGTGAACTGGACAACCAGTAGCCATATTATTAATCAAAATGCCAGAGTGACAAAAGGGAATACCACAATCCATACATCTAGCACCCTGAATGCGTTGCTTCTCATCTGAAAGATGAAGGTGAAATTCTTCCCAATCCAGAATTCTATCTTCTGGCGCACGATCTTCGGGAAGTTCTCTTTTATATTCCATAAAACCTGTCGGTTTACCCATCTCTATACCTCCTATTTTTGCGAAAAAAGTTTTAATAATTACTAACTTAGAATCATAAATAACCTCAAGAAGTTATGCAGGATTCTCCTAATGTACCTTTGTATTAGCAGTAAAAGCAGCCATTAATGCTTCTTCACCACTTAAGCCTTCTGATTCAACTCTTTTAATAGCTGTAATCATACGTTTGTAATCTCTAGGCATTATCTTGTGGAATTTAGGCAACACATTATTAAAGTCAGCAAGTATTCTCTTCCCAAGTTCGCTAGATGTATATCTAACATGGTTTTCAATCATTTCTTTAAGTTCGCTAATATCCTCATCTTCCAAAGTTTCTATATCAGCCATTTCTATATTAAATCTATTTTTAAAGGTGCCATCTTCGTCAAGTACGTACGCAATACCTCCAGACATACCTGCAGCAAAGTTTCTGCCTGTAGGGCCAAGTACGGCTACTCTTCCACCTGTCATATATTCGCAGGCATGATCTCCTACACCTTCAACAACGGCTTTAGCACCACTGTTTCTGACACAAAATCTCTCACCAGCAATACCTCTAAAGTATGCCTCACCGCTTGTAGCCCCGTAGAGTGCAACATTACCAATAATAACGTTTTCCTCAGCAGGAAAGTCACATTCTTTTGATGGATAAATTGCTATTTTACCACCTGAGAGACCTTTGCCTACATAGTCGTTTGCGTCACCTTCAAGGCTTAGAGTAATACCATTTGGAACAAATGCTCCAAAGCTTTGTCCAGCTGAACCAATGAACGTAAGGTTAATTGTGTCTTCAGGTAATCCTGAGCCACCGTATTTCCGTGTAACTTCGCTACCAAGAATTGTTCCAACAACTCTGTTTATGTTTTTTATTTTAACAGTTGCTGATACTTTTTCACCATTCTCAAGTGCAGGCTTACAGATATCCAATAAAACACTCTTGTCCAGAGATTTTTCCAGTTCATGATTCTGACTTATTTGATTGTAACGGCCATAGCTCTCTGGAACTTGTGGCTTATAAAGCATTTTTGAATAGTCAAGACCCTTAGCCTTATAATGGTCAACAGCATTAGACATTTCAAGTTTTTCAGTATGCCCAACCATTTCAGTGATTGTTCTAAAGCCAAGCTCAGCCATGATCTCCCTTAATTCCTGTGCTATAAAGTGCATGAAGTTAACCACGTATGAAGGATCTCCAGAAAACTTCTTCCTAAGCTCAGGATTCTGAGTAGCTACACCAACAGGACAGGTATCCAGGTTACATACTCTCATCATAACGCATCCTAAAGTAACCAATGGGGCTGTAGCAAAGCCGAATTCTTCTGCACCTAAAAGGGCAGCTATAGCAACATCTCTGCCAGTCATAAGCTTACCATCAGTCTCAACTACAACACGGCTTCTAAGATTATTTAGAAGTAATGTTTGATGAGCCTCAGCAAGTCCTAATTCCCATGGAAGACCTGCATGCTTTATGCTTGTTCTTGGTGAAGCACCTGTTCCGCCATCATATCCACTTATTAAAATTACATCGGCACGTCCCTTTGCAACACCTGCTGCAATAGTACCAACACCAACCTCAGAAACAAGCTTAACGCTTATTCTCGCTCTATCATTTGCATTCTTAAGGTCATGAATAAGCTCTGCAAGATCTTCAATAGAATATATATCATGGTGTGGTGGTGGAGAAATAAGTCCAACACCCGGGGTTGAGTGCCTTGTACGTGCAACCCATGGATAAACCTTCTTGGCAGGTAGCTGTCCACCCTCTCCAGGCTTAGCACCCTGTGCCATTTTTATCTGAAGTTCTTGGGCATTTACAAGGTACTCACTGGTTACGCCAAAACGTCCTGATGCAACTTGCTTTATAGCACTGCACTTTGAATCTCCATTAGGAAGTGGCTTAAATCTGGAAGGATCTTCTCCGCCTTCTCCTGTGTTACTCTTTCCACCGATTCTATTCATTGCTATAGCCATTGCTTCATGTGCCTCTTGGCTGATTGAGCCATAGGACATTGCGCCTGTCTTAAATCTTTTACATATTGCTTCAACTGACTCAACCTCATCAATAGGAATTGGCTGTTGATTTTTGAAGTTCATAAGGCCTCTTAAAGTAAAATGCTTCTGAGTCTGGGAGTCTATCATATTGGAGTAATCTTTAAAGAGGCTGTAGTTATTGGTTCTGCATGCAATCTGAAGCTTATGAATAGTCTCGGGATTATAGAGATGTTCCTCACCGTTACTTCTCCATTGGTAATCGCCTCTGCTTTCAAGCATAGGATAGTCTATACCACTATCATTAAAGGCACTTTCGTGTCTTGCCTTTGCTTCTGATGCAATCGCATCTAAGTCCGCACCACCAATTCTAGTTGGTGTACCAGTAAAGTATTTGTCAACTACAGACCTATCAATACCAAGTGCTTCAAATATCTGTGCACCTTGATAACTTTGAATAGTTGAAATACCCATCTTAGAAAGTATCTTAACTACACTTTTTGTAACAGTCTTGATGTATTTTGAAACTGCCTTGTTGTAATCTGTTTTTGTAAGCATATCTCTATTTATCATGTCCTCAATGGACTCAAAAGCGAGATATGGATTTATAGCGGATGCACCAAAGCCAATGAGAGCTGCAAAATGATGTACTTCTCTTGGCTCCCCTGATTCAAGCACGAGACTAACTGCAGTTCTAGTGCCTTGCCTGATTAGGTGGTGGTGAAGTCCGGATAAAGCTAAGAGTGCGGGTATTGGAGCGTTATCCTTATTAAGGCCTCTATCTGAGAGAATAAGGATATTGTTTCCTTCACTTATTGCATTATCAGCCCTTAGGAACAGCTCTTCCATTGCTGCATCCAAGCCTTTACCACCGCAACTAGGATTAAATAATATAGGAAGAGTTACAGATTTGAAGCCGTGTTCCTTTATATAACGAAGCTTAGCTAACTGTTTATTATCTATTACAGGTGACTTTATTTTAATTTGCCTGCAGTTTTCAGGTCCTGGGCTTAATAGGTTACCTTCTGAACCCATGTATGTCTCAGTAGAAATAACAATATCCTCTCTAAGTGCATCCATAGGTGGGTTTGTAACCTGAGCAAAAAGCTGTTTAAAATAATTATATAATAACTGAGGCTTATCTGATAAAACAGCAAGAGGCGTGTCTATACCCATTGCGCCCACAGGGTCAGTACCATCTTTAGCAATAGGACCAAGAATAAGTCTCAAATCTTCATAAGTGTAACCAAAGGCCTTTTGACGAAGAAGTACAGTATCCTTATCAGTTGAGTAGAAATGTGGGGCATCTGGTAGGTGCTCCATTGTGATTAAATTCTCATCAAGCCACTGTCTGTAAGGCTTCTGTGAAGCAATCTCATGCTTAAGTTCATCATCACTGATTATCCTGCCTTTTTCAGTATCAACAAGAAGCATCTTACCAGGGCGAAGTCTTTCTTTATAAAGAATTTTAGAGGGCTCAATGTCAAGTACTCCAACCTCTGAGGAAAGAACCACAAGGCCATCCTTTGTAACATAGTATCTTGAAGGCCTGAGTCCATTTCTATCAAGCAATGCTCCTACTCTAACGCCATCTGTGAAGCCAATTGCTGCAGGGCCATCCCATGGTTCTAGAAGGCAGCTATGATATTCATAAAAGGCCTTCTTTTCGTCATTCATTGACTCATGTTTGGACCAAGGCTCAGGAACCATCATCATAGCAGCATGTGCTATAGGCCTACCACAAAGGGTAAGGAGCTCAAGTGTACTATCAAACATGGCGGAGTCACTTCCGTCAGGGTTAATAACTGGGAGAACCTTTTTTAAGTCCTCGTTAAAAACATCAGATTTTAAAAGATACTGACGGGAATTCATCCAGTTAACGTTCCCTCTAAGTGTGTTTATTTCACCATTATGGATAATATACCTGTTAGGGTGAGCACGTTCCCAACTTGGGAATGTGTTTGTACTATAACGGGAATGAACCAAGGCAAGTGCAGTATCAACTCTATCGTCTGCTAGCTCCTTGTAATATTCTTCAACCTGCTGTGCAGTAAGCATTCCCTTGTAAACAATTGTTTTTGAGGAAAGACTTGCGAAATAAAAGAATTCACAGCTTTTTTCCTCGGCATAGCGAATAGCCTTTTCGGCTCTTCGCCTTATTATATAAAGCTTCCTTTCGAAGGAAGTTGAGTCCTTTGCATCTTTAGACTTGCCTATAAAAATTTGCCTAATAAACGGCATGCATGACTTTGCGCTATCTCCAAGTGAGGAAGGATCCACTGGAACAGTTCTCCAACCTAATAGTTCCTGACCTTCTTCTTTAATAATCTGTTCAACCTTTTTCTCGCAGTATAACCTAATCGTCTCATCAGGTGACATAAACAGCATACCTACGCCGTAATCACCATGCTCAGGCAAACTAAACCCAAGCTTCGGACATTCCTGACTGAAAAAATTATGGGGAATTTGAATTAGTAATCCTGCCCCGTCACCAGTATTGGACTCTGCTCCGCTTCCGCCACGATGTGCAAGGTTGATTAAGATAGATAGCCCCTGGTTTACGATATTGTGGGAGCGTCTGCCATGCATATCCACAACAAAACCTATACCGCAGGCGTCATGTTCGTTTTGTGGGTCATAGAGACCCTGGCGTTGTGGTAATTCATTCATATTGAAACAACCTCTCTATAATATAATTTATACAATTAGTGAGAACGCCGTTGTTCCACTTGCAAAAAAAATGTTCATTTCTAAAACCAGGCCCATTGTAGAGTTATGTCATAATAACTCGAATTAAGTAAAAAATAATTACATAACACAAAAATGGGGATAGTCCTAAAACCTAGCAAAATAAGGGTTTGCATGCAATGTTTACTAGAGCAATTTTCTTTGCGTTTAGTTCCTTTATTATAGCATCATAAAAATGTATGTTCAATAGCGTTCACAGAAATAAATCAAGTTTTTGCAATTTTAATAATTAAATCTTGCAATTTAGTAAATATTATTAGTATTTGTCAATAATAAAAAACAAATACCATTCTTTTTATATATTACTTTATTTACCAAGTACTTGCTTAATTTCATAGAATATTTTCAGTTCACATAATCAATAATATATATATAAAGTTAAGAGAAATTGAATATAAAGTTAGTCTTCATGTTCAAATTTTTTTCTTAATTTTATTTCATTATGTAAGGTTAATTACTGTCAAAATTGAATACAAGGGGGTAAATACCATGTCAAGGACTGTCGTTGGGGTTTTTGAGAATTATGATATGGCAGATAAAGCAGCTAATCAGATTAAGGAAAGAGGGCTTAGAACTGATGATATTTCTATAGTTGCGAAAAGTGTGTCAGAAGAAAATCATGGAGACAGAGATGGAGCATCAATGTCTAAGAGGCCAATAAACGACAATATCTCAGATGGCGTAGTTACTGGAGGAATCTTAGGAGGACTTGCAGGACTATTAATTGGAGCAGGAAGCATGGTAATACCAGGACTTGGAATAATTGCTGCGGCTGGCCCTATAACTGGACTTCTCTCAGGAGCAGTTACAGGAGGAATAGTTGGAGGGCTTGTTGATTTGGGAATACCTGAAAGTAAAAGCAAGCAGTATGAAAGCGAGCTAAAATCAGGAAGAATACTATTTAGTATGAAAACAGATGATGATAAGGTTTCAAGCATCTCAAATATTTTATACGAAAATGGAGCCAAAAGCGTAGACAGTTTTTAAATTTTGCAAAAAAAAAGAGACATATCGTAACATGTCTCAGGCTGTTGATGGTAATACCGTCAACAGCTTTTTTATATTTATAATTACATAAATTTACAGAAACTATCAATAAGCATACAGATTGATACATCTATTGAGCAGCTGTTCCTGTGACAACTTCCGATGCTAAAGAGTTATAGGTACTTGTATAGAGCTTTTTCTGACTGACAATAATTCCATTCTCTTTTACTATCTTAAAGCTATCAACAACACATCCAGCCATTCCATAAGTTTTAGTATAACTATTTCCTTTTGCCATGCTTGGGTCATCGGTGTATTTTGTAATAAAATCAATATTTTTAACGATATTATTTTGAATTTCTATTTTCCTGTTTGGGTTATTTACAGTACCAATAATGGAGAATATAACCTTGTTATCAGGAGTAACCTCACCAACAATTTTTATGGGATAACTAGAATTATTTTTAAACTTCAGGTCAAGGTAGTCATAGGCTACAGCAGCATCCTGGCCCAAGGGTATATAACCAACTGTAAACATGTGATTTGTTCTTTCTACAGTGGACATATCAGAGTAAAGAGCTGCATTATAAAGGGTAGAAGATACCTGACAGATACCACCCCCAACGTCGTCAATTACCTGGCCATCTGAATATACATGCGCAATTTTGTAACCTTCTGCTTCAGTTCTGGCACCTACTACCTGGTTAAATGAAAAAGTCTCACCAGGAGCGAAGATTTTTCCTGTAATCTTTTTAACAGCAAGAGCTATATTATATGCTCTATTATCGTTGTTCTGGTCACCTGTATAGAACTGGGTACTATAAGTTGCCATAGTATCCCTGAAAACTTTGGGTTTTATAGTATCTAAGTTTATTTCAGGAGTTATATATTTAACAGGCAAAACCTTAGAGGACGTCTTATTAGTATTTAATTCATCGATTATCTTTGATAGTTCGTTTTTATCAATGTCTCTACCACTGATTGCATCTACATAGACTAAAGTGTTATTTAGTACCTCTACTTTTGCATTTTGGGGGTCTTGCTTTATTTGGGTATAGATTTCATCAATATTAATTGGTTTTGGTAAAACATCTTTAAATTGTAGATTTACATCAAAGGAAGATAAGTTATTTATATTATCCAAAAATGAATCAAATAGTTTGTCTCTATCAATGTTTTTTCCTTTTGAACCAACTGTAAGAGTGAAATTTTGTCCTTTCTCAGATAATGCTGCATCTATTGGTTTTACAGAAAATCTCTTTTCTAGGTTATCCAAAAAAGTGGAAAAATCCTTGTCTGAGATTGCTAACTGCAAGTCTAACTTGTGTGTAGTATAAGCTGATTTAAAATTTGTAAAAATATCTTTAAAAATATTCCCGCTCCTACCTACACTGTAAGCATCATCCACAGCCTTTTCTATATCCGGACTAAATCCAGTTTCGGCAAAGTTAAAGACAATTGAATCTGTGCCGTTTCTGATAGTTACTTTTAATGAATCATCGAGCTTATTATACTCTTTTCCCACTGCCTGTTTTGCATCTTCCTTAGTTAATGAAGATACATTTATGTTATTTATATATGTACCTTTAATAATCTTATCACTCTTTAAGATAATATAAAGTAGTCCGCAGGTAGTGGCAATTGCGAGCATAATAACGAGACATAAACTGACTATAATCTTTTTATAATTACTCATATTAATGAATTTACTAATAGTTGTCATTTGCATGTAATCACCTCATGTATATTTTATTGAAGAATTATATAATTCTATATATGCATATTTTATAAAATCCTTTAACTCATATGTAATACCCAAAAAATCTTTTTATGTATCAGATTTTTTCTATTCAATAATAAAATATAGATATAGAAAAAAATCTTATATTATATTATTATAATAGAATATGTATATAAAGGATAATATAAAAAATAAACATTTTTAAAAGAATATTATTATACAATATTCTAGGATAACATTATGCATAGTATCAATCAAGACAATTTTACAAAATAATTAAGACAACGCTTATATTATGTCTCATTTGGACAAATTTAATAGGTTTAAAATCTTGCTTAGCTACCATAATAATCAAAAGTTACTATTATTATTTACTGTTATTTGTATAAAGATAGCTTAATTTGGATTAGTAGTTAAATAAGTGAGTTATTATTTATAATAAGGGGATAAAAGTTGTGAATATATTTAACGGTGAAGAGTTTAGTGAATTAAGGAAAACATTAAATGAAAATGCTAAGGAAATAGAGTATAGCTTAGAATATGCACGTGATGATTTTTTGAATAGAATGAAGGATTTAGTTAACAGGGATAGAAGGGGAGAGGTTGTTTTTGGAGTAGTAAGACCAAATGGCAAGCTTATTCTAGTAACTTGTGAAGAATACCCAGAAGGTATATTCAGAGTTCCTACTGGAGGAATTAACTACGGAGAGGATATTTTGAAGGCAGTACAAAGAGAGACAATGGAGGAGCTAGGCCTTAAGACTGAGATTCTAAGCTTTGGTGGAGTAATCAAAATAAGGTTTGCTTGTAATAATGACAGTGAAATGTTTTATTGCTATCTTTTCTTATTAAAAGAGGTGTCTGGGAAACTCCTTGAGGATGCCACGGATATTGAAGTCAGTAAGGTTATAGAGGCAGATTATACGAACATTTGTAAAGCCGCTAATACATTGGATAATATTGAGGGAAGTTGGGCCGATTGGGGCAAATTTAGGTCAGTTACAACTAAAGCTATTGCTGAAATGTATAATACTTATCTTCATCTTATACAGAAATAAATATAACAATAAATTTAAATGTGGCAGCTGAATTTGTGAGAATCACAAAACAGCTGCTTTTTTATTTGTAATGGTATATTTTGGTTCTAATATGTCAAAAATCTTACTAAAAATAATTATGACCATTAATTGCCCAGTTTTAAATTCATAATATTAAATACTCTTTATATGTTGCTTAAGTTCTTGTATAAAATTTAACGCAACATATATTCTTTGCTTCATAAGATGAATAAGCTGGGTTTGCGAAAATGATGATCGGAGAGGATGCTTATGGATATATTATCAAAAAGGAAGATCAATTTTCCAGGAATTAAAGTGCCCGAAATTAACTTTGCTAAGAAACCACAGCAGAGTTTGCATACTTTAGAGGAAAAAGTACTACTTAGAAAATATATAAATTATGCTTTGATAGAATGGAAAAGTGCTACACTCAATTTTGAAACGGCAGAGTCCACTGATATGGTTGAATATTACATATATAAAATGAAAGCTTGTGAAGTTAGGTATCAATATTTATTAAATCAAATAAAAAATTTCGAAAAAGATGAGTAAAAAACATTTTCAATTATGTGTTCTAAACACTTGGACAACTCCATATTTTATAATAAGGAGTTGATAGGACATGGGAAGTATTAGTTTGCCAACAATACTTGCATACGGGATAGCGGTTATTCTTCTATTATTAATAATAACCGCATTTAAAACGCCCGCCAGAATTATTGCAAAATTTGTATTAAACGCTGCTTTGGGTCTTCTAGCTTTGATAATAATAAATTCACTTGGAAACTTTATTAACTTCCATATCCCAATAAATGCATACACTATATTTGCAACGGGGATTCTTGGTATTCCGGGCTTTGTTCTTGCAGTTTTGCTAATAAATATATTTTAATATCTAGATTGTTTTAGTATTTTAATTAGCCATTACCTTATATAGGGTTCATTAATAAGGTAATGGCTTTTAATTTATTTTCGTCTTCGAAAAAGTTAAAAATAAATATATTACTTTGATTTAGGTCAATCTTGATTTTTTAT
>Ga0123336_10001144_pt1 | contig 24897 bp, 23 predicted proteins | sample SSSSmetaG_FD_96466 | JGI IMG/M metagenome (GOLD analysis project Ga0123336, IMG submission 96466) | Glacier valley bacterial and archeal communities from Borup Fiord, Nunavut, Canada, to study Microbial Dark Matter (Phase II) - ​SSSS metaG | ecosystem: Environmental > Aquatic > Freshwater > Ice... | reverse complement strand
TACCGAATTTTCATTAACAACAACAGCCCAGTACTTATTATAGATTTTGTCTGATGTCCTCATACCTGGAACACACTCTTCAATTCTTACATAAATTTTATCCATATACCCCTCCGAAATGGAAAACCAACTGTATCATACAGAAATTATAACATAACATATCATTATTTTACAATATTACATAGATAAGTAAACCACAAATAGACAAATATTTTTATATTTTAATATACATATCAAAACACATTTGGAGTTTGCTGCAAAAGCAGTCATCTCTGTGGAAAAAAATGTTAGTTGTAAAATATTGATATATTTTGTCTGTTATGTTAAGCTTTTAAAAGTAATATTTAGCATATATGAGATGAAGAAAAGAATTAATTATAGAAAGAAGGGTAAAAATGTTTGTGGGGATAAAATGTAGTTTAGAAAGAATAGTTGAAAAATTCGCTCACTTGTCATCAGTACCAAGGAAATTAGTTAAAATTGGATTTTATCTTTTTCTGCTTATCTTTGCGGCGGGAACTCTTGTCGTGCTCGGGAATAGATATTTTTTCCCATACAATCCTTACTATGACTTTATAAGCATTCAGCTTGTAAAAAACAGCTTTACTGTTTTAGCTGAATTTATTGTTGGTGCAATTGTAATGGATTTCGTTTTTTCAAAAAATGAATAGATATTTTTTAAAAATAATAAAAGAATAGCTTCACCTTTTCTTAAAATGGTGAAGCTATTTTTATAATTTTATATGAGTACTACTGAGATTCTTCGCTACGCTCAGAATGACATATATGCAAGCTTTACACAAAAAAACACCTGGCAAAAAACCAGGTGTTTTTTTTATGAGTACTACGCAATTTTATGTTTTGCTGTGATACTTTTTTTATCTGAATGCTGCCCCCACATAACAAATAGTGGGCTTGTAATACACAAGGATGAATAACAACCGCTTGCCACACCAATTATAAGTGGGAAAGCAAACACCCTAAGTGATTCAATATTGTTATATGCTGCAAATACATATACAGTTATCAAGCAGATCAATACACAAATACCTGTATTGATTGATCTTGAAAGTGTCTGTATTATACTAGTATTAACCAGCTCATGCAGAGGCATCTTTCTGAATAATCTCTTATTTTCTCTAATTCTATCATAGACAACAATGGTATCATTCATTGAATAACCTATAATAGTAAGGACTGCAGCTATGAAGTTATCATCCAGAGGAATCTGGAAAATAGCATAAACAGTAAACATGATTAGCATATCATGAAGCATTCCAACTACAGCAAATACTCCAGCAGAAAGTCCAGATATAGCCCTGAATCTCCACCAAACGTAGAAAATGATCAATATTGAAGACCAGATTACTGCCTTAATGCCATTGTTCATGATTTCTGCACCAATAAAAGGCTCTACCTTCTGAACATAAAGCTCAGAATCCTGTTTAACCTTATATTCTGCTCTAATAGCATCAATAACTTTGTTCTGTTCGTCACCAGTAAGAGTATTTTCCTTAGCAACATTTATTGTAAGGATATCAATATTCTTAGAGGTGTCTTTTGACTTTGAAGCAGTAACATCTTTTTTAATTTGTGTCATTATAATATCTTCAACCTTTTTCGTATCGAAATCGGCATTCGGCATATTCATTTGTAGAATAGTTCCACCCTCAAACTGAATATCGAGTTTGAAGCCACCGTTTACTATATACCCAACTATACCAGCAAGTACAAGTAAAATGGACAGTGCAAAGAAATAATTTTTCTTACCTATAAAATCAAACATTTTTAGCACCCCTTTCCTTATACCCCATATAACTTATGATTTTTAGCTACATTCAAATCTGAAACTGACCTAACCAATATCCTAGTAATTACTACGCAAGTTAAGAAGCTTAATGCTACACCAAGTCCAAGTGTAATTGCAAAGCTCTTAATTGACCCTGTACCAAATATATATAGTACAACTGATGATATTAGTGTAGTCATATTCGCATCAAAAATAGCCGGGAATGCTCTCTTAAAGCCCAAGTCAATACCAGTTTTAAGTGTTTTCCCATTTTTAATTTCTTCTTTAATTCTCTCAAAAATAATGATGTTAGCGTCAACACCCATACCTACTGTAAGTATAACACCTGCAATACCAGGTAAAGTAAGTGTTATTCCTAACCAAGATATTACAAGCAGCTGAATTACAGTATGTGCAACCAGCGCTATATTTGCTAAAATTCCTGCTAATCTGTAGTAAGCAAGCATATAAAGCCAAACAAATATCAAAGACCAGAAGCCAGCAGTTAGGCAAGTTTTCAATGCATTTTCACCTAAAGTTGGGCTAATTGAGTTTACCTGCTTAGCTTCCAGTTTAAATGGAAGTGCGCCTGATTTGATTGTAGAAGCAAGTTCTCCAGCCTCTTGTGCAGTTTTCTGTCCAGTAATAACTGCCTGTCCACCTGTAATCTGACTTTGTACATTTGGCGCAGAAATTAACTGATCATCCATAAAAATAGCTATAGGCTTACCTATAAGTCTGCCAGTAGCCTCTGCAAATTTCTTTGCACCTTCATCATTTAATTCTAGTGTAACATCTACGCTACCGTTCTGATTGTTTGTCTCTGTTCCCGCTTTTGTAACCATTGTTCCTTCAATAACAATCTTACCAGTAGGTTTATAATTACCTTTTGCATCTTTTTGACTTTCGTCAACTTCTTGGAACGTAAGTAGAGCTGTTTTACCTATTTCATCAATAGATTTCTGAGGGTTAAAATCTGTTTCACCCTTTTTCCATGGAATCTGAACAATAATATACCCGTTATCAGGGTCTGTAGTTATCATTCTGTCAAAAACGCCCTTAGTATCAAGTCTTTTTCCAATTACAATCTTAGCTGTTTCTAGATCATCTTTTGAAGCCTTACTGCCATCTTTTGTAATAGCATAAAGTCTGGCGTCTATTCCTCCTTGAATATCAATACCAGGTCTGATATCACGTGCTCCAGGTATTTTAATTCCAAATATGGAACCATAGTTTGTTATCCAGGTCAACATTCCTATTACTACAATTACTAGGAAAAACTTGACCCTATCATTACTTCTCATATAAGCTTGTCCCCCTTTTAGTGATGCTCGCATAAGTTATTATATAACTCACATATCTAGCAGTCAACAATTTTGACCATTACATTTTCATTTTTTGTAAAATGGTTTTAAAGCAGTCGATAATCGTTAATTACCAATTGGAACTTTAATCCAAGAAATTCTGCTGCTTTCCTATTCATACTCATTCTGCCCAAGAAAATCTCAAAGTAGTCCATCACCGGGCAGATTTTAGTATCAATAGTAAGTTCCAATACAGCAAGTCCTTCTTCCTTGTTAACGCTAATTTTGGACATTTCAACGGCATAATTAACTCTGTCATGGATATCAAAGGTAGCAAAATCATGATTGTTCACTCTGGAGCGATGCACATCAGATTTGTCTGCAAGTATTAAGGCTGCAGATATTTCGCTGACTGCGTTGCCTGTATTTTCATCATGGTTGGAAATAGCAAGCATAACTTCCCCAGCATCCATTGGACTCATACCCATCTTAGTTAATAAGTTATAAGCCAAAATACCTCCAGAATGTGCATGGTCTACCCTGTTAATTGCATTCCCAATATCATGGATAAAACCTGCGACTCTGGCTAGCTCCACCTCATGGTCACTATATCCTAACGCTTTTAAGATATTGCCCGCATTTTTTGAAACAAGTCCAACATGTCTATATGAGTGCTCAGTAAAACCATTTGCATTTAATTGTTTTTCTGTCATCTGAATAAAAGCTTTTACTTCTTCATTTTGCTTAATATCCTCAACAGTAATAACCGCCATTATTTATTCCTCCATAGCCTTAAGCCAGAGGGCACACTCCACTCTTTTCCTTTCAAGCTCACAGCCTATGCTGTAAGGCTTATTAAGGTCGTGATTAAATTGATATGCATTTGCACGGCATCCACCACTGCAATAGAATTTTGCCCAACAGTTTTTACAGTCTTCCCTAGTATAAACATTAGTATTCTTAAAAGTATCCTGAATGTCTTTATTAAATTCACCTTCGTTATGAACATTGCCAAGTCTAAACTCTTCCATTCCTACAAATTGATGGCATGGATATATATCACCTTCTGGTGTAACAGCCACATACTCTGCTCCAGCACCACAACCTCCAAGTCTTTTAGCCACGCAAGGCCCTTGGCTCAGATCAACCATAAAGTGGAAGAAATTAAACCATCTGTCAGTATTCCATCTCTTTTGATACTCAACTGACAACTTCTCATACTCATCATATAGCTTCTCAAGATCTTCCTCTCGAATATCATATCCAGAATCTTTAGCAGCAACTACAGGTTCCACTGATATCTGCTTAAATCCAAGGTCCGCAAGATGAAGCACATCTTCAGAAAAATCAAGATTATTTCTTGTATAAGTACCTCTTACATAATAATTTTCCTGATTTCTAGACTCTGCAACCTTCAAAATCTTTGGAAGAATAGATTTATACGAGCCTGAACCATCAACTCTGCATCTCATCTTATCATTTGTTGCTTCTCTTCCATCAATACTAAGTACAACATTTTGCATATTTTCATTAATATATGCAATATTGTCATCATTTAATAAAAGTGCATTAGTGGTAATAGTGAACTTGAATACCTTTCCAGCATCTTTTGCTTTTTCTTTAGCATATTCAAGTATTTCTTTTACTACTTCAAAATTCATCATGGGTTCTCCGCCGAAGAAATCCACTTCAAGATGCTTTCTATTGCCAGACCCCTTTATTACAAAGTCAATTGCTCTTTTACCTGTTTCAGCATCCATGAGAGTTCTTCCAGTTCCAAAATCCCCTGTTGATGCAAAACAGTATTTACATCTTAAATTACAATCATGGGCAATATGAAGGCAAAGAGCCTTTATTATGGGCTTTTTATTCCAAAGTGAAATATGGCTTTCGTATATATCCTCTGAAAATAAGAGTTCATCCTTTTTAAGACTATTAATTTCTTCTATAGCTTCTGTAATTTTTTCTTCTTCATACTTGCATGAAAGTTTTTCTATAATTTCATCTTTGGAAGCTGTTTCGTAAAAATCCAATACATCATAGGCAACGTCATCAACAACATGTACTGCTCCACTAATTACATCTATGACAATATTCTTACCTTGCATTTTATACTTATGAATCATTTCTATTCCCCTTCTATAAAATCAAATTACCTTTAAACCGCATCTTTCTTAAATGAAAACCTTGCATTATGAAAGTCATATGTAAGTTGAAGGAAAATTAAATTCACATTTTACATCTCTAAAGTGAGATGTAAAACAAAATCAAATATGAATTTTCTACATCTTTCATATTAAAAAAGTGGAAAGTGCGTAAAGCCACCTTTCCACTTTTACAAGTTATCTAATCTTTTTATTACTTTCTTACACATTCCTGATTAGCAACAGTGCACGAAGTTTTGCAAGCTGACTGACATGAAGTCTGGCATTCACCGCATCCACCATGTTCTAAGCTATCCTTTAATGTAGATCCGTTTATAGTTTTAATATGTTTCATTACTTTACCTCCTAAAAAATCTTATTTATGTAACGTTTAAAGGTATATTTACATCAAAGATATTATAGCATATATAGTTAAAAATCGAAAGAATTTTTTAGATCCTTTTATATCTATGTTCGGAAGGCCTTTTAAAATTAATCCCTATCATTCCGCCAAAACTTCCAGCAAGTACACAAGTAATCATAGTACTTAAAGCTCCTAGTCCATATTTGTAATTCCTCATAACTAGACTACTAATCAAAAAAAGAATAATGTAGTAAACCAAGCCTGCAGTTGCTCCATTAAGCCAACCTTTAGCCTTAACTGAAGAAGCAGATATTGAACCTGCTACAATTACACTTATGATATTTGCAACTATAACAGTCCCAGTAATATATTTTTCAGGGAAGTTCATCAGTGAGATGGCATAAGCAAATACAGCCAGAATCGGTATAATTAGTATATAACCTGCCAGTATCCCCTTGCCAAGGTTTATCAAATTAAGTCTATCAGTAAAACCTTCCTTAAAATCTCCATTTTCTCCTGTTCCCATTAGGTACCTCCCAAAAATGGTCATATTCAACTCTCTTTATAATTATGAACCTATAGTTTATTTTATTTGGGAGGCCTAGTTTTTAGAACAGAAATAAGTGGTTATTAGCAAAGTCATGTAATACCAAATACGCCTTTATATCCATTTTGTTATCAGTAGCCAGAAGCTTCCCAGCCTCTTCTCTGGATACCATGATACATTCAAGATCTTCGTCTTCCTCTAGATATTCTTTACTTACAGTCCCTTCACAGGTACAATAAATCAAAGCAACGGATTCGTCGGTCATTCCAGGAGAGAGATAGACTTTTTCACGACCAACTTCATCACAGATATCAAGTAAATCAAGTCCCGTTTCCTCTTTTAGCTCTCTTTTAAGAGCTGTCACTATACCTTCATTTCCATCAATAAGCCCTGCAGGCAGTTCATAAATATAATCGTTAATAGGAACACGAAGTTGCCTTACCAACACAAGCTTATCAGTAGCCTTATGTATTGCAACTATTACAACGGCATCAACTTTCTCTTCTCTATTACCCCAAAATTGCTCCTTTAAGGTATTGTAGTCCTTCCTTGATGCGATTATCCAACTTTTGTTTTTACCTACTTTATTTAAATATTCACTATTATATAAACTTAAAAACTTAGTTTCAGCCAAGGCTGAAAGCTTTTTGACTCTACTTTCCTTCATATATAAATGCTCCTTTTTATAAAATTCCTATAGGATTCTTCGTTTCACTCAGAATGACATTTGAGAGTGGCACTATCTCAAAATGGGCACAGGTTTCAATTGCAACGTTACTATTCAATGTTTAATTAGATTCTTGCTAACTCTCAAAACAACACAATATTTGTCATTCTGAACGCAGTGAAGAATCTGTAGCATACTTTGTACATTAATATATAAAAAAAGGAGGGGTTTCCCCCTCCTTTAAACTAGGCTTCAATAACTTGTTTAACTTCTTTAATTGCCCATCTTTTAAATAACACCTTGGTCCTCATAACACCTGACTCAAGAGTTATTTCATCGTCTTTGATGTTCACAACCTTACCCATAACACCACCAACAGAAACTACTTCATCCCCAACCTTTAACGCATTGAGCATTGCTTTTAACTTCTTTTCCTTTTTTCTTTGAGGCATTATTAGAATCATATACATTACTACAAAAATCAACACCATCGGCGCAAGAGACGCTAATAGAGCCATTAACTGTTCAGCACTCATCGTGGAACCTCCCCTTATCTAATTGTTTGTACAAAATCTGATTAGTATTATTATACATTACAACCTTTATTGTGTATAGACTTTTACACTTTATATCCGAATTTCTCATAAAATTCATTTCTGAAATCCATTAACCTATCATCCATTATTGCCTGTCTTACATCCTTCATAAGGTTTTGAAGGAATCTAAGGTTATGCCACGTAGTAAGTCTTACCCCTAATATCTCTTTAACTTTTATCAAATGCCTAATGTAAGCTCTGCTGTAATTCCTGCAAGCATAGCAGTCACATTCTGAATCAATAGGGCTAAAATCCTTTGCATACTTGGCATCACGAACAATAAGTTTTCCTCTGCTGGTTAAGCAAGTACCATTTCGACCTATTCTGGTTGGAAGAACACAGTCAGACATATCAATTCCCCTTATTGCGCCTTCTATGAGGTAATCAGGGCTTCCAACTCCCATAAGGTATCTTGGTTTATCGTAAGGTAGCAATGGAACTGTTACATCAAGCATTGAGTACATTTCCTCTGCAGGTTCACCTACACTTAAGCCACCAATAGCGTAACCTGGAAAGTCAAGTTCTAAAAGTTCACTCACACTTTGGCGTCTCAAATCTTCATACATTCCACCTTGGACTATACCAAAGAGAGACTGTCTTTCAGTATCCTTATGTGCATCTTTGCATCTTTTCGCCCACCTTGTGGTACGTTCAAGGGACTTTTTAGTATATTCCCTGTCAGCCGGATAAGGAATACATTCGTCAAAACTCATTATTATATCAGCACCAAGGGCATTTTCAATTTCAATGACTTTCTCTGGGCTAAGGAAATGCTTTGAGCCATCTATGTGGGATCTAAAGGTCACTCCATCTTCAGTTATCTTTCTCAAATCCCCCAATGAAAAGACCTGAAATCCACCGCTATCCGTTAGAACAGGCCTGTCCCAATTCATAAATTTATGAAGCCCACCCGCCTCTTTTACAAGTTCATGTCCCGGCCTTAAATATAGATGATAAGTATTACTAAGAATAATACCTGCCCCTATTTCCTTTAATTCCTCAGGTGACATTCCTTTTACAGACGCCTGAGTTCCTACTGGCATAAACGCAGGTGTATCGAAAGAGCCGTGTGGTGTATGTACCCTTCCAAGCCTTGCCCCTGTTTGCTTACATGCTTTTATAAACTCATAAGTAACTGCAGCCATTTATTTACCTTCCAATCATTTTATTTTTCACTTTATAAACATAGCATCGCCAAAACTAAAGAACCTGTATCTTTCCTTAATAGCACAGCTATATGCATCCAAAATATTTTTGCGCCCAGCTAAAGTGCTGACCAACATAATAAGTGTTGACTCAGGCAGATGGAAATTTGTAATCATTGCATCTATTATCTTAAACTGGTATCCAGGGTATATAAATATGTCTGTCCATCCGCTCTTAGGTACAATGGAACCATCCTTTTCTGAAGCTGTCTCAAGGACCCTACAACTTGTTGTACCAACAGCTACAACCCTTTTACCTGATTTTTTTGCACTATTAATACTATCACAGGCTTCCTTATCAATTACAAAGAATTCCGAATGCATTTTGTGGTTTTCAATAGTATTCTCCTTAACTGGTCTGAAAGTACCAAGGCCCACATGAAGAGTCACATAAGCTATTTTAACACCTTTTTTAGCTATAGTTTCTAGTAAATCCTTTGTGAAATGTAGCCCTGCGGTAGGGGCTGCTGCTGAACCTTCGTTTTTAGCATAGACGGTCTGATAGCGCTCCTTATCCTCAAGAGACTTTTTAATATATGGAGGTAAAGGCATTAAACCAATTTTATCTAAAACCTGTTCAAATATTCCTTCATAATAAAAATGGACAAGCCTGTTTCCATCATTTATTACTTCTAATATTTCTGCTGTCAAAAGGCCATTACCAAATACAAATCTTGCGCCAGGTTTTGCTTTCCTTCCAGGGCGCAATAAAACCTCCCAGATGTCAGTATCATGCTTTCTTAAAAGCACAAATTCTATTTTGCCACCTGTTCCTTCTTTTTCCCCATACAGCCTTGCTGGTATTACCCTTGAATCATTTAAAACCAGACAATCACCTTCATCAAGAAGATCAACAATATCTTTAAAAATTCTATGTTCAATATTTCCGCTTTCCTTATCCAGAACTAGAAGCCTTGACATCTGCCTATCTTTGATGGGCTCCTGAGCAATAAGCTCTTCTGGAAGGTCATAGCTAAAATCTTTTAATTCCATTAAATAACTGCCTCCTATTGTACTGCTTCATACTAATTTGCTTCAAAAAGGTTGAAGTGATTCATGAGTTCCAAGCCCCTTTCAATCGCAAATTAGTATCTAATATAGAAAAAATGATACAATATTCGTATCATTTTTACAAGGGATACTTAAAATAATGAGTTGATTATTGAACGACAGCTCCTTTAAAATAATGTTCCAAAATCTGTTTATAAGTGAAGCCAGCTTTAGCCATACCCATTGCTCCATTTTGACTCATTCCTACTGCATGCCCCCAACCTTTGCCTGTAATTGTGAAATCTGAAGAAGCCCCAGTAGAAGATCCTGAAGAATAATTTTTTACAGTTCCATCTCCACCTATTACATTAAGGCTTCCCTGTGGAGCGTCCTTAATACCAGACTCAGTAATTATTTTAAGAGAAGAAGGTATTTTAGAAGTAGCGTTGTCTACTGTACCAACGCTCACATTCACATCTGAGCCTGCTCCAGTTTCAATGGTGTACCACTGAGACGGAAGGGAAAGTATCATTCTAGCTCTCTCTAGCGGATAAACTGCCTGATCCTTTGTTCCCTTAATTACTAACTCAGTTACCCTTCCAGCATCAGACCTTTTTGTAACCTCCATGCCAACTACATCTCCGATATCCTTTTGCACTTTGCTTTTTATCTGATCTACAGTAAAGGTTTTAGTCCAGGTATAATATGTCGTCGTAGGGGTTTCATATTTATCTTCAACACTTACAAGGTAAGGGAAAGTAGTTGAACCCCAAACATTTTTAACGTCCTCCGTCATTCCTCCGCTTGATGAAAAATAATAAACCTCTGCAGGCTTACCTTCATACATGAGAAGCTGCCCCGTAGTTGCTTCCACTGCTTTATTAGATGATAATGACTCTGCAGAAAAACCAGAGTAAACTTGTGAATAAGTAGTAGTGCAGAGGTTAAAACCGATTGAAGAATATTTACTCATGTTTTTTGCCACATAAGTTCTAGCAGCAATAGCTTGAGCTTTAAGTGCTTCCGTAGGTGATGATGCACCAATCTCTGCTGGCACTACACCATAGAGATATTGTTCTAATCCAACAATATTTATAACCGTCATATCGCTGGTTGTCTGCCTAATAACCTCTATTTCTCCCCTGTAAGCCTTTGAGTTTACTTTTACAACTTTGAGGTCGTTAGCGACAGATGGCCTTAAGGTAAAGTTTATTGTATCAGAATAAAAACCACATACAGCCTGTCCAGATACATTTTCAACAATAATCATCCTTGGTGAAGGGGAAACTAAAGCAATCTCTATACCCGGTAATTTCTTATCCAAATTATTTGCCTTATCTGCATCTGCAGTGGCTTTATCAGCATAACCACCTACAAGAACTACCCAACTGTTAGTATTATTCACTGCCACAAAGGCATTAACTCCCTTTGCAATAATTTCATTTGCTTTTGCCTGTGCCTGGTCTCTATTTGTAATATCTTTTGAATATACAAAATAATACTTAGAATCTTTTCTTATCTTAAGAACTAAATTATCAGAGGTAGAATATATGACATTCAAATCCCCTCCGGCATACCAGCCTGCTTCTATTCCTTTCTCTGCAGAAATTGTAACGGAATCAACTGCCGTTTTCATGCTTCCATAGTTAAAAAACAACCCAATTCTGACAAAAGTAGGTACTTCAGCGCCATATGTAACTGGTGTATAAGATGAAGTTATTATTATAATTAGTGCGAATATTGCTACGAAAAACTTCTTTGTCATTGACCCCATTTTATAACTCCTTGTAATTAGTTTTTAAATTGAATGTCGTATAAGATCCTTTAATACCTCAAAAATATGCATTTTGTAACAGTATTTTCTAATTAAATGCACTGTTCGACATTTAATTAATTATATCATAACGAAAGATTTTTGTAAAAATGTTGACACCTTCACTACGATAATAATATAATGTAGAAAATAAATATTGATTGGTAGAGGTGCATTTACTATGATTATTCCTAATGAGGCTACAGGAGCCTGTGATTTAGGGAAAAAGGAGAAAGTGCCGAAGATTATTAAGTCCTGTACTTTGTAGTCTGGTTATTCAGTTAAGAGCTGTATGACTGTCATCAGAAATGGTGGAGCGCTATCTTATCGTTAATTAGTATTATGAAAGTTTGAATATGAATAACGAAAAGCTGGTACTCTGTATCAGCTTTTTTTATTTACCCTTTGAATAGTATATGACTACACTGTAGTAACTTTTGCAACTATACTTGCCATTGACTTTGTAATAAAATGAAATATAGTAAAAAGCTTTTTGTAGTTATGTAATATTCTCAACGCTAAATATAATATAATATGGAGGTTATAAATATGGATATGAACAAGAAAATTAAAGTTGGTATTCTAGGTGGAACAGGAATGGTTGGCCAAAGATTTATCACTCTGTTAGAAAACCACCCTTGGTTTGAAGTAGTTTCTATAGCTGCTAGTGAAAGATCAGCAGGAAAAAGCTTTGCGGAGGCTGTAGGTGGTCGTTGGAAGCTGGACATTCCTATGCCTGAAAGAGTTAAAAATATCATTGTTAAAAGCGTATGGGACATATCAAAGATTGCTGACGAAGTCGACATGGTTTTCTGTGCAGTTGATATGCAGAAAGATGAAATAAAGCTTCTTGAAGAAAAATACGCTTTGGCAGAAATACCTGTAGTATCAAACAACTCTGCTCATAGATGGACTGACGACGTGCCAATGATTATTCCTGAGATAAACCCAGAGCATGTTGCAATTATTGAAAAGCAAAGGAAACGTTTAGGTACTAAAAAAGGCTTTATTTCAGTAAAGTCAAATTGTTCACTGCAAAGTTACGTTCCTCCACTTAGTGCACTCATGGACTACAAACCAACTAAGGCACTTGCTTGCACTTATCAGGCTATTTCAGGAGCTGGCAAAATTTTTGGTGACTGGCCTGAGATATTGGACAATGTTATTCCTTACATTGGTGGTGAAGAAGAAAAAAGTGAAAATGAACCGCTAAAGATCTGGGGTAAAATCGAAGGAAATAAAATAGTCAAAGCTAATGGTCCTATTATTTCTGCACAATGTTATAGAGTTCCAGTTCAGGACGGCCACATGGCTGCGGTTTATGTTTCCTTTAATAAAAAGCCATCAAGAGATGAAATATTAAGCTGCTGGAAGGAATTCAGAGGAAAGCCTCAAGAATTACATCTTCCAAGTGCACCAAAGCAGTTCCTCACATATTTCGAAGAGGACAATAGACCACAGTCGAAGCTTGATAGAAATATTGAAAATGGTATGGGTATATCAATTGGAAGGCTTCGTGAAGACTCATTGTTTGACTATAAGTTCACTTGTCTTTCTCACAATACAATTAGGGGCGCAGCAGGTGGAGCGATTCTCATGGCTGAGCTACTTAAATCTGAAGGCTATATTGGTTAAAAGCACTTCGTTCTATAAGATGAAGGAAATAGGATCGATGGAATATTAACTTCATCTTATGAACGTATGCACCTTGCGATTATTTTGAAAGGAAGTGTTGATATGAAGAAGCTAATTTTTACAGGTTCAGGTGTTGCAATCGTTACTCCCTTTAATGATACTGGAGTCGACTTTGATAAACTTGGAGAGTTAATTGAATATCAGATTACCAATTCAACTGATGCCATTGTAATCTGCGGCACTACTGGTGAGTCCTCAACGATGCCAGATGAAGAGCATCTATCATGTATTGAATATGCTGTAAAAAAAGTTAACGGCCGAGTTCCAGTTATAGCAGGCGCTGGAAGCAACGACACCAGGCATGCTATTCGTCTTAGCCAGGAGGCTGAGAAGTTAGGGGCTGATGCACTACTTACAGTGTCCCCATATTATAATAAGGCCACGCAAAAGGGACTATACCTGCATTTTAAAGCTATCGCAGAAAGTGTTAAAATACCATTAATTCTTTATAACGTACCAAGTAGAACTAATTTAAACATAAATGCTGAGACACTCCAAAAGCTGTCTCAGATTGAGAACATCGTTGCGGTTAAAGAGTGTAACTTTAATCAGGTAGCTGAAACTATGACTCTTTGTGGGGAGGATTTTAGTGTTTATTCTGGAGAGGATGGCTTGGTAGTACCTTGCTTGTCACTTGGAGGAAAGGGCGTTATTTCAGTTATGGCTAACATAATCCCAAAAGATACCCATGATATTGTTAACAAGTACTTATCCGGAGATATTGAAACTGCAAGAAGACTACAGCTTAATGCCACTGAGCTTATTAAAGCACTGTTTAGTGAGGTAAGTCCTGTTCCTGTTAAGGCTGCTATGAACCTTATGGGAATGGGTGTAGGAAATTGTAGGATGCCATTGACAGATATAGCTGACAACAATCTAGAGTTTCTAGAAAAGGCACTGAAAAACTACGGATTAATTGGATAAAGGAAGTGTACACATGACTAAAATTATTATGAACGGTTGTAACGGAAAAATGGGTCAGGTAATTACAAGATTAGTTTCCGAAATGGAAGATGTTCAGATTGTTGCTGGAATTGATTTTAACAGCGAAAGCAACAATGGTTATCCAGTATTTAAGGTTCCCTCAGACTGTAATGTCAAGGCAGATGCAATTATAGATTTTTCTCATCCTGCGGCATTTGGCAACTTGGTTGAGTATGCTGTTTCCAGAAAGCTCCCATTGGTAATGGCAACCACGGGACTTTCACAATTACAAATGAAGACACTTGAACTTGCATCGAAGGAGACTCCTATATTTATTTCTGCTAATATGTCTCTTGGAGTAAACCTGCTAATCGACCTTGTAAAAAAGGCTGCAAAGGTTTTAGAGGGAAGTTTTGATATTGAAATAGTAGAAAAGCATCACAGCCAGAAAATTGATGCTCCCAGCGGTACTGCTCTGGCAATTGCTGATGGTATTAATTCGGTCTTGGAACAAAAATGTGAGTATGAGTATGACAGACACTCAAAGCGTAAAAAGAGAAGTAAACAAGAGATTGGTATACATGCGGTAAGAGGCGGTACTATTGTTGGTGATCATTCTGTAATTTTCGCAGGAACTGATGAAATTATTGAAATTAACCATACCGCAATGTCAAGGGAAATATTCGCTGTGGGAGCAATTAAGGCTGCTAAATTTCTTAAAGGTAAAAAACCAGGCTATTACAGCATGAATGATTTAATACAGAACATATAAAAAAATGAGATGCAGTAAATACTGCATCTCATTTTTTATATCTCGATTATTCTAGTTCTTTTTCACCAGGATGCACTATTGGTGCTTGCATCTCAGCTTTATCCATCATAAATTTTTTAATCTGAGGATAAACATAAAAGTTTGTCAAAAATCCGATTAAACTAAAGGTTAAAAATGGCATAAGTACAAATCCAATCACTGGCAAAATAAAGCTGGCAATAATAATTGCGGCCGTTACTATTAGTATTGCTAGATTCGGTATAAACTTAATTATAGCAAATAAAAATGCATTCTTATATATCTGTTTTACTGAAAGTTTGAAGGTTACAAGCATAGGATATATATACATATGCATCATTACGTAAATAATAAATGCTACAATAAAAAGACCACTTGCGACAGTCATAAAAATACTGCCACTACTAAATAAGGAATAAGCCCTCAAATCGAACAGAACAACAACAAAAACCAACAAATCAACTAAACTTATTATTAAGCTTTCCTTCATATTCTTTTTGGCATTTTCTTTAAAATCCCACCATAAAAAGGCATGTTCTTGTCTTGCAAAGTTACGCAGAATATAGGTGAACCCACACTGAGCAGGCCCAACTGTGATTATCGGAATAAGTACAAAGATACTACCCATTATAAATTTTATAATCATATCATTTAACGGATCCTCAATTAAAGATCTGTCTATAAAGGTAAGAAATAAAAATAACATTACTAGAATAGCAGGAATATTAAAGATAAAAAACATAATATTTAATTTAATTAAATCCCAGAACTTTCTAAAAAACAATTCAAAAAACAAAGGTATTGAAGCCTTTTGCGGTGCATCTTTTTCTACACCAGGCCCCGGTTTTGAGTAGTCAAAAAAGCCAAAAAAACCAGCCATATACTGTTCTCCTTTATGAATTTTTTGTTCAAATACTACTGGATTAAGTCTTATAGTGTGAACCTTGTATAACTCTAGCATTTCATTTTGACAACTATATCTGTTTCTTATAAAAGTAGAAAGTTAACTACAAATATAGTTATGAAAATTATTGTTTACTATCAAGGTTCTGAACATTATAACAATTTTAACAGCATATTTAAGTTAATACAACAAAAAAGTGTATTTTACATTTATGAACACCAGGTTTACACTTATTTATACTAATTTGCTTCATAAATGCAAGAAATAATCCAAAAGTTCCATGCCCCTCACTATCGTTCGATACGGCTATGCATAAGATGAGGAATTATTAATTCACATTTTCCTTTTCAAAAGCTGAAAGGAAAACAAGGTCAAAACAGTATTTTCTTCATCTCATCAACTATGGAACTTCTGAATTATTAACTTTTCAATTGCAAAATAGTATTTATCTAATTAGTTTTCTATGTCAGAAAAAAGTTGGCTGAGTGACTCTTTGTTATGGATTATTTTAACAGCCTCAGCGAAAAGAGGAGCAACTGAAACCACCTTTATTTTTGGGTGTTTGAATGCCTCAGTATTTTCAACAGTATCTGTAATAATTAATTCTTCAATAGGGCTATTTTCCAGTGCCTTTAAAGCCTTTTCCCCAAGTAAGGCATGGGAAACACAAGCATATATTTTCTCGGCTCCATGCCCCTTAACCGCTCTGGCCGTTTCCACAAGGGTTCCACAAGAAATAGTAAAGTCATCAACAATAAGAACATTTTTGCCCTTTACATTTCCAATTATCTCAAGGACCTCTGCCCTCTCATCATGGTTCTCCCTTGTTTTATCCCCTATAGCCACAGGAACTTTTAGGGCAGTTGCATACTTTCTTGCATTTTTTGCAAATCCTGCATCCGGCGATACCACTACTAAGTTCTCCAAGTTCTTCGATTTAATATATTTAATAATTATTGGCAACCCGTATAAATGGTCGACAGGTTTCTTGAAAAAACCCTGAATTTGAGGACTGTGTAAATCCATAGTAATTATTCTATCTACGCCAGTAACCTCAAGACAATCCGCACAAACCCTTGCTCTTATTGAAACTCTTGGTTCATCCTTTTTATCTCCTTTAGCATAACTAAAATATGGCAATATGGCTGTTACCGAACTGGCGCTGGATCTTTTGAATGCATCAATCCAGAAAAGGAGTTCCATAAAATCATCATTAGGATGAAGCCCTATAGTCTGAACAATATAAACGTCCTTATCCCTGACCCTCTCAAGGATTCTTACAAAGGTATTCCCTTCTGAGAAATTAATAGTTTGTGCTTGTCCTATACTAATGTTAAGATAATTGCACATTTTTTCAGCAAAACTTCTGCTAGAATCCCCCGCGAATATACTTATGTTGATATCTTCAAGAGACAATGTCCTCTCCCCTTTCGTAGATACTATGAAAAAATATATACTTTGTATATAGCTACATCGTATCAAAATTATCAGAAGATAGAAAGGTATTATTTAATAAATTTTTAACAATTTGTTAAAAACTGAATCCTTAATGATTAAAACATATACTGGAACTAGAACTTCATGATATATACGATTTAATTTACCAGGATTTAGCATACAATTCACAAAAACCCAAGATTTCTAGGGTTAGGTGTTCTTTAGTTTATTATCATAGTGGACAATTTCAAAGTATTCCAAAGGGGGTGTATGCTCAACATCAGAAAGTATTATTTTATTGGGCAATCGTACGGCCTACCTGCTGTGCGCTGCATGAACTCTGTTTGTGCTTTCTCAAGGATCTCAGCATTATTAATAACGTCATAAAACATACCTGCCATGATTTTCGACGCATAAAGCATTCCCTTTTGTCCCAGAGTATGTCCGGAGGCCGAAGCAGCCTGCCAAGTATGTGCATTGACTCCGATTGGCCAGGTTGCGGTGAATATTGTACTGAATGGCATAAGCCAGCTCACATCACCAATATCAGACGAACCAGTAATAGAGTAGTAAGCCGCCAGCTCTCTTGGAATAACTCCATTATGGATATAACTCATTTCGTCTTTAAAACCAATATTCTCTCTTCCTTTTTGCACCTGTTCTGGAGGAAGTGACTCTGCAAGAGCTTTGACCAGTTCCTTTTCCTCTTCGGTATACTGGCTCATTTTCATCTCTTCAAAATTCTTTCTTGCCAGGTCACATAAAACATCGTTTGACAAGAGCTCATAGCAGCCTCCTGTGATTTCATAATCCAGGGTTGTATCCGTCATTAACGCGCCACCTTTATGGCAGTTGATTACACGATTGGTAATATCTACTACATCGTTGCGATGAGGAGCTCTTACGTAATACCAGGAAGCAGCTTCTTTTGGTACAATGTTGGGTGCCTGGCCACCATTTGTTATAACGTAGTGAATCCTGGCGGAGCTGATAATATGTTCACGCATCACGTTTACGCCCATGTCAGAAAGTTCCACTGCATCAAGCGCACTACGTCCCTGTTCCGGAGCCTGTCCTGCATGAGAAGAAATTCCTGTGAAGTGGAACTTCATATTGTTCATGGCCAGGAAGCCCTTGGAGACTGGAATATTGGCATCCCATGGATGGAAACTAAATGCCATGTCGCAGCCATCAAAAGCGTGGTATTTTGCCATAAGAACCTTTCCATCCAGCAATTCTTCCTGAGGGCAGCCGTAGAATCTGATAGTACCTGTCTGACCGCTTTCCTCCAAATATTTCTTAGCTGCAATCGCACCCCCAAAAGCGCAGGTCCCAATCATATTATGACCACACGCATGGCCAGGTCTTCCGTCTTTGACATCCTTTTTTTCTTTGTACCCACCCACCTGGGATAAACCTGGCAGAGCATCATACTCACCCAGCAAAGCTACTATAGGATGACCATTGCCAAATTCTGCATAAAAAGCATTTTTTAGCTCTTTCTGTTCAAACTCGTGTATTGTAAATCCGTTTTCTTTTAGAAGTCTTTTAAAAACCTCAGATGAGTTTACTTCTTCCTGTGAAATTTCCGGATTATCAAATAACTTTTGTGCAATTGAAAACAGCCCATCTGCATGATGATCAATGTATACTGATAAACCTTCTTTTTTCACGCAATTTACTCCCTTCTGACATTTCATTATGATATATAGCATAACAGAGGTTACAGATTATTCTTTTGTATCTGGCTTTCCGGCTGGTACTGTCGTCATAATGGAAATAATCGCTGCAATCACCATGCAAAGATTAAAGAGCAAGGCTATACAGTTTTTGCCTAAGAAAGTAAAGTTTGATACAATTAAACGATTCCTTTTAAAGAGTTTCAATTTGAATCGGATAGTTTCACTTTTTGAAAAGAGTTTCAAATGTAGTCAGCAAAATCCTAATTTGAATTCCTCCTATATAATCTATAATAATTAATCTTGCTAGAATTAAATCTCCAACGCCCTTCCCTAACAAATTCGCGCAGGACGCGATGCCTTTTGCGTGGTATTTCACAGAACGGTCTGCTTGCCCGATGTTCCTAAATCAGACTCACAGAGCCCTTCTTCGTAGGCGGTGCTTCGCACCCGGTGGAGGAATATAAATTAACCATGCAAATTAGAATTTACTTAATTATAATATTGATTCTATTTTACAAATACTCTTCCTTTAGTATCTAACTAATTTTCTTAACACTTTCATCAACAAATCTATCCATTTCTTCTTCTTTTAAGTATGTATATTCTCTCTCCAAATTATCTCTTTCACTACTATAAAAATTCGTTATATATTTTCTTCTGTTTTCAAATGCATCATCACTGAAAAAATCCATATAATCATTATTGAATCCAACTGCGTTCTTATAAATTGAAAAAGCTTTGAAATATCAGCATATTCTTACTCAATTCATACCGTTTGCACTTTCATCCGGACTTACTGCATTTCTCATACTGCTATCCGCAACTACTTCATATAGTGCCTGTGAATTATGAAGTCGTATTCCGGTATTCCTTAAAATTACATTACTTGAACCGTCTATACAAACAGCTCCGCCTCCTGTATTTTCCCCTTGTATAACTCCTAAACGGTTTTCTTTAAACACTGCACAAAAATGTGCACAGGTTGAAAAACACCCACCGTCAGTCAATAAACGGATTTCACCGCTAAATGCGTCTTTTTTTGAGAAAATACTATTTCCGATGCCCTGCATTTTATATAAAAATGGCAATTGAGTACTCTTTGAAAAATAAAGTGTTTCCTGTCGAATTAAATATGAAAGCAGTTCTTTTGCCATATCGGGTTTTCCACCAAAATTGCCCCTCACATCTATGGTAAGTTTTTTCACATTTTTCTCTTTAATTTCAGCAAAAAATCTTGCTAAGAAATCCGAAAATTTCTCTTGACCTTGAAAAAACACATGAATTATCAGCATAGCATCCGAGCCATCAATTTTATAACTATAATAATCTACGTCCTTGTAATCTTCCATATGTAACTGCCATGACCCAGTGTTATATATTTCTTCATACTTAGCCTCAGCAGAAACATGATACTCTTTTCCATTCTTGTCCTTCAGTAGAATATCAAACATATTTGACTGCTCAAAAAACTCATAGTATTCGTAATTAAAGTGATTTCCGGAAATATATAATGCTACTGCAGGATTGTCTCCATCATGACTGATGTTTTCCACAAGCTTGTCAAGGATATAATCTGCATTATTTTCATTGATACTCAAAATAATATCTCCTGCAGAAATACCATATTGTTCATTGTTACTCTCTGCAACAATCTTTTTTCCTGTAACAGTTACATTTATAGGAAAGAAACGTGCCGTAGTACTCCTGTTTTTCACCAGCGCTTGTGAAATAGACAAATTAGTATGTCCACATTTTGCCGACACTACAAGAGGATTAATCAATCGATAAAATTGCTCTTCCGTCATATTATCTTGAACTTTTTCTCTTGTTTCCTGAAACTTATCTTTTAATTCTTTGTAATTAGCAAATATGAGGGGATTTTTCTCCATAATACATTCCTGCAATGTTTCAAAATCTTTTAGAAGTTCTTTTTTGCTGTATGTTTTGGTATTAGCATCTTCCACTTTATAATATTTTAGAAAATACCCACTGTTTACACCTAATAACACCGTTGTTAATACAAACGTAGCAAGTGCACAAGGAAAAATGCATTTCAATTTGTTTATTTTTTTTTGTTTCACAAACATGAAATAGTATAATAAAAAGGTACTTAAAATAACTATTGTAAAAACTATCAAATCACTTGAATATATTGTCCACATGGTAACCACCCCTTATATTAATTGCACATTCTATAAATAATCTTGATTACATATAATAAAACATATATGAAGTAAGTTAATAGCTCCAAAGCCCTACTTTCACAATCGGCGCACGGATGCGCCGCCTTTCGCTCCCCATTGCAGAGAACGGTTTGCGTCTGTGACGCCTTCAATTCATAAGCCTGCCATAGAAGCATAGAGTGACTGAACTTAGCTTCTATGGCAGGCTGGTACGCTAGCACTTGGGATTGAAGGTGTGGTGCTGAATCAACTGCATGCTCACACTTACGAAGCCTTGCTTCATGAATTCTCTTCTAGCACCCTTGTGCAGACGCGTTGTTGCACTAAATCGCTGCGGCGATGGCATCCGTTGTTTAACTGACCTTTTCTCCAAACATAGCCATTAATTTCATGATATCATTCTATTTAATCAAAATCTACTAACTTTTTGAAAGGATGGTTATCATGACTTTATTTACCCCTTTTTGAGAAAATGACTATGGAGATGAATCTCCGTGGGTATGTTTTCGTATTACATCAGGTATCAGCTATAGCAATATAGACATTTCTTGTAATGCTCAAAATCTTCTTTTACACTGTTCTTAAGCGCAATTGGTCTGATGATATTATTGTAAGACCTAAAAAGAAAAAGAAACTTCCTCCTGTTTTATCTCGTGACGAAATTCTATCCATATTTGACAACATTGATAATTTAAAACACAAAGCCGTTCTTCTTACTGCATACTCCTCTGGACTTAGAATTAGTGAGGTTTTAAACCTTAATGTCTTAAGGGATTACTGGAAACTTTACAGACCTAAAGACTTTCTTTTCCCTGGCACCATAGAAGGCAAGCCTATTGCAGCAAGAAACATTCAATATGTTTTCAAAGCTGCTTTGGTAAAAGCAGGTGTTAACAAGCCTGCTACAGTTCATACTCTTCGCCACAGTTTTGCTACCCACCTTTTGGACAATAACACTGACCTGAGGACTATTCAAGTTCTTTTAGGTCATACAAACATAAATACTACCTGTATTTATCTACATCTTTCAACTAATCGCATTGCTTCTGTAAAAAGTCCCCTCGATGGAGGTGGCCCAAATGTATAGCATTCAGCAGATTTTTAATAGCACAAACCCCAAAAGGCTATCCCTAGATCAGCGCAAGGCCTATCATTCAATAAGGAAATGTAGAACAGCTTCCTTAGGAGCCCATGTGGATGCTTGCCGTGCTTGTGGCAATATTGATATCTCATATAACTCCTGCCGAAACAGGCATTGCCCTATTTGCTCATCCTCCAAACAACACGAATGGGTAGAAAGCCAAATGTCAAAGCTACTTCCGGTTGGCTATTTTCATTTGGTTTTCACTCTGCCTCACGAGTTAAATACGCTTATGCTGCAAAATCAGTCTTTGCTTTACTCAATTTTATTAAAATCAGCAGGCGATACTATCAAAGAATTGGCTTCTAATCCAAAACATTTAGGTGCTCAAATAGGTGCTACTGTAGTACTACATACCTGGGGACAAAATCTTTCTTATCATCCTCACGTTCACTGCATTGTTCCTGGAGGCGGACTTTCCAACAATGGCTTAGAATTTGTTCACTCTGGCAAGAAATTCTTTATCCCAGTAAAGGTTTTATCAAAAAAATTCCGCGGTAAGTTCCTTTACTATCTCAAAGAAGCTTGGGAGACTCAAAAAATCGAACTTTTTAATGATGCCGTAGAGCTAGGCTTTGGTAACAATTTCTCTAATTTTATTGACCTCTTGTATAACAAAAGCTGGGTTGTATATTGCAAAAAGCCCTTCAAAACTCCTTGGCATGTGCTCAAATATCTTGGTCGCTACACCCATAGAGTTGCAATTAGCGACGCTAGAATTAGGAACTTTGATGGTGAAAATGTCACTTTCGCCTACAAAGATTACAAGGATAAAAGTTCAATAAAAGAAATGAAACTCTCAAAAGAAGAGTTTGTTCGAAGATTTCTAATGCATGTACTACCTTCGGGTTTTACAAAAATACGGCATTACGGCATTCTTTCAAGTAGGAATTTGAGTGGAAAACTTAGCCTGTGTTTTAAGCTTGTTGGTCTACAATACATTTTACCTGACATGAAAAAATATGTTGTAGTCTGCCCTCACTGTGGAGGAGGGATGAAATATCTAGGAACTGTGAAGCCAGAATTTGATGGCTCATAAAACGGTACTTAATTTAATAGCTTCAAAAAAAGCCTGTATTATGGGAGGGGTAAGGTCTGTCCAAAAACATATAAAATTGACTTTTTTAGAAGATCATCTTGCTTTTTTGTTGTATTTTAACCACAGGGCATAAATTTTCATTAGGGAGAGTAATATTGATTCCCCATAGTTAGTGGTGCAGACGATTCAGTGCAACAAAAGATTTATGATGTCCGAAACATCAGTGATAGCAAGTACTTAGAGCTCCTACATATAATTTGTGGGAGCTCTATTTTTGAGAAGACATCATAAATCTCTCAAGGTGTTATGTGACGGACCATGCCCCATGACTCGGAGGGAGCCATGGACGGCGACCCCTTAAAACCTTGTAAACTTTTTCATAGGTCGTACATTAAGAATACTACGAATGTATCAACATATTGGCAAGTTCTTCAAAACTAACAACCGTTTTTCCTTCGTACTGAACATTTCTGCTATTAAATAGTACTGTGTCCATGCCAAGCAATTGTGCAGCCGCTAAATTAAATCTTCTGTCATCTACATATATGCAATCAGACGCTGGGTGCCCGAGTTTCTCAAGTGTAAGCATGAATATTTGCTCATCAGGTTTTTTTACTTTTACGTCTCCGCTCACTGTTATGACATCAAAATAATCATTAATTTTAAATTTATCACGCAAATATCTGCTCCATTCGCTTGAATCGTTTGATAATAACGCTAAATGGTAATGTTTCTTTAAGATTGAAGCAATTCCGTAAAAAGATTCATCAATTTCTACTGTATCTAAATATTCTTTTTCAATTTTACTCAAATCGCCTTCAAATCCTAGTTTTCTGAAAAGTTCTAAAGAAGATAATTCTCCTACATCTGCTTTATTCCAATGCAGATATACATCATCGCGGCTTAAATTGGGAAATGTGCGATTTACAAATGGTATAAATCCACCCTCTGGGTCTTTCATAATAACCCCATACATATCCAAGATTAATGCTCTCATGCCTGAACCCTCCTGCAAAATATAAATAATTATTAGTTGTCGAGTAGGTAGGAAGCCTTTCGGCTTCTTTCCCCTCTAAGAACCGTACTTATGTGTTTCCACATATACGGCTCAAGCCATCATTTATCTCAAACATATTGGTACTTAAATTTCTTGAATGCCTTTTTCATCAATCTGTATCCTTCTTGACTGTTAGGTTTTACTTGTTTATTCTCAAAGTAGGTGCAAACTTTTGGCAAGTCTTTGCCTCCTCCATAACTTTCAAGTAATGTATAATGTTGTTTTTGACAGCTTTGATGAAGCAATTCCAAGTTGTCATATCGTTGTTCTCCGCCTAACGTATTTGGTACAATTTGATTGATTTTAAATGGCTCTTCACCTACTAATGATTGTTTGCAGATTCTGCATTTATAGTTACTTCTTTTCGCTAATTTCCTTTTACTGTATACATTGTTCCTTACAAATTCCTTCCCATCTCTCTTCTCAAAATAATCCTTCAAACTAGCATCATCAGGGCTGTTCTTGTATTTTATTACAGCATGTCGTACTATGGGTATCCAACTCATTTTAGTCAATTGTGTTCTGCTATCATGAGGGTCTGTCAATATCCACCTCGACTTACTTATCCCTGTATAATCTGGTCTGAAATATTTTTTGTATATCCATTTGAATGGTTTTTGAGGATG
>Ga0123336_10001143_pt1 | contig 24935 bp, 18 predicted proteins | sample SSSSmetaG_FD_96466 | JGI IMG/M metagenome (GOLD analysis project Ga0123336, IMG submission 96466) | Glacier valley bacterial and archeal communities from Borup Fiord, Nunavut, Canada, to study Microbial Dark Matter (Phase II) - ​SSSS metaG | ecosystem: Environmental > Aquatic > Freshwater > Ice... | reverse complement strand
GTTAAGGGTGATTTTAAATTTCCGGTAATTTCTCAGATCGAAATGTGCATTTAGCAGGTTATGCATTCCCTTCGTATAGTGCCCCGTTTCAACATTGATCATCATAGGTTCTTCATGAAAAAGATCAACCCATTTTTGTGAATAGCGGTAATACATCACAAAATTCTGGCAAATAAAAGTTACCCAGCAATAGCTTTGATAAAGATACAGTTTCTCATAAAACCCGGTTTGCTCAAGGGAATTTGGTGGAAGTTTTTCCCTGAAGAATTGTTTAACGACATTTTCGTCCTTTTCGTTTCTGGCATGGCCATTTTTAATATACCAGCTATATAGCTGCAAGGCTAAATTAGAAAGTCTTGCCACCATGTCTATCCTGGTGCTTACCTCAAGGGCTTCAATGGAAAGACTCTCCGCTCTGTCCTGGATGCTCCGGGTGATATGCAGTGTTTCAATCTTCTTTTCAAGCGTGATAACCTGGGTTAAATAGCTAAACTTATATTTTGCTTTAGCTATTTCTTTCGCCCTTTCCAGCAACTTTAAGCTTTGCAGGTACAAGCCCTTGTTATAAAGGATACGGGCATAGTCAAGTTGCTCGTTTAGTTGAAGATCAATATTCTCAGCTGTCTTAAGTAACCTCAGGCTGGCGAGAATCTGCTTGTATAAATGGATCTTTAAATTAGAAAGCTGTGGCTTTTCGATTCCCTGTAATCTCTTTAAAAGAAGTTTCTCATCATATTCATTCAATTTATCCAACGCATCAAAAAGTTGAACGATTTTCAGGTCTTCTTTAGAAGAATTTCTTTTTATATATAGCTTAAAATTTCTTTTTTCTGATTTTTCCAGTGAATGAATTAACTGATATAAGGTATCTGTAAACCGGTTGGACATAATGAACTGATAATTCTGAAAAACAATACAGTAAAGGGATTTGATTGTTTAAACCCGCTTTTGACATAATCAAATCACTTACAATTTGATTATTGAGGTATTAAAACCCATCCTATATTTGTTCAAGAAGGATGAGAATTTCATAAAGCAGCAATCGTCGAAGCAAGAAACGTTAAAGGCTCATTCAAACAACAAGCTGATCATCAGCTTTTAAAAAGACTCAGCAAGATTTTCATATGGCAAGCAATCGTTAGAGGCCGTCCTATTCTTAGGAGGGCCATTTTTTTGTAATGTAGGAAGAATAATTATAAAAATAAATCTTTATTTTTTTCAAAGGATAATTGTTAAGGAGATAAACCAGCCATAGCTTTCTACCAAAGCCGATAGCTTTTGTTAATAATGATTTATTAGTTAGTACCGGATCCGTTCAGCAATAAAACTAATTCGCTCTTCAGTCAGTTAATGCCAGATACTTTTCAGCGAGGTAAAATCCATCTTTTTTATAAAGACGCCTTCAGCCGATTGAATCTCGACATGGTCATACGGTTTGTTAGGGAAGAAAATTTCTGTCATAACAGACAGTCCGTCATCAGCGAACAATTCAACTGAACTTACATCGATATAAAGGGCAAGATCAGCAGCGTCGGCTTTAAGAAAGCGCTGAACTGTATGTTTACCCGCAAAGCTTTTTTCAAAATCAACTTTACCGGATTCTGTACGATCGATATAAAAATTATTGTTTGATTTATCGTAACCAATAATAACTTTTTCATTAAGATCATTGCTTAGCACCAGGGAAAAGTTATTAAGTTTTTCAAGACTTAAATTTATATTATAGGTAGTTGACTTACTGCCAGTCAGTTTAGTTAAATCAACACTTTTAGTAACCTGAATATTTTTAAAAGATAATATTTTTGATTGAAGGCTGTTAAGTTCGGGTACTGGTTTTGACGCCACTAATCTTTGATCTTCAATATGTTTAATTGATAATTCACGTGGAATCGTCATAGCACTGCGCCATGATTTGGTAGGTACCACATTCGCGTATTGCCAGTTGCTCATCCACCCTAAAAATATTTTTCTTTCACCGGTATTCGACCAGGTAATACCTGCATATTCATCAGGACCATAATCAATCCAACGGGTTTTTGTATCGAAAGGTTTAAAATTTTTACCATCAAAGTCACCGGTAAAATATTGTGTTGCCGATCCGCCGTTTGGACCGCCGGGGTTTATGTTCACTATTAATACCCAAACTTTCTTACCATTATCATTCAGAGAAAAAAGATCCGGGCATTCCCATACACCGCCATGAGCTCCAAAGTCTTTTCCGAGTTCTGATTCTTTTATCCAGTCTTTCAAATTGGGAGAAGAGTAAAATGTGATCCGATCCTTTGTTGCTAAAGTCATTATCCATTTATTCCCCGGCTCATACCACATAACTTTAGGGTCACGGAAATCGCTGATACCAGGATTTTTCAGCACCGGGTTATTCTTATATTTCAACCAGGTTTTACCATCATCCAGGCTATAAGCCAGGCTTTGATTTTCAGTGTTAGTCCTTTTTTCTTTTTCACCTTTGGGATCATGGTGTGTAAAGATTGCAACCATGGGAACCTGGCCCTTCTTACCAAAACCTGAAGTATTATTTTTATCAACTACAGCGCTGCCTGAAAATATGTATCCGAGTGAATCTGGGTATAGCGCAATAGGCTGTTGTTGCCAATGTACCATATCCTTACTGGTAGCATGGCCCCAGTGCATAGGCCCCCATACGGTACCGTTAGGAAAGTATTGAAAGAACAGATGATATACACCTTTGTTGTACACCATTCCGTTAGGATCATTCACCCAATGCCGCTGTGGTGAAAAATGAAACTGCGGCCGATAGGTTTCATGATAAAAATCCTGGGTAAATGTTTTACCGACAAACGTAATCATCATTATAAATACAAGGCCTGGTATAATAGTTTTTTTTTCGTTCATCGGATAAATGTAATTAATATTAAAATTATGAAAAGTTTTTTATCACATAAGCTGGTTTCTATTTTTGTCCTGCATGCTTTTGTTGATGATGTCGCTGATACCTGGCAGTGTATGCTTGTAAGGCGCATAAGTGTTCTTCAATACAAAGTAGTTTAAAATAATCCCTGCCCTAGTGCTATTTACTTAATTTCATAAAGTTTGAACAGGAATATCCACAAAAAAACATTTTTAATTGTACATTGTCTTTCAAAGAGTAACCTAAAATAAATGACACAAAGTATTATTGATACATTGAAGGAAGCGCTAAAATTTTCACCTGAAAATGTTCATCTTAAACTTCATCTTGCCGAAACGTTGTTCAGCCTTAACAGGATTGAAGAAGCGGAACAGGAATTTATTCAGGCACTTGCAATCCAAAACAATGAAAAAGGTTTGATGGGGCTCGCGCGGGTGTATTTTAAAAAAGAAGATTATTCAACCTGCAATGTGATACTGGAAGACTTGTTAAAGAAAAGCCCGGATAATCTTGATGTACTTGTTCTCTATGCAAAATCTTCTATAAAGGAAAAAGCATTAAATACAGCTATTGAAACCTACAAAAAAATTCTCGAAATAGATCCTTCTTTTAAAGATGAGGGGCTTGATGGTGAACTCCGGCTCGGGGCACAGTTTGAGAATGATACAAAGGATGAAGATAACGGAGAGACGTCACACTTTATACAAAAACCCGGGATTAATTTTGATGATGTCGGCGGAATGCAACAGGTAAAAAAAGAGATAGATATAAAAATTATCCAGCCTTTGAAACATCCTGAACTTTACAAAGCGTATGGTAAAAAGACAGGTGGAGGTATTTTATTATACGGACCACCGGGTTGTGGTAAGACCATGATAGCCAAAGCTACCGCAGGACAGGTGAACGCACGGTTTATAAATGTTGGCTTAAACGATATTCTCGACATGTGGATCGGTAACAGCGAAAAAAACCTGCACCACTTTTTTGAGTATGCGCGTAATAATACCCCTTGTGTATTATTTTTTGATGAGATTGACGCGCTGGGAGCAAGTAGAAGTGATATGAAGCAATCAGCAGGACGTCATCTGATAAACCAGTTTCTACAAGAGCTTGATGGTGTTGACTCTGACAATGATGGCATACTGATATTAGGCGCCACCAACACCCCGTGGAATCTTGATCCTGCCTTTAGAAGACCTGGAAGATTCGATCGAATAATTTTCGTGCCGCCCCCCGACCAGGAAGCGAGAATTAATATTCTTAAGCTTAAATTAAAAGATAAGCCTGCTGAAAATATAGATTTCGAAAGCTTATGCAAAAACATCCCCGATTATTCCGGTGCAGATATCGAAGCCATGATTGACATTGCTGTTGAAGAGAAACTGCAGGCTTCTTTTAAAGAAGGTGTCCCTATTCCATTGCGTACAAAAGATTTATTGAATGCTTCGCAAAAACACAAAGCAAGTACAAAAGAATGGTTTTCCATAGCTAAGAATTTTGCCTTGTATGCCAATGATTCAGGGCTTTATGATGACATACTTCATTTTATGAAAATTAAAAAATAGCATGCCTGATCATCTTATCCAGCGGGCTGTACTGCTATTGCAACAGCATAAATTTAAGGAAGCGGAAACAATCCTCAATGGCTTGTTTGCGCAGGATCCATCAAATACAGATGTAATCGGGCTGATGTGTGAAGTAAAGATATTTCAAAAAGAATTTGATCAGGCAATGGAACTGATAAACAACGCCATTGGACTGCAACCTGCCGGAGATCATTTGTTTTATAAAAGAGGACTTATTTATATCCGGCTTGAAAAATATGACGCCGCTGAAAAGGATCTTCAGCAGGCAATTTCACTTGATCCATACGACACTAATTATTTTGCGTTACTTGCTTTGCTCAAAATACAAAGAAAACAATTTACGGAAGCATTGCAACTGGCTGACAAGGCGCTTGAACTGAATGCAGAAAACATTCAGGCTTTAAATGCCCGAAGTACCGCCCTGCTTAAATTAAACAGGAAGGAAGAGTCATTCAAAACTATAGAAGGTGCATTACGCGAAGATCCGGATAATGCTTATACCCATGCTAACTATGGATGGGGACAACTCGAAAAAGGATCGAATAAAAAAGCACTCCATCATTTTTCTGAAGCGCTCCGTAAAAATCCTACGCTTGAATTGGCGCAGCGTGGAATGGCGGAAGCATTGAAGGCCCGATATTTTGTTTATCGCTGGTTTATGAAGTTTTCTTTATGGATGGGCAACCTGCGGGGCAAGTACCAATGGAGCATCATCATCGGATTCTTTCTTGCCTTCCGTTTGATCCGCGGTGTGGCGGCATCTAATCCTTCATTGCAACCTTACCTTAACCCATTGATTGTGCTGATAGCGTTGTTTGCATTTTCTACCTGGATCATTGGACCTGTAAGTAACCTCTTCCTCCGGTTAAACAAGTATGGTAAGTACCTGCTGACCAGGGAACAAATTATATCCGCTAATTTTGTGGGTATAAGCACCTTTGTAACACTTATCGCAGGCCTGTTGTATTTACTTACTCTGCAACAATACTATATTGTTCTCGGCATTTTCGGATTGACAATGATGATTCCTTTAAGTGTAATGCTGACTTCAGTTAAAAATAGAAAATTGCTTGTGTCATATACTTGTCTTCTTGCAGGCTTGGGCATTACCGGTTTTATTTTAAGTATTAAAAGCGATGATTTTTTTAATATCCTTGTAGTAGCTTATGTAATCGGCTTTGTGTTGTTTCAATGGTTAGCAAATTTTTTATTGATCAGGGAAGGCAACAGGTGATAAGATTCTTGCTTGTTACAGTTCTTTGTTAGCTGAAATATTTAATGGTAGTAGTCAATGATCTTTCAATAGTAGCGGCACATCTCAAACATGCAACCTGCAATTTTTTATAATTATTTTTTAAGAAGTGACCACACTGCTCAAAATATTTCAACGTTTTTTATCTACTATCAGCCTACAATAAGATTATAAGAGAAAGAAGATTACAGTTTAATATATTGGCTACAGATAGTGACAACTTTACAACTCAAAGAATTTTTCTATCGCTTTACGCACGCCATCGTGCATATTAGTATCAGTGACATAATCAGCGACAGCTTTGATAGGATCCGGTGCATTACCCATCGCAACACCGGTGCCTGCATACATTACCATTTCCATGTCGTTATAGTTATCCCCGATTGCTATCACTTCATCCCTGTGAATATTAAATCTTTCAATTAAAAATTTAAGTGCGTTTGTCTTGGAAGCATCTTTCCTCATTATTTCAAGGTAAGTGGGTTTGGAAGTATAGATGTTTAATGAATCTTTATACAATGATAAAAGACTTGATTGCAATTCATTTACTATCACTTCAGTTCCTATGGCCATTACTTTATTAGGGTAACTTAGTTTAAGCTTCCATTCTTCCATAAGTGATTCAAACGGTGCGGTAACTACCGGAACTTCCGTTACGCGTTGTTCTTTGATAGTAGCGGCATTGGTTGTTTCAGTAAACCATTTAAGCCCGTTGTAATAAATCATGGTGGCTTGCAATTTTCCATTGGCTTTGTGGAGACCGGAAACTGTATCAAGGTCAATATCCGATTCAAAAATTACTTTATCATTTTCAACAATGTAAGCTCCGTTGACACTTACTAATGGATATGATTGAAGTCCAAGCCAGTTGCTTATAGGAATGATGCCATGAATAGGCCGGGCAGAAACCAATACAACCAGTACTTTTTTATCAATCAAATGATGAATGGTATCTCTTGTCTCTTCACTAATAGAATGATCATCCCGTAATAAAGTCCCATCAAGATCTATAAAAATCGCTTTATACATATTATCATTTATTAAAGGCTGCAAATGTAAATAGTTTTATAAAGAATAGTGAAAATAGTCGCAGATGAAACTGCCAGCTGGTGCAGCTATCAAAAATATGGTAAGAAATTTAATGCCAACAGCTCAATAGCATTCAGTTCTCTTTTTTCTTATTCACAGCACGTCGTCTGTCCGGTACAGCAGCATCCACTATTAAAACGACAGGCATCGTCAATATGGTTGTTATGGCTATCAGTCCCAATAACCTGGGTGGAGTATTACCCAATATTACCAGGAAAGATATGGCAATACTGGCTGCGATAAAAAATCCCAGCAGAATAAAAAATATTATAATAAATATTTTTTCTTTGAATGACATGCTCTCCAGATTTGTTTTATTCTTTTATTTTATTTTTTAAACAATGCTTATAATTTATAACATCATTAGCCGGGATCGCTTTTATAAAAAACATTGTTTAAAAAATTTTTTCTAACTAGCATGCATTATTTAATTTACGCATAACACGCATAAGGTATTTCAAAATTAGTCTGATAATGCCTGAAAAAACCATCTGAAACAATATCATTTGAAAAATCCTTTCAGCTGCACGTATTAAATACAGTAAACCCCCGACTAACATTACCAGGGTTTTAATGTACATCCTATGAAGACTACATCCAGTTATAGTCAACAGGCGTACCATGTGAAATAATATTGCCGAAAAAATTTTTTTTAATTTGGAGGATATATAAACTTCTATCAATCAGTACTATGTAATTAATATCTCCTAAAAAAATTACCGGTATGAAGTCAATATTCCATATAAACCAGCTATTGTATTCCAATATCGAGATTGAATTCCCAAAAGGAAGTAATATCAGCGCCGTTAAGGAATAAGCAGGTCACTAAAAAAATTGTACATTGATGCGTAATAAGGTTGCCTGTTATTTAAATTGTTGTTTATGCCAAACGGAAAAGGAACAAAAGCCGAACCCTGGGTTTTGAAAACAGCCCCGGGTACGTCTGAATATACTATGTATAAAGAGGATGCCGTTGATCCACCTGTGTTAGTTTGCACGGTTGGAAAAACTATCTTACGTTACCAACTGCAATGCTTAGACGATTTACATGAACTACTGAAGAAGCATGGTGGCTGGATGGAGCTGGGCAGCGCTGATGAACAAAAGCCGGCTAAGGAAGGAACAGTTGAATCATGGGGACGGTCACCCGATAACCCGGTCGGTGGTTGGTATGGTTTAAAGAAAGGATTTCGCGGGCGTTTTGCAATGTACATCCCTCCACTAATGGAAATATTAGGACTCGCTGAATTGGAACACAATCCGAAGAATAACAGGATGAAAGCGAGATAGCTATCAACAGCAGCTAAATACATGATTAAATTTATTATAACAATTCTTTACAGAAATTTCACACAACTATACCTTTACTTTTGCAAATACTATACGGAAATCAAAAAAGTCATATAGGGCAACATGCTGAATACCTACAACATCGATCCTATTCTCGTCATTACTAATAAGGGAACTACTACTGCTGCTATCCACACCAACAGAAAGAGAACAATACCTAAAGCAGACAAGTCTTTGATGGGATTATTCTTTAATACGGATTTAATATATCCAATTATTTCAGGCTCGTTCGGTGAAACAATAAGTTTATCGGTGTAAATATTTTTTGCTAGTTTACTATTTTCTGTTATCACCACTTCTCTTATTTTCCAGTATTCCTCATCGGTAAGTTCTCCGTAGGTTTTGTTAAACTGAACTTGTTGCTGTTGCAAGTCATTCCTGATTTTTTGAAGTTGCCTTTCCCGGATCATTCTTGCAACAAGAAAATATGGAATAATAAGAAGGAACCATTCCTTACTGTTAATGGCATATGCCACCAGTAATGTAACAGAAGCGATGATAAAGATAGTCGTTACTAATTCTCTCGAACCAAGAAATAAAGTTTTAAGTAACTGACCTCCGTCAAGCGGATAAATGGGTAACAGGTTAAGCGCATTAATCAAAACAAAAGCATAAGACAAACGTAACAATGAATAATTGTCAAAATGCGAAGCAACAAAAAACAATATCACGCCGGCGATTATTCCGGGCACCGGACCAGAAAGCAATACAAAAGCTTTTTCTTTCTGTGAAATTTTTTCTTTTGAGCCTCCGGCAATAGCGCCAAGCAACGGAATAAAGAATATGCTGAGGTCTTCATAATTAAAAATCTTCATAGCGAAGTAATGTCCCAGCTCATGTATCAGTACAATAATAGCTAACCAGGCAATTATCTTTAAGTCTTTGCTAACGAAAAAATAATAGAATGCTATGAAGAGTAATATGCTTACAATAAATTTTAAAGTTTGATTTTTCCCCGGCACTTCTTCAAGATAAGGTTTAGGTGGATAAGTCTCACTAAATTTTTGAAGATTTTCCGTGCCGGATGTATCTGAAAAAATTGATTTTTCTAAAGGGTCTTGCATAAGTGCAGATTAAACAATTTTTCTTAAGATAGATAATTTGTCTGAATGTTACCCTCTCGTATCAGCTTATCGTAATCAAAAGTTTAAAATATGATTTCCGCTAAAATCATTGTACCGAAAAATATTTCAACGTTGTAATGTACTTTCGATTATGTCCAGTAAAGAATTTTTGCAAATGGAAATTGCCGCGTGATTTCCAATTCAAAAAAAGTTTTTAAATCTTTCATCATCTCTTTGGAATAAACATATTTCATTCCTCCGAACTTATTTCGTTTGACAGTGCGATTTTCTTCACTCATATCTAAACCGGTATTAGGATACCATTCCATTAATACGTCTTTGGAACCCGGGGTAAATCTATGCGTGATCAGTTCAAAAGTAAGGTCACAGAAAAAGTTGAGGTGCTGTTTCAACTGATCAAGCATTTTTGAATAATGCTCTTTCCAGTCAGGAACAGGCATGATTGGCGCCAATACAACACCAACCGGATACCCGCCGCCGCCATTTTCTTTTGGTAACGCAAGTTTACGCAAAGCTTTCATCCTGGCATCGATAGTAGCGGTGCCGCCTTCCAGTCTTTTCGATATTTGATCTGCGTTTAAACTGAAACGGAATCTCGTACGGTTGTTATGCTCGAGTGATAACAGGGTATCTACCGCATCAAACTTTGAAACAACTCTTAACTGCGTATCTGGTCTTGTGCCAAAGTGTTTTATAGATTCTTCAAGGCTACCGGTAAGGTGTTCAATTCCTAAAGGATCAGTATAACAGCTTGCCTCAAAAGTTGTAAAAGCACCCGGCTTCTCATACTGTTTCAGGTTGCTTAAAATTTCAGGCAGGTTAGCATAAACACGTATTGCAGGCGGACCACTTAAGCTTCCGGCAAGATAACAATACTGGCAATGAGCAGGACAGCCCTGCGCCAGGTGATACTGCCAGTCTGCAGAGGGCGGAATGGGCGTAAGCCTGAAAGCACTTGGGGGAGCTTTTACAATAGCCAAAGTATTTTTTGCGATTTTATATGTCTCTCTTTCTGTTTCACCACGCAAGCCGGTTAACCGGTTATTTTTTAGAATCTTCGCTTCCAGACCCAGCGAGGTTATTCGTTTATATATCTTCTGTCCATAAGATTCTTCCATTGATTCCGCGGTAAAGACCACCCGCTTTGGCATCCATAACCTGCTAGTCTTAGTCCGTTCTGTTAACGATCCTTCATTATCACCGGAAGAAAGAGGTAGTGATGATAGCATCAGGTATTTAACAATCATAACAGGGGCCTGCTCTATATTGTTTATCATAATGGTTTAAAAGATAGCAGAACATGTGTGCTTAACCAGGTTTTATCAATGCTATAACTTATTAAAATTCAAATTACTTTTGTTGTACCAAGCGTAAAATCATGTCATAAGTAGCTATCATCAATCAACAGATTACTGCCTTCTATGTACCCGTCTGGTAGCTGACGGCTGATAACAATAAGTCAGATCCACAGTTCATTTAATAGCAGCTCATCCTTTTACCATTAAATAAGCAAATGCTTGTTATAAAAGCATAATGAGTATATTATAGCTCCTTGTAATTAACCAATGCTAATGCTTATCCAGGTACATGAAATTTTTATGCCTTTTGCTAATGCTCCATTGTTTGGCTCAGGCCACAACAGTTCAGCTGATATCCTCATCAAAAAATCTTTCCTGCTTAAAAATCTATCAGCCGTATTCAATAAAAATCATTAATGCGGCTTCAGGCACCTTTGGTTATGAGATCTATGCTGATAAGAAAATGCTAATCAGGCAGGTTACTATACCCGGGATGGGTGGCAACAAAGGTTTTCAGCGGAAAGCCGATGCTGAAAAGATAGCAGGGGTTGTTGTTTACAAATTATCAAAAGGCATCATGCCTCCTGCCATCAAAAAAATCGAAATGGACTCTCTTCATATTAAGTATTAACCCAACTTTATTCTACCTTATGCAACAAAACTATACGCTAGCCATCTTAAAACCGTAGCCATTTATTTTAGTTCTTTTATTAATTATTTCTCTGGAATCATTTTCTCAAAATGACAGCTGGACGCTGATACCAGGTAATAATACTTTAATGTCGGCAAGGTCACGAGCCGCTACGTTTACAATTGGTGATAATGTTTATGTAGGAACCGGCTCCTCTCCAAAAGGCAGTTATACAAAAGACTTCTGGGAGTATGATGCCGTTAGTAATTCCTGGTCTCAGAAAGCTGACTTCGCTGGCACGGGGAGGGAACTGGCTGTCGGTTTTAGTATTGGTAACAAAGGATATATAGGTACAGGTTTACAAGGAACAGGGTATACCGACCCGAGACGCGATTTTTGGGAGTATAACCCATCATCAAATAGCTGGCTCGCAAAAGCAGATTATCCATTCGCAATATTTGGAGCAGTAGGTTTTTCTATTAACGGTAAAGGATACATTGCAACCGGTTATGATTGGACACAGTTGCATGGCGACTGATTTGAATATGATGTATTAAACAATAAATGGACTCCCAATTCAGCTACAACAGGCAGGTATGCAGCCACCTGTTTTACAATTGGCAATAAGGCTTATATTGGTAACGGTGACAAATCTTTTTTTAAGCAGGACCAGATGCAAACCAGGGATTTCTATGAGTTTGATCCGGCAATAAAAACCTGGACGCAGCTTACGCCTTTTGGTGGAAAAGGAAGGTCATTTGCAACTTCATTTACACTGGCTGGCAAAGGATATGTAGCAGGTGGTTACCCGGCTGATAATGACCTCTGGCAATTCGATCCAACTACTAAACGCTGGGTACAAAAATCATCTGTACCGGGTGCATTAAGCACAGGGTTATCTTCCGGATTTACAATTGGAGACATCGCTTACCTGACACATAGTGCTCCTGATGGCACGATGGATTTGTTAAGATACAAGATAGAAGCTACCGACACCTTAAAAGTGATTTTCGCCGGAAAAAATTTCATTAACCTCGACTGGGAAAACTTTAATACTGCTAATGCTATAGTTGCTTACGATGTATATGTAAACGGCGATAAAAAATATACCACACCTGAATCTGCAATTACAGCAGATAAACTTTTACCCGGCACCAGCTATACTTTTACAGTTGTTGGCAGAGATTCAACAGGCAACAGCACCCCAATGAGTAGTCCGGTAACTGCTACTACAACAAGCACCGTTGATGGATTGAATTATCGTTATTTCGAAGGTACCTGGGACATGCTTCCAAACTTCAATACACTTACCGCAGTTAAATCAGCGCTATCACCTAACGTTGATATCAATACGAGAAACACAGGAATAAACGATCATTTCGGTTTTGTATGGGAAGCCACTCTCACCATACCTACTCCTGGTAACTATACTTTCGAAACAGTTTCAGATGATGGCAGCAGGTTTTACTTTAATTCTTTTTATAATCCCTCTGTCGCTCCATTGATAAATAATGATGGCATTCATAACACAGTCATACCTGTTACCGGTACAGTGAACGTACCGCTTGCAGGCCAATACCCTGTTGCCTTATCTTTTTTTAATAAACAAGGCGGCGCCTCTATGCAACTCTACTGGACGGGTCCGCCCGGTTCGGGCATTACAAGACAATTGGTGCCTGATGCGGCTTTCTCCGGTAATTATAATCCGTTAACTGATGCGCCTTCTTCTCCCGCTAATCTAAAAGCACTTACTGTTGCCCGTAACTTCGTTAACCTGCAATGGGATGTATCAACTGATAATACCGGTGTTGCTTTTTATGATGTTTATTTGAATGGGATAAAACGCGCGTCCACGGGTGCTACCCAACTTATTATTGACAGCCTGACAGAGAACACAAATTATATCTTTACCGTTAAAGCCAGCGATGTTGCAGGAAACAGCTCTGCATTCAGCATCCCATTAACAATTACTACTATTAATGTAATTAATGGCCTTACCTATCGTTACTATGAAGGCAATTGGGACGCACTCCCGGATTTTAATTCATTGACTCCTGTTAAAACGGGAACATCACCCAACGTTGATATAAGTTTACGTTCTGCAAATGTAAATGACCATTTTGGTTTTGTCTGGGAAGGTGTAATCAACATCCCATACCCGGGCACTTATACCTTTGAAACGCTTTCTGATGATGGCAGCAAAATTTATTTTAATTCTTTTTATTCACTAACCTCCAATGCTTTTGTAAACAATGATGGCGTTCATGGTGCGTTCACGCCTGTTACCGGTACTTTAAATATTGCCGCTGCTGGCCAGTATCCTATCACCATTACTTATTTCGAAAAAGACAGTCAGCAATCACTGCAGCTATACTGGACAGGCCCCGCAGGATCTGGCATAAGGAGGCAACTGATACCTGATGCGGCTTTCACAGGCAATTATTTGCAGCCGGCAGACACTCTTCCACCAACTGTCCCGGTAAACCTTACAACGGAATCTTCTTCCCGCAATAGTGTAGCGCTCGACTGGGACGACGCATCGGACAATAAAGGAGTGGCATTCTATGATGTTTATATTGGGGGTGAATTGAAATATTCAACAACACTGTCTGAAGTGATAGCGGATAGCCTGGATGAAAATACTATTTATACATTTATGGTTAAAGCAAAGGATTTGGCAGGGAACACTTCTATGTTTAGCACTGTCCTTTCTTTTACAACCAGCGAAATTACTAACGGATTGAGCTATCGATATTATGAAGGTGACTGGAATACACTTCCGGATTTTACTTCATTGAAACATGTGAAAAAAAGCCTTTCGCCTAATGTTGATATCAACAAACGTAACCAAGGTGTTAATGATCGTTTCGGATTTTTATGGGAGGGGAATGTTAATATTATCACACCCGGAATGTACACGTTTGAAACTGTTTCAGATGATGGCAGCAAGTTGTATTTTAATTCAAGGTATTCGGCATCAGCGACTCCGTTAATAAACAACGACGGCCTCCATGGACCATCGACGCCGGTAACCGCCACGATAAATATTACCGCCGCAAGACGTTACCCGATCTCTATCGCTTATTTTGAAAAAGATGGCGGAGAGTCGATGCAGGTATACTGGACAGGGCCCACTGGTTCAGGCATTAACAGGCAACTGATACCTGATGCTGCTTTTAAGGGCAATCAATTTAATGTAGCTGACCTGATAGCGCCATCAGCTCCGAATAATTTAAAAGTGCTGTTTACCGGGCGTAATAAAATTAGCCTTGATTGGGACAACTCGACTGATAATGTTGGCGTGGCTTACTATGATGTATATGTAAATGGCTCAATAAAATATACTACTGCTATTTCAGAACTTATTGTTGATAGCCTGTTACAGGCTACCACTTATAATTTTGCAGTCAGAGCCCGTGATGTAGCTGGTAATATTTCTGGTTTCAGTCCACAAGTCACAGGTACAACTACGAGGAATGATAACGGCTTAAGCTACCGTTATTATGAAGGAACCTGGGATAACCTTCCGGATTTTAATGCGATGACTCCTGTTAAAAAGGGACTGTCTTCAAACGTTAATATAAATTTGCGACCAACAGTAGTAAACGATCATTTTGGTTTCGTATGGGAAGGCTTGATAAACATTCCTATACCGGGTATGTACACTTTTGAAATTGTTTCAGACGATGGCAGCAAACTGTATTTTAATTCAACGTATTCCGCATCAGCGATCCCGCTGGTAAACAACGATGGAATTCATGGAGCATATGATACTGCCGCCGGTAGTGTGAACGTTTCATCAGCAGGATTGTATCCGTTCGCCCTAACCTTCTTTGAGAAAGATGGCGGAGAATCTATGAAGGTATATTGGACAGGGCCTCTTAATTCCGGAATAAAAAGAGCACTGATACCTGATGCGGCGTTCACCGCTAATTATATTGTTGCATATGATACCATTCCTCCTTCCTCACCGGTAAACTTCGCGGTTACCGGTATCAATCCTACCGCCTTAAAACTTTCATGGGGTAATATAAATGCAAGTGCTGATGTTTTGAAATATGATATCTATATAAACGGTGAGAAAAAATATTCCACTGCGGCTACAAAATTTATTGTGGATAGCCTGCTACCGAATACTTTATATACGTTAAAAGCAAAGGCAACTGATTCGGCAGGGAACAGTTCACCTTTTAGTAATGATGTTACAGCGCGAACACTATTCACTACAGATGGATTGGATTACAAATATTATGAAGGGAGCTGGGATAAGCTTCCAGATTTTTCAGGCCTGATCCCTGTGCTACAGGGGACTAGTCCAGCCATTGACCTTGGCATCAGGCCGGCAGGAAGGAATGATAATTTTACGATTGTATGGGACGGTTATATAAAAGTCCCGGTTCAGGGAACATATTACTTCGAGATAATATCAGACGATGGAAGTAAGTTGTCATTTAATAACGTAAACATTATAAACAATGATGGACCGCATGCGGCGAGGTCAGCAACAGGAAACGGTGAAGTAAACGCCGCGGAAGCGTATCCGATAAGCATATCCTATTTTGAAAAAGACGGAGATGAAAAATTAGAAGTTTACTGGACGGGGCCGGGGATGCCGCGACAGCTGATTCCAAAGGCTGCTTTTGTCAGGTATGTGCCTTCCATATCATTCGTTGAAGGTAATGTGGCAGTTAAAGGTTTGGGTATAAATGTGGATGCTGCAATTAATAATAGCGAAGCAATGGTTAAAATGTATCCGAACCCCTTCCATGAAAGATACTGGTAGACTTTTACAATTCCAGCATAAGCAATAAAATTAGCGTTGGTATTTATGACCTGACAGGCAGGTTAATATTGAATCGCAGACTGGAGAATGTAGCAGGTAAAAATTCAGTAAATATTAAGCTGACTGATAAAGCAATTGTCCCGGGGATTTATATTGTAAGATTTCAGGTAGATGGGAAAATCATTAAAACATATAAGATGGTAAAGTCGAAAAGATAGAAGTATTGCAAATTTGTAAAAGTACGATCCGCGAAAGATAACAGAAACAGTGTCAATTTGCGGGTTGTGTTTTTCTTGCTTTATATGGAAATTAATATTGAGGATTGAATATATCTTAGGTTTATTTGGTTTGGCATCTTTTGTAGCCCAACAGCGAACAAAAGAAATTGGTGTAAGAAAATTTTTAGGCGCATCGGTGTTTAATTTATGGAGATTACTTTCTGAAGAGTTTTTAATGCTTGTTATTATAGCCCTGATCATCGCTTCACCTGTTGCTTTTTATTTTATGCGCCACTGGTTAGATGGTTATCAATATCATTCAGAAATTTCTTGGTGGGTCTTTGCTACCGCGGACGTAAGCGCGTTATTATAATAAACGACATATATGATTGCGGATTAAATTGAATTAGCTTTACATCTTTAATGAAAATTAAAGTTATGAAAAAACTAACCATCAATGAGCCCAAAAAAATAGAAAGACAAATTAACAAATTGATTAGTAGCGATCCGGAAGGGAAATTTATTTATAGGTTATGCTCTTTGAAAATGTTTATAAATGATCCGACAAGCACAACGGAAAGCCTTGGAAAAATTATGCAAACTTCTCCAAGAACTATAGCCAATTGGATTAATTGGATTAATTCAGAAGGCAATATAGATATTTTACGAGATCAGGATAAACCAGGAAGGAATGCATCATTAGATGAAGTTGAGATGTCACATCTCAAAGACCAAATTCAAAAACATCCGAATGAGTCTGGGTTGGACGCAAATTTATGGGACGGCAAATTGCTATCTCATTATATTGAGAAAAAATTTAGAAAGGAATTAAAAGTAAGGCAATGCCAAAGAATTTTTAACAAACTTGGTTTTAGACTAAAGAGAGGAAGAACAATGGTGGCTAAAGGGGATGCTGAAGCCAAGAAGGTCTTTAAAAAAACTTCGAATGATTCGAAAGAAAGGGAACTATGAAATTTATTTTGAAGATGAATGTCATTTTCAACGGAACACAACGATAGTAAGAGCTTGGTTTTTAAAAGGAACAACCCCTGAAATAAAATCTCCTCCGATAAGAGAGAAAATAAGTGTTATGAGTGCAATGGGCATGGACAATGGGCAACTGATTACAATGAATGCTGAGATATTCAATGCTGTAAGCCTTAAGGCATTTGTTAAGAGGATTATTAAATGTGCCAGGACACAAAGAAAAATCTTATTGGTTTTGGATAATGCCAGATTTCATCACGCTATAATTAACAGGAAATTTTTGAAATCAGTAAAGGATGAAATTGTATTAATGTATTTACCTGCATATTCTCCCGAACTCAATCCTATTGAGTCATTCTGGAAGAAGACAAGGCGGGCTGTAACCCATAACAGGTATTATGAATCGTTAGGAAGGAGGGAGAATGCTTGAACCATTTCTTTAATAAATTTAAAACCAAAATGATGTTCTCACTTCATTATCCGCAAAATATTAAGACGTTTACTATAATTACATTATTCACGGTAAGCTATCAAAGTATTAGAGCCGCGTTGATGAATCCGGTAAAGAGTTTAAGAAGCGAATGATATTAAGAACTAAATTATCTTACTCTACTTCTTTTTGATATCATTGTTACCCTTGTGTCTAAGCGCTTCACCGAATTTGTGAATATATTCTTTACCCAGGTCATATATTTCTTTTCGAAGCTTTACTAAATCTATTCGTACGTTTAACGATGCCCTTTGTATAAGTTCGTTGGCTTTATTACTAATCATTATAGCATACCGGCTAAGTGTTTTAAAAGTACGGTTATCGATTGCCGACTGGGCGAATTTTACGAAAGCCCTTATATAAGACTTATGAAATGATTTCAACTTTTACAAGGTACACTAGTCTGTTACCATCTGATCACTAATTATGATATACTAAGTGCTAATTGACAAAGCAATTACAAAATTAAATAAATGAGGGCTCATTACATCGATTGCCCGGATGTTTCGGGTACAAACGTTACAGGTTTACTTATACAGAAAAAATGATCAAGTGAACTGACGGCGCCTACCCGGCGCCGCTATTTTAATCTACAAATAAATAGAAGCGTAAGTTTATATCTTATTAATTAAATAGGAACTCGATATCATCCTTTTTCAACTTCTTTATAAAACCGGTATCTTCACTGATCAGTTCTTTAGCTATTTGTTTTTTCTTCTGCTGAAGTTCCATAATCTTTTCCTCAATGGTATTTTTACAAATCATCTTGTAAGAAAAAATCTTTCTTGTCTGTCCTATCCGATGTGTGCGGTCTATAGCCTGTTGCTCTACTGCCGGGTTCCACCAGGGATCAACCATATATACATAATCCGCGGCGGTAAGATTTAAACCAAGACCACCGGCTTTTAAGGAAATAAGAAATACTTTTATCAAAGGATCGGTTTGAAAGTCATCCACGTGCTTTTTTCTGTTAACAGCCGTAGTGCTGCCATCCAGGTAAACATAATTTATTCCTGCCTCTTCCATTCTTACTTTAATTAATTGCAGCATTCCTGTGAACTGCGAAAACACCAATAGTTTATGTTGACCTGAATTCTCCTGGATCTCTCTTATCAGCTCATCAATTTTTATACTTTTGCTAGTGGTAACGTCATCACTCTTGAGCAAGGCGGGGCTATCACAGATCTGCCTCAATCGCAATAGACCTTCAAGAATATAAATGCTTGCCTTGGCCATACCTACCTCTTCAATTTTCTTTATGAGGGTAGTGCGGTAATAATTTTTAAAATCATCGTACACCGCGCGTTGCTCCTTGGACATTTCGCACCATAATACCATCTCTGTTTTATCCGGCAGATCGGGTGCTACCTGTTCTTTGGTACGGCGAAGCATAAAAGGATAAACCATTTTGCGTAATTGCGCAGCCTTTTCAGCATCATTGTATTTATCAATCCCATTTGCGAATTCTTTAAAAAAATCACGGTTTCCTAAAAGACCAGGATTTATAAAGTTAAACTGCGCATACAGGTCATAGGTATTATTCTGAACCGGCGTACCGCTGAGTATCAGCCTGTTTTTGCTCTTTAACAATTGTACTGCTTTGGTTGTTTGAGCATCCGGATTTTTGATAGTCTGACTTTCATCCAGTATCACATAGTGCCAGTTAAATTGCAATAAATGCTCCAGGTCATTTCTTATGATACCATAGCTGGTAATGATGATATCGTAGTCATCAAAATGTTCATTGCTGAATTCTCTTGCGGTACCATAATAAATATGATAGGTAAGGGAAGGTGCAAACTTTTTTAGTTCTGTCTCCCAATTATAAATAAGTGAAGTAGGACATATAACAAGATTAGTGCAGCCTTTGTATTTTTCTTTAAGAAATTGAAGGAATGTTATGGTCTGCAATGTTTTTCCAAGTCCCATGTCATCAGCAAGGCAACCTCCCCATCCAAGTTCGTCCAGTGTTTGAAGCCAGTGGAAGCTGCTTTGCTGATAAGGGCGAAGGGATGCCTTTATTTCCTTACTTACTTTTATTGGTTTTACGTCGTCTATATTTTGCAACCTTTGTTTTTTGTCATTGATTTCTGCAAGTACCTGTTCCTCATCTATCTGGTCGTGTAATTCATCAATGAGCGTATAATGTAATTTGCTAAGCCGGAGCGTCCCTTCTTTTTGTTCATCTCCCATCTTTAACAGGAGCCCGTATTGCTTAAGCCATTCTTCCGGTAATACACCAATGGTACCATCTCCCAGCAATACAATATTTTGTTTATTAAGGAGTGCCTTTCGAATATCTTTTAACGGCACGGACTGATCACCGAAACTTACTTTTATGCTAAGATCAAACCAGTCAATACCGCTGCCTGCTTTCATGTCCCATACCGGCTTGTTGGTATTATAACGAAACTTCTTTAACTCCTGCATACCAAGAACCGGGATATCATTATCCTGCAACTGATGCACTGTATTAATGAACCAGTTCTTTTTCATCACATCATCAAAGGGAAGATAATAAAAATTATTTTGCACCTGCTTTTGAAAGAGATTATGCAGGTTCCTGAGATCGTTGTAGAAAGCCTGTTCCTTTACCCTGTCTCTTAATATTAATTGCAATGATCCATCCGGAAGTGTTTGCAAAATATCCTCTGGATTGTTTTCATAGTCAACAGTAATTGTTTCATACACAAACTGCGGCTTAAGCATGAGGTATTGCGTATTAAATTCCTGCAGCAACACTTGTTGTTTAGGTGTTACTATAATGGTATTTAATTGTAGTGATGAGGTAACCTGAACATTGTATTTTTTTTGGAGCGTTGGAATTATATTAGTTATTACCGAGAGTCTGTTAGCAAGCGGAATCTTTATATATCCAACTCTAAACTGGTTGAGTAAGTCAAGGTCTTCTATATTTGCCGGTATATGCAGCACTTCGTCAATAATAGTGATGCCCATACTACAGAACAGGATATTTTCTGAGTCAATAATTTTTTCATTTTTTATGAACTGCCTGCTAATAGTGATAAAGCGATCATCTTCCTGGACAAGAAAACTTAAAGTGAGAAAATCTGCCGAAAGTTTTGCAGGCTGAATATTTTTATTACTAAAATTTCCTTCCATCAATTTATAAACATTCGATTGCTCACTTAGATAAGCCCATGATTTTTGTAATTGAAGAAAGTAATATTTATATAATAAGTGTAAAGTAACATCAGTCAGATTATACCACGGATTTGAATAATTTTCAAGATATCCATGACCAATTTTTTTCAGGTGTTTTTTCACGCCCTCATCTGACAGACTTATTATCCAGTCATATACTTCATCATTCAGTTCTTTCAGCAAAGGAAGATTCACCGCATTGTGTATCGATAATTTTTTAAAACTCTTAGAGGTATTTTTTTCATACACTTTTATAATTTCCAGTTCAAAGCCCGTTTTAAAATGCATTGACGTGAAGTTAAACAGGAATCCAACCTGGAAGTCAATGATGGCATCTTTCGTCAGTTTAGGCCGCTCATTAAACTGGTAATCATTTTGTGGAGTCAATGATTTTTTAAAAATTGAAATCCTGTTTTCTGAATCTTTTGCCCACAACCAGCTTGGTACTTTCATTTTTAAATTCCCATAATAGTCAGTATCAAATTGAATTTGTTTTGCTTCTTCATCACCAGGTTGTAGTCCGTATTCCCTGAGCAGTATTGCCTTTTCTTTATCCCAGTTTTTAAATCCGTCAAAATAATTGATACTATAAGCATGCTGAAGCCAGTCAAATGCAGTTTTTACATGGATACACATTGACACTTTATCCTGACAAGTGCATTTATATTGAAAGGTTTGGTTCTTGTCGTAATTGATCTCCGGGAAATATTGAGTTGTTTTTTTTGATTTAAATTCAAAAGCCCACGATGCCTTGTCTTTGTTTTCATCAAGTAATTTTATATTACTGAGCATTTGACTGTCAGCACGAAAATATTGGCTTAGCACATTTACGTATTGAAACGCATTGTGGGAATTGCTTTTAAAAGTCTTCCAGGGAACAGCTTCAACTTTGTCTTTAAATAAGGGTACTACCATACCGGACGTCTTAGACTCAATTCCGGCATCACCGGTACTTGTTTTTGCGAACAACTGTTGTTTTATATCTTCTAAATCCAGTTCCGTTTCCTCATGAATTATTTGAATAATTGCGGCAGCAATATGTTTACAGCTATCGGTTTTGTTGAAAGATTGACATTCACACCAGTCCATCATTGCTTCTTCGGAAGTTCCGACGTCCACGGTAAACATTAGATTATCAGTTCTGGTATTGACAATGTCAACAGTACAAATATCGCTATCATCTTCTTCCCGTTCTGAAACGAATACATCGACGCTTTTAAACAATTCGAATCCTTTCTGAACATCCTTAACAGAATACTGCCGTAATCTTGCTAATAACTTAACTCCGAATTCACTTAATTTTTCCAGACTCATCGATGCTTGTTTAACGTTTGTGCAAAAATAAGATGTATGTTGCTTATTAGGGATCCTATTATAAAAATTATTAGTCGCTGCGGTTGACTCATTTTTATAAAAGAGGGGTCTTGTCAAGGCAAATTAAAAGCAGGAATAATTGAATTTTCGGCAGTAATGATCCTGATACTTTAGATATATTCGTTATTAGAATTAAACAATTATACAAAATACAATGCCATCAAAAAAAATCTTAATTATAGGAAGTACAAACATGGATATGGTTGTAAAAACACAGTATATTCCTGCACCGGGTGAAACCGTTTTTGCATCGTCTTTTTTTATGAACCCTGGCGGAAAAGGGGCAAACCAGGCTGTTGCTGCAGCACGGCTTGGTGGCAATACCAGTTTTATTTCAAAGGTTGGCAATGATGTATTCGGAAAACAATCCTCGCAGTTATTTGATAAAGAAGGTATTAGTACCCGTTATCTTTTATCGGATGATGAACTGCCATCCGGTGTCGCATTTATAACAGTTGATCAAAGAGGAGAAAACAGTATAGTGGTTGCCTCCGGTGCAAACGGAAATCTTTATCCCAAACATTTAAAAGAAGCAATGAATGAAATTACCGGGGCATCCATTGTAATGATGCAATTAGAAATACCAATGGAGACGGTAGAATTTATTGCAAAATTTGCAGCCTCTAAAAAAATAATGGTTATTTTAGACCCTGCACCGGCGAGCAATTTATCTGCTGAATTACTAAGCTCGCTTGATATTATTACCCCCAACCAAACAGAGGCAGAAATATTAAGCGGAATTAAAGTGTACAACCATGAAAGTGCGCAAAAAGCAGCCAGGGCTATTTATGCCAGAGGTGTTAAACATGTGTTGGTAACAATGGGTGCGCTTGGTGTGGTAATTTGCAGCGAAGAAAAAATATATTTGGTTGAATCGCCAAAAGTGGAAGCATTGGACACAACAGCTGCAGGCGATGTTTTCAACGGAGGGCTTGCAGTGGCCCTTTCAGAAGGCAAAACACTTGTTGATGCTGTTCACTTTGGATGTTTGGCTGCTGCTGTTTCAGTAACCAGGCCGGGTGCACAATCATCTATCCCTTATAGAAATGAATTATTACAGTAACCATGGCCGTTAGAGAAAATTAAATAACAATCAGGACAAACAGGTACATATAATTTCTTTCATTGTACTGGTAAATTTTTAGCGGAGCCGGGCCGTAAATTCCTATGGTAAAATCACTACATGCTGGATATGATCCATTTTGATAGTGTACCAAAACATGGTTGAAAAACCAACGGGATACAACCATTTAAAATTATTTTCTATACCAAACCGGATGGTTGATGTAAGCCCGTAATTAAAACAAAACTCCGGGTATTAATTTAGATTATCTTTTATAAAAGTTTGCATTATGAGAAAGAAGTGTTTGTCCATTTTTTGTCTTGTATTATTTTTTATCACTTACGGTTATTCGCAGCAGCCTTCTTTCCAGGGTTGGTCAAAAGAACTTTTTGCCGGTCCTTTTAACACGTCGAAGCATACAGAATGGCTTAGGCAAATGAGGGAATGGCGGATTAAAGAAAAGGTAAGGTCACGTTACAATGGAAGCGAATATTCAAGGCCTCAATTCGGATGGATACAGAAAACATTTATTTACGCCCAACTGATGGCACACGACCGTTATTTTTATAATCCGGTTACCCTAAAATATACTGTTGACCGTTACCTTGATGATTTACAAAAGCGGTATGGCGGTTTGGATGCAGTCCTTATCTGGCCTACTTATCCCAACATTGGTATTGACGACAGGAACCAGTATGACCTGGTTGCTGATATGCCCGGTGGTTTAGCCGCTATAAAGCAAATGATTATTGATTTTAAAAAGAGGGGTGTACGTGTTTTCTTTCCTGTTATGATATGGGATCATGGCACAAGAAAGATATCTTTATCTATGCCTGTTGCATTATTAAATGAAATGAAACTGCTTGGAGCAGATGGATTAAACGGAGATACGATGACAGGGGTAACGGAAGATTTTCGTAATGCTTCTGATAGCATTGATTATCCCGTAGCGCTTGAACCTGAACAAGGCATAGTCGATTTAAAAATGGTAGAGTGGAATACTTTGAGCTGGGGCTATTTTGGGGAGCATACTTACGTACCCGGAGTAAGTGTATATAAATGGCTGGAGCCAAGGCACCAGGTAAATGTTACTAACCGTTGGGCGGTCGATAAAACAGATGACCTGCAAAATTCTTTTTTTAATGGCATTGGTTATAACAGCTGGGAAAATATTTGGGGCGTATGGAACCAGGTACCTGACCGTTATGCAGAAATCATCCGCAGGATAGCGTTGATATACCGTCAGTTTCCAACAGTATGGAGCAGTGCTGAGTGGGAACCGCACATCCCGGTTTTGCAAAAAGGAATTTTCGCTTCCCGGTTTCCGGGGCTTGACAAAAATGTGTTTACATTTATTAACCGCGATAGTACAGATAAACAGGGAGATCAATTGCAGCTTCCTTACCAGGAAGAAACAAAATATTTTGATTTATGGAATGGGGCCGAACTCAAACCCACAAAAAAAGACAGCTCTATTACACTTGCCTTTAACGTAGAGGCATTGGGCTATGGTGCCGTTGCGGCTATCAAAGAGTATTCATTGGATACTTCTTTTTTTCAGCATCTCGCCACAATGCACATGCTGGCACAAAAACCGGTAAACAGTTTTTCTATTGCATGGAAACCTTTAAACCAGCAATTAGCTGAAGCGGGTAAAACAAAACCTGCATCCAC
>Ga0123336_10001140_pt1 | contig 24977 bp, 19 predicted proteins | sample SSSSmetaG_FD_96466 | JGI IMG/M metagenome (GOLD analysis project Ga0123336, IMG submission 96466) | Glacier valley bacterial and archeal communities from Borup Fiord, Nunavut, Canada, to study Microbial Dark Matter (Phase II) - ​SSSS metaG | ecosystem: Environmental > Aquatic > Freshwater > Ice... | reverse complement strand
GTAGGAGGATGGATGCTGTATGCGATCATTCAGATCGTGGTGAGCGTGTTTGCTTCCGATGGACAAGGCGTAAGTGCACAGCGAATTATATTTCTTACGTACGAAGCCTTCTTTTGTCTCCTCCTGACACACACATTCAGAAATGTTATCAACAAATGGGGTTGGCTTGATTTGAGCATGTCGATTTTAATTCCAAGAATAATTATCAGTGTTTTTGTATTAGGTATTATTATGTATTTGCTGCGAATACCGATCTCCATTCCACTCGGATTATTCAGCAGTAGAATTGCCTTTGATGCAAAAACGCTGGGACTTACAGGGATTTACGCATTTATCTTTTTTCTCTGGTGCGTACTCTACTTCATCTATAATTACTTTGAACGCTATAATACTTCGCTTAAGCTCGAGGCATCAGTTCGGGAAATAGAGTTGAATAATTTAAAATCACAGCTTAATCCACATTTCATTTTCAATGCGCTCAATAGTATCAGGGCATTGGTGGATGAGAACCCGGCGAAATCCAAGCAGGCAATTAATCAGCTTTCCAATATTTTGAGAAATTCAATTTCTACAGGAAAGAGAGGACTTACAAAATTTGATGATGAACTGAAAATTGTAAAAGATTACCTGGGACTTGAAATGATTCGTTTTGAAGAACGTCTTCACATAGAGTTTGACATTGATCCGGATTCAAGAGATTTCCTCGTGCCGCCCCTGATGATTCAAACATTGGTAGAAAATGGAATCAAGCATGGAATCTCCAAGCTTACTGCCGGTGGAACTATTCAGATGAAAACTTCTGTTTTCAACGATCGGCTAACGATCCAGGTAAGGAACAGCGGACAATACTTAAATGGATCGAATAGATCGGCTGGTGGACTTGGGTTGGAAAACACCAAACAAAGACTACGACTTATTTATGGAAATAAGGCCTCATTTAGAATTATGTCTGAAAACGATACTTTTGTTTTAACGGAATTAGAAATTCCCCATTTGAAATAGTAAACCTAACGGCAGATTAGGAGCTAGTGACATTAGAAGAAATCCTGATCTTAACGTAAAATTATTAAATGAAAGCACTGATTGTAGACGATGAGCGCCTGGCGCGGAAAGAGTTGATGAAGTTGTTGGAAGAGCATCCTTCGATTGAAATTGTTGGAGAAGCGCAAAATGCAGATGAAGCAGAGCAAATGATTACGGAGCTTAATCCCGATCTGTTGTTTTTGGATATTCAGATGCCGGGGCGCACAGGGTTTCAATTGCTTGAATCACTGGACACCGTTCCACTTGTTGTTTTCACAACCGCATACGATGAGTTTGCAATCAAAGCATTCGAAGTAAGCGCTCTCGATTATTTGCTGAAGCCAATTACAGCAGAACGATTAGCGGAAGCGGTTCAAAAAATACAGGAAAAAGAAAGAACACGTTCGGGTCGTACCCGCGATCAAAAACTTGGCCTTGAAGACCAGGTGTTTGTAAAAGATGGCGAGCGTTGCTGGTTTGTAAGTTTATCAAACATCAGGTTATTTGAATCCGATGGCAATTATATTAAAGTATACTTTGATGTAAATCGTCCGATGATCCATAAATCATTGAATGCGCTTGACGAAAAGCTGGATGAGCGTTCATTTTTCCGCGCAAGCCGCAAGCACATCGTTAACTTAAGCTGGGTAGAAAGCATTGAGCCATGGTTCAACGGAGGGCTGATGGTAAAACTTCGAGGAGGTGATAAAGTGGAAGTAAGCCGTCGTCAGGCAGCGAAGTTTAAAGACATGATGAGTCTGTAATGGACTGATTTTCAATTCTTAAAAACAAAAGAATCATTACTGGAACCATCTTCCATGTAATGTTTAAATTACTTTTCACACCGTATCATGATTTAATTGATATTCCAGCAGTTTAATGGCGATTTAGGCCAAACTTTTCATGTAAGATTATATTACATGAAATCATTTACTTCGGTATTTTAAAAGCAATATTGAGTGTAATTTAGTTTCTTTTATAAAATGGGAAAATCATACATTCCTGAAAATTTAAATATAATCTCCACTCTAAATGATGAAGCATACGCTTTCAACTATTTCGCTTGCTCTTTCCGTTGCTGCCATAGTTATAGCACTGTTACTTTTTAATAATAAAAAGGAGATAGTATATGTTGATTCGCTGAAGCTGATCTCCAAATACAAAGGTTCCAAGATTGCGAAGGAAGGCTATGAGAAAAAGATTGTTGTATGGCAGGCTAACATTGACACACTTGTTTCAGAGATGAATAAACAAATCTTAAAATATGAAAAGGAGAAAACGGGCATGACACCGAAGGAGAAAAAACTGTCAGAAGAGCTTCTTGAGAATAAACAGCAGCAACTGGAAAGCTACAAACAAGCAACCACGGAGAATGCAAAGAAGGAAGATCAACAGATGACTTCACGAATTTTTAGTGAGATCAATGATTTTCTAAGAAAGTATGGAGAGAAGAATGGATATGAATTTATAATGGCCGCTACGCAAGCGGGAAACATTGTATATGCAAAAAAGGGAAATGACATCACGGACCAGGTTTTGGAAAAACTCAATTCAGATTATCAATCTACCCGAAAATGAAAGATATTATTTCCCTTTTACTGATTATTTCCTTGGTGATGAGCTGTGGTCCAAAAGCAGTGGACGAGAAGGTGCTGCTGGATTATATTCGCAATGAAGAAAATGGACTTTCACATTTTGAGGAATTTAATTCCTATAAAGTTCGATTAACCTATAAGACGAGTGATCAAATTGTAAAACAGCAAATAGAAAAGGGCTCTCCCCGGGAAGTCGATTCACTACGATCTCTTTATAATTGTTATGTGTATTTTATTCTTGTGATCGAAAAGAATAGCAAAGATCTTGAAACAGATTTTGCCTATGACCCAAGTACGTTTGCCGATAAAATATCATATCTGACTACTTCATTTTCTCAAAACATTACCCTTTCAACTTCTTTTAAAACCTATTCTGTTTCTGATTACCTATATGCAAGATCGTTTGGAAGCGGCCCTTCAAATTTTCTCATTGTTTTTGAAAAACCAGAATTACAGGATTTTGATGTTGTGGTGGAAGGACATGATCTTGGGTTCGGAAAAATCAGATTTCCGTTTAGTCAACGTGATTTGAACAAAGCGCCCCTCCTTAAATTATAATTCGTATGCAATTCTTAAGAAAAAGGTTTACAGCTCGATTTTTAGCAGTCTTCTTTTTATTGTTGATCATTGAATCCACCATACACACTTCGGTTTCCTATGCTTTAACAACCGGTCCGCATCAGCCAGAGTACACTTCGTATGAAGAACCGGGTGCAACAGATATGGTAAATCTTTTAACAGGAGATTTTAATTTCAGCTTGCCCTTGCTTGAAGTTCCGGGACCGGAAGGGGGTTTTTCTGTTCCGGTCACTTACAATGCAGGTATAGGACCGGACCAGGAAGCATCGTGGATAGGACTTGGCTGGACATGTAATATCGGTGCAATCACGCGCTCCGTAGTCCAATATCCGGATGATGCAAGTGGCGAAGTACAAAGCATCACGCGTAAAGATCTTGACGGTGTCAGAGGGTGGACGTCAAGTACTTTGGGATTAGGACAAACGGGATGGAACACGGAGCAAGGACATTATGGTGCATTGAGTTTGCTGAGCATAGTAAATGTTTCCTGGGACAAAGCTGGAACCACCGTTGGGGTAGCAGGAATAAATGTTGGACCCAACGGTGTAACTTTTGATGGTGTTCAGTTTTTGATGGCGGCTTTTACAATCGCCACAATGGGAGCCGGTTCTATTGAAGATGCCGCAATGCAGGCTGGCATCAGCATCGGAGTAGGGGCTGATTTATCTTTTTTTGTTGGAAATCAAACGCCAAATAGTCCAACCGATGGATACTGGGAATATAGTAAAAGAACTTCTTCAGGATTTTTGGGGATATGGGAAAATTACTGGATATGGCTTGACCAAACTCGTTATGAGCAGATGTTAGGCGTGCTTAATTTTGACAAAGCGGCAACGGAACCGCATCAAGGCGTAAACTGGCATGGTATCACTGCTATTCCAATTACGATAAGAGTTAACGGTGGTACCTATGACAGTCCAACGCAGTTTAAAAAAACCGGGAATAGTCAAGGTGTTGCAAGCGATGTCTCGTATTACATTCCGTCAGGAACATCTTTCAAAGATGCGACAAGCCCCGTGGCATTGGCAACGGATAACTATTCTGTAAAAGCGCCTGGAATTTCAGGATCAATAAAACCGTATCGGCTTGATGTAAGCAGTGTATCCATGCCACGTGAAATGAGTATTTATCACGCAAGGCTCGTACCTGTTGCCGCAGCAAATTATAAGGTCCCCTTTATTTACGAAGGGTCCAACTCCAATAGCTATTGCTATCAGGTCGGCACTGCGTCAACAGCGGTAACAGCGCCACGTCTTCCATATTATGGACTATATCGGGATTTTAAGAACCGTAACTTAAACTATGGTTTGGATGATTATATTTTTGAAACCAGGATCCAGGAAAATATTGCTGCAACGAACAAGATTCCAATGAGTAATCATACGGAATGGCTAACGAATGAAGACATTTCTTCTGTCGCTTCAGGGTTCGCAACGGGTTTTATGGATTATTTTTCAGGAAGTGACAGAAGTCAGTTCAGAAAAGCATTCACATTTGGGCCACCAAAATATATCTACAGCGCCAGCGAGGATTTTACCAATGGACGGATTTCAGTGCAAAAAGAAGAACTGGCCTACTTTATAATAAATCAACCTATCTCTATTAATGTAAGTGCGTATGATTATACCCAGGATTTTTCGCCTGATGATCCAAGCAGGGTGGATTTCACTATCAATACTACTGTTACCGCAGTCTCGCCTGCAAGTGTAAATGGCCCATGGTACGTTGATGTGGCGGCAATAGGCTATGTTGGAGTCCAGAACAAATATTGCCAGATGACTGTAAATGCCGGGGGTCCGAAAAGACCTAATTCGATAGGTGGTTATTCTATTACGGGAATCAATGGATTGACATATCATTTTGCGTTGCCAGCCTATGAATATGGAAATTATACCAAGATTCAAGACGCTTACCATCCGGATACAAAGTATTCAGAAATAAAAAGAGATGAGCCCTTTGCGAGTACATGGCTATTAACGGGAGTTACAGGTACTGATTTTGTTGATCGTGGAGGAATTAACAATACGGCTAACGGTGTAATTGATATCAATGATTGGGGATACTGGGTTAAGTTTAACTATGGTAAATTCTCGGATGACTTTCAGTGGAATACACCATACAATGGTGCTACTCTCAGTCAGGATGGTCAATCACTAAGTTCGTCGCAAGGGCATCGTCAAATATTTTATCTCAACAGCATCGAGACACGTACTCACGTAGCCATGTTTATCAAAGATTTACGAAATGATAACCGTGGTAAGAATAGTGGTGTGTCTAATAGTTCCGGTGTGTCCCTTCGCCTAAGTGAGATTGATCTCATGACGCGCGAAGTTTACGAAAAACTATTCGCGTCTACGGGTGAGGGAGGATTTGGATTGGTGTCTGATGCAGGTCTTTCGAACATCAACAAGCTGTGGATGAACTCTGATTTTTTTGCTGCACAAGGATCACATCCTGCACACGGTAGTCACTTGATTCAAAACGCGATCAAGCGGATAAAATTCACGCATACGTATGACCTGTGTCCAAACACGGATAATTCAATCGCTCCAAATAAAGGCAAATTGACACTGACACGAATTTCATTGATTGGTAGAAATGAAAGTAAGCTTATTCCTGACTACACGTTTGAGTATGGATTTAATCCATCGTACAATGCAAATCAATGGGATGGTTGGGGAATGTATAGTCCATTTGGAGCAACCACAGGTGGATCGCACACAGCATCTCCAAATAATTCTGACGGAGCGGCATGGTCGCTCACCAGAATAATAAATCCAATGGGATCTACGATTGAAGTAGCTTATGAGCGCGACACGTATTCAACTGTTTCCGGGAATCAATTGTATAAAACAACACCAACAAGTTTTGTTTATACCAATACAAGTGACAAATTATTCTGGAGACATGTCAACGTAGCAGACGGCACTCAATTTTATGTGGGGCAACAGGTTCACATTGCAGGGAATGCGGATTATTCATGTGATCTGAATTTTTCAACGAATCAATTTGCAGGAAATAACAGTCCTTACGACACAGACGCAGTCGTACAATATATTTCGGGCAACAGGTTGGATCTTGGATATTTCAGAGAATCGGAGCCATGTTCTCCAAACACGTTGATAACAAGAGATTTGGGAACAATAACAACGCTACAGCCCTCGAAGCCGGGTGGAAATATCCGCGTTGCCTCAATCGTGTTGAAAGACCAGAATCAGCAATTTAAAACGCGATACCTGTACAATCTAAGTAATGGAAACAGTGCCGGCGTTGTGGCACGCGAGCCGGAATACGTTAAGAATCCAGCAACGGATCTTCCGGTATATAATCTTCCGGGATATCCCTTTACTCCAGTCATGTATTCCATGATTACGATTCTCTCTGGCAATCTTACCGATGACTCCGATTATCATACGAGACAGGTATATGAATTTGAGACGCCGAATTCCAGCATGTTTACCAACGTGAATACATCCAACCCATCGTATCAGTTTCTTCTAAACAAGAATGATGAAGGACATAACTATTATTATAATGCCTACGTAAAGGATGTTCAAAACATTATATCTGACAATACGGCAAAAATAGGAAAAATGACGAGTGTTAAAATGTATAGTAAGACAGGTGAATTGATTTCAAGTTCATCCATGGAATATGGCTTCGACATTGCCACACGCGATGCAAACACGGGTTTGAATAAAGGTAAGTATCAAGGCTTCTATGCTGAAAGTAGTCTCATGTATGACAGGATAGGAGAGAAGAGTGGCGCCTCCGGGCAAAATACGTTTTATGAATATAATAGAATGGCCCGGACAACGATTCTAAAATATCCTTCTCTATTAAAGAAGGTAACAAGCTTTAAAGATGGATTTACCAGCACCAATCAGAATAATTCGTGGGATTTTGTATCAGGATTAGTTGTTGAGAAAACGGCAACGAGTGCGCTTGGTTTGAAGATAAAAACGATTACCATTCCTGCGTATGCAAAATACCCCATGATGGGAAGCAAGGCAGAGGCACTTGGCAATAAAAATATGCTTGGCCATGAGGCTGCTACCTATACATACCTGTTAGATGATTCGAATGATGCCGTTGGGTTGTTACATGCCACAGCTCAGACCTGGAACGAAAACTGGAGCTATAGAAGCTTGAGCGGTGGAACCTATAATGATCTTCTTCCTCAATCGGATGTGTGGAGAAAGCATAAAACTTTTGTCTATAAAGGATCTTATGGTGATCTGCGAACTGATGGAAGCCTGAACTTTACTTCTTTAAACGAATTTGATTTTTCATCTGCCACTAATAGTAACTGGCAAAATACCAACGAGATCACCCGGTATGATCATTATTCAGAAACGCTTGAGGGAAAGGACTTGAAGGGAATCTACAGTAGCGCAAAAAAAGATATTGGGCTGAAGCGGATAGTAGCTGGGGCGACCAATGCAACGTATACTGAATTTGCTTATTCCGGAGCTGAAGATTGGGATGACTCAGGAACAGGAGATTTTCTTGGAGGAGAAGTAGCCAAAGGATCAACTGCAGTACCCGTTTATAAAACAACTGGCTTTGAAGTCCATGGGTCTGATACTCACACAGGAAAAATGGCGATTCAACTCACTTCGGGTAACAAAGGCTTTATTTATAAACCATCCTCGTTGAAGAATAATCGTGTTTATAGAGTAAGCGTGTGGACAAACTCTCTTTCAGGTGCTATTTACTATTCTTTGAATAATCAAACAGAACAAACAATAGCTCCGGTAAGTACTATGAAAGCCGGAGCGTGGTACCAGATCAATGCGGAGATTCCGGTTACAACATTTTCAACACTTGAGGTCGGAGTAAAGTCAGCCGGTGGGATAGCGAACTTCGATGACTTTCGCTTTCAGCCACGTGATGGAGCTGTAACTGCCCACGTTTTTGATGCAATCACCGGTCAGACAATTTTTGCACTGGATAATCAAAATATGTTCACTCAATATTTATACAACGACAGGAGCCAGTTAACAAAAACGTATTCGGAAAGCTTCTTGTACGGAGTAAAACTTATTTCAGAAACGAAATCGAATTATAAGGGGTTTAATGTTGAACACTAAATAATCGTTAGGTCCAGGTACTGAATAAAAGAATTGATGCATTAAAAATAATAGAACTCATTAACTTTTTATGCTATGAAAAGATTATCCTTCATTCTATTTTTAGTGATCGCACACGCGGGGACAGTGCTTGCGTTGCCTCCAACAGGCATTACGGGACCTATTTCAAGTACTGCAGGTCAGTCAACAACGTATAATTGCAACGTACTTGTCAGTTGTCCTGTATGGTCTGTTTCCAGCCAGGGGTATATTGTAACACAGTCTGCAAGAAGTGTAACTATTCAATGGGTCTATCCTGGTTCTGCAACCGTTTCAATGAACGATTGTGATGGTGGTCTTGTAGCCATCAAACCAGTAAACATAGCTCCAAATCCTTGCTCAACACCTGCTGATCCAGCCGTCACATTCACACAGAGTTATAATGGCTGCGGTTCCAGAACGGTAAGCTATTCTGATACTCCACCATCAGGTGTTACTTATTACTGGCAAACATCCAGTGATGGAATATCCATGAGCAACAGCTCATCCACGAGTAATCCTGTTACAACTCCTGGATTTAATACACTGTATCTAAGGGCGAGGGCATCGTGTGATGCATGGAGCATATCATCACAAGCAACAGGAAAAATTACAGTACTTGCACTACCGCCTAATCTTATCTCCGCTACGTCTTCGTCTGTATGTGGTCCTGGATCCCCTTCACCGCCTTTAACGGCTACCGCAAGTGGTGTGGATAATGAAGTCTGGTGGTTTGATGCTGCCACAGGAGGAACACATGTGGGCACCGGCACTTCGTTCTCACCGAGTGTGTCCGCAACTACTAACTATTATGCCTGCGCACACAACATTGATACGAATTGTGAGTCAGCCAGGACAATGGTTACGCTTACGTTCAATCCTATTGCTGCCGCACCTTCTCTTTCGGGGGGCAACAGCATTACTGTATGCCCTGGTCAGACAGTAAATTTATGGCAGTATGCTAATACAACTGACGGAAGTACACTGAGTTTTTATTCGGATGCCGCAGGACAAAATTCAGTGTCAGCATACATACCAATAACGGCGAATGTAACGTATTACATCGGCGCAAAATTCTCATCCTATTGTCCGCCGGGTCTACTTGTTGCTCTAAATATTTTTATTTATACCTATCCAGGCAATCCAACTGTTACATTTATTCAAAGTTCAAATACGTGCGGTCCTAAAACGGTGCGCTATACGGAAACCCCTCCTTCAGGTGTGTCCTGGTACTGGCAAACATCAAGCACCGGCACGTTGCTTGATAATAGCAATTCCACCAGTGATGTGATCACAGCCTCCACGACATTATACCTTCGTGCGCGCCAGAACGGATGCAATATGTGGAGCAATGCGCAATCAACTGGGACCATTACAATAGTAGATCCCCCTCCTTATCCTACTGCCGGAAGAATAGTTACATGTCAGTCTGTACCCACTGCCGTAACAGCTTCAACAACCGGTGCAAATAATGAAGTGTGGTGGTACGATGCGGCAAGTGGAGGAATCCATTTGGCAACAGGAAATACATACACGTCCACATTTAATGCTTCAACAACTCTTTATTTGTCCACTCACAATACTGTTACGGGCTGTGAATCGGGGAGGGCTAATGTTATTGTTTCAGTCCGGCCAACTCCCGGTCCGCCAACAATAACGGTAAGTACTGATCCACGCTGCCCGGCACGTCTTAACCTGAATGACTTTATTTCCATTCCATCAGAGACCACCGTTCAGTTTTTTTCGGATGCGGCAGCCCAAGCACCCATATCGCCCTCTATCTCACTGACGACTGATGTCACCTATTACGCCCGTGCGCAATCGGTCTATGGTTGTTCAAGCACGCTAGCCCCGATAACATTTATTGTCGATGGTAACTCCTGTATCAATTGGTCAGAGAACATTGTTTACGCACAGGATGAGGTCACACCTATTTCCGATAGCCGTTCGTATTCTAATGGATTTGGAAAGCTTGTTCAATCGCAGTCAAAGGATTTTATAAATAATAAAATATGGGCAAGTCAGCCATTGTTTGATGGACTTAATAATCCTGCTGCCACAACATTGCCGGCGCCGATCTTGAAACTTGATTTTAGTTATCGCAGTGACTTTGTGCAGAACGCATCAGGCGAACCGTATTCGTCTACCGATTTTGATCTTCCATCAGGAACAGGAAGTATTTATAATCCAAACCCTGTTGGTAATGGTCCGGGTACGCTGGGCTGGTATTATAGCTCCTCCAATAATCTTGAACCTGCAACTCCCGTCACCCAGTTTCCCTATAACAGAAGCTATACACCCGTGGGGCCTAACCCAACGTTGACAGTCTCGGCCGGTGTAGGAGAGAATAATAAAATGGGCAGCACGCATGAGATTAAATCAGAGCGTTCGGTCTTTACGGCGGCAGATCTCACGCAATACTACGCATACCGGTCATCTCTTTTTCCGGGCTCTGTAACTCCGTCAGAAAATATCGGTTATAAAATTGTTGCTACCGACCCGAACGGAAAACAGTCTTCTTCTTTTACAGATGCTGATGGCAAAAGCCTTGCTTCCGTGTCGGATGGAAAATGGAACTATACATTCTATAATACCATCGGACAGGTAGTTGCAACGGTAACTCCCAATGGAACAAATGCCGGAAGTGGATTTGTCAGTACCTATGCATACGATCACTTAGGACGAATGATTGAAAGTACATCGGTAGACGAAGGCACATCGCGGTTTGTCTACAGTACAGATGGGAAGATCAGGTTTTCAGAAAATCAGTTGCAACGGGATGCTTCACCTAAACGATTTTCATATACGAACTATGATTACCTGGGGAGATTAGTTGAATCAGGTGAGTACACGTGCGGTGTGTATGTCTTTGAACCACATTCTACCCTGTCTTCTTCTACAAATAGTGTTCTCGCTATTACCGATAATGATTTCCAGGTCGATTACGAATCAATTCAATCTTCGAACTACACCGGTGTTTCATTTAAGCTGGATAACTTAAATTGTAAAGACTACTCATGTATCAAATATGATCAGCCGGTAGATGGGAACCAAAATTATCTTACCGGGCAAGTCTCCAAGACCGAGAATGAAAATTCATTTACACTTTACAGCTACGATGAGTTTGGTCAGTTAAAATGGTCAAGACAACGCATTAAAAATACTACGTTGAATAAGGCCATTGATTATACCTATGATTACTTCGGCAATGTTACGCAGGTCGCCTATCAAACAGGCCAACCCGATGCCTTTTATCATCACTACCAATATGATGTCAATCAAAGATTGATCAATGCAAAGACATCGCTCGACGGAGTGAGCGATCTCAAACAGGTTGCTCACTATTACTACTACCTGCATGGCCCATTGAAACGCGTTGAGCTCGGAGTGGGTGTGCAGGGCATTGATTACATTTATAATATTGACGAATCGTTGAAATTCATCAACCACCCTGATCCTGCAAAAGACATACGGCAGGACGGGATCGTAGATGCAAATTTTCAGAAAGATGCATTTGGTATGGCGCTTGACTACAACCCCGGCGATTATAGTGCAGCGGGATATGGCAATGCCGGATCGTTCTCTTTACCTGGAACGTACCCGGACCAATTCGGTGGCGCAGTAAAATCAATTCGCTGGCACAGCCCAACCGACAGTCACGTTCAGCACGGTTACGCATTCAATTATGATAATCGTTACCAGCTTACCGCTGCTGAGTTTGGAAATGTAACCGGTTCAGGCACCTATTCTATAAATGTTCCGGCAGCAAAGCCCTACAAAGAGGCGGTCACAGCGTATGATCCTAATGGAAATATTCTTGCCCTCGCGAGGAAAGGAAAAACGGGTAATGCAATTGCTGATTACGGATACAATTATACCAGCGGAACCAATAAGCTTGCAAGTGTAACCAATGCAGGAACAAATCTTCTTTCCTACCAGTATAATTCGATCGGACAGATGGTTCGGCAAACGGAAGGAGCAAACACGATGAACGTTAGTTATACTCCGTATGGATTGACAAAAGAAATCCGTGATGGAAATGACAAGCTAAAGGCCTCTTATACGTATGATGACAGGGGAAACAGGTTGAATAAAACAACCTATTCTGCTTCCGGAGCAATAGAACACAGTACACTGTATGTAAGTGATGTAGCTGGTAATACCATAGCAACATACGAACAGGATGTGGCAGGTGGCGGGTCGCTTGACCTCACGGAAGTTCCGGTGTATGGCACCGGCCGGGTGGGGGTATACAAGCCGGCGGCTGACATGATCTTCTATGAAGTGACTGACCATCTTGGTAACGTTCGTGCAGTGATAGGAAATCCGGGTCCGGTCACGTACACGGCAACCCTTGAAGACAATGGCGTGGCGGCCTACACAAATCCACGTGTTCAGGAGATGGCATACTTTAAAAATCTTTCGTCCACAACAAGCACCGCTCGTTACATGAATCACTCGGCGGCTACCGCAGAAGTTCCCACTCCGAATGCAACATCGTATACCTATTGGAAAAATGGATATGCCGGCATTACTCCTGATATTAAATCAGTAGGGCCTGCTATTGGATTGACCGTGCAGCCGGGGGACAAGCTCAGCATGGAAGCGTATGTTAAGTTCGAGACCAGGGCGAGCTATTCGCGGAGCAGTGTTCTTTCAGCGATGTCTTCCTTGCTGGGCAATGACTTTGTGAACAGTGCCGCGGGTCTTGAAGGAGTTAGTTATACAACGCAGGTCTTTAACAACGGACTGGCAGCGACACTGGGGGCCGGAGGCAATGGCACTGATAACACTGCTGTTCCTTCTGCCTACCTGTACTACATGCTGTATGACCGGAGCTTTAATTTTGTCACTTCGGGCTGGAAGCGTGTTTCGAACGCTGCAGGCTTTAGTCCTGGATCTGAGATTATCTCGACCCATGAGCAGTTGACTCTGCCGCAGATAACGATAACGGATCCGGGGTATCTCTACATCTTTGTGAGCAATGAAAGCGAGGACACGAAAGTCTGGTTCGATGATCTGAAAGTAACGCATACGAGAAGCAACATCGTGGCGGGCTCGGATTTTTATCCCTTCGGTCTCCCCATGGAGAACAGGGAGATCACGCGGGAAGAATATCGGTATGGGTACCAGGGACAATATGCGGAGAAAGACAAAGAGACAGGGTGGAATGCGTTTGAGTTGAGGATGTATGACGGGAGGATTGGGAGATGGTTATCTCCTGACCCGATGGGGCAATATTCAAGCCCGTATGTTTCTGTTGGAAATAATCCGATCAGTAGAACAGATCCTACGGGAGGATTGTGCTGTGGCGCCATTCCAACGGGAGGACTTGGTTATTTGCTTCCTGAACTTACGGTTGCGGCGTCACGGCTTACGTTGTCTCTTGAGAAATTGGCAATTATTGCTCCTGGCACCTTAAATTTTATATCCGGTGGGAATTTCAAACAATATCATAATCCTGTTTACGATTTAGAGGTCTTTGAGGATGTTGGTAATAATGGAACGACTTATCATACTTTTGAAGATGGCCGATGGCTGCAACAGAATAATCCTGCAGTTGAGCTGGCGGCATATAGTACGACAATGCAGAACTTCTCCACATCCACGACTCGGGGAGTTATGGATGGAGCGTCGTTTATAGCGGGAGGCGAACTTGCCGGAGTTGGAATTAAAATAGCTTTGAAAGTAGGAGGGAGAGCTTTAGGAGGGATTTTTGCGAGAGTTGCCACTAAGGGGGGACAGACGATTGTAGGTGAAGGAATGAAACGAGTTGGTACAGTAGCAGCACAAAACCCAGGCTCTGTAATTCTTAATACTATGCCCAAGTTTACAGGTTCAGCAAATCAAGTTACAAGCCAAATGATGACTTATAATCGTCAATGGATTTTACAGCAAATGAGAAGCGGAAGACCTATTTTAGATATTGGATTAGATGCCACAAGAGCCAACCCAAGTATATTCTATCAGATGGAGCAAAATATGATGAAAAATTATTTAAAGCTTCATCCTAACGCATTTCAAATTATTAAGTAATGGTAGAAGATATAGAATATATTGAAACTGTAAAATTGTATTATTCATTTCTTGAAACTGAATTTGGTTTTAGGAAGACGAATGAAACAGTTAACGGTAATGCGTTTTATGATGTAGAATTTACGGATAATGAAAGGATAATTTCTGTTTCATACGAAAATATTGAAGACCATTTAGAAGTAATTGTTTTTATGTTGCAAAATGGGGAAATGCCAAACTATGACGATAAAACAAAAACGCTACATCTAAAACAGCTTAATAGATTGGTTATGACAAAAGCAAGTAAAGAAGAAATCAACTTGAATGCTGAATACTTTACCAATTACAAAACAAAAAATGAATTGGAAAGAAAGCTATTAAAAGAAGCCAAAGAACTTCGATTATGTTTGAAGTATTTTAACGAAATATACTAAAAGTGAAAAGCCCGAGTAAATCGGGCTTTTGCTTTATAAATAATCTTCCAAAAGTTCTTCAATTTCTTTATCTGAGATAGTATCTTTTTCGCCTTTGTTGTAGATGGAAAGTAGGAAAACTGTTTCATCAATAATTTTCAAAAAGGAGATAACCCTTGCACCGCCAGATTTGCCTTTATTTTTAGAAGCAATGGCAAGGCGTATTTTATAAACGTCATTACCTAAAGGCGTTCCAGTAGTTGGGTTTTCGGCAAGTTCTTTGCCAAGCTCTGCAATTTCTGTACGAAGCGAAGCATATTTTTTAATCAGTTTTTTAGCTTCCTTTTTAAAGTTGTCAGTAAGTTCAATTTTATAACTCATTCAGAAAATCATTTAAAGAAGTGGTTTTTAATTTGCCTTTTTTAATCAATTGCATTTCCTCAAAACCTCTTTTTAAATTGCTTACAATCTCATCTTTTGTAGGCTCATCATCCGTTTCAATTTTTTTAACGTAATGCAGGTTTTTAGCCAGTTCTACGAAGTGGCTGTATTCCTTATCTGTTGTATATACGGTTACGTGTCTCATACTATTTAGCAGTTTGAATGTTTTGTTCAAAGAACGTTTGAAATTTATTTTTAGTTAGCATTCCATCAATGATACGATACACTGCATTTTTATCTTCATCGTCAAGTTGAGAAATCAACTGTACTTTTTCATTAGCTGTTTTATCTTCCACTTTTACAGGTGCAGGCGTTTTGGTATCTTCAAAATGGATAATGTCATCTACCGTCATACCGAAAAATTGGGCGATTTTGTCCAAAGCTTCTACAGAAACATCTCTTTGCCCACTTTCAATTTTAGAGTAGTTAGAAGCTTGCATATCAGCCACCGAAGCGACTTCTTTTTGCATTAAGCCCTTTTGCTCTCTAATCTTCTTTATGTTTTTACCTACGCTTACCATATGAATAAACTATTTGTGTTTACAGGGCAAAATTAGTCAAAAAGGAAAATATACGCAATAAAAAGACAGATAAGGAAAATTATAATTTCCTATTTGATAATTTATATTTACTTTTGCACTTATCAAAATGGAATAAAATAGTTTTACAATGGAGATACATATCATAATTCTATTTACGATTTAGAGGTCTTTGAGGATGTTGGTAATAACGGAACAACGTACCATACGTTCGAAGATGGGCGATGGCTGCAACAAAATAATCCTGCGGCTGAGCTGACGGCATATAGTGAAACGATGCAGAACTTTTCCACATCCACGACTCAGGGAGTTATGGATGGAGCGGCGTTTATTGCAGGAGGTGAACTTGCCGGAGTTGGAATTAGAGTAGCTTTAAAAGTAGGAGGAGGAGTTTTAGGTGGGATTTTTGCAAGAGTTGCCGCCAAGGGGGTACTTAGCCCATTAGGTCTTGGCTCAACAGGTAGAACAGCAGCTGCAAACCTTACAGAACAACTTGCAATGAAGGAAATTATGTCAAATCCGAAAGCAGGTAAAACTCTAATAAATACGATGAAAGATGCTTCAGGGCGTTGGAACGGTTGGAGTAAAATGTCAAATAGAACGGCTCACGGTGTAGAAATTCATTACAATGCTTTATGGAAAAATGGTGTGATAAAGTCTATTGATGATTTTAAATTTATAGGGGGGAAATAGTTATGAAAGTAATTTGTAAATATAACGACCCTTCAAATTTGCCAAATGGTATTCCTGATAGTTTTGACTTTGGACTTGAAATAGGCAAAGAATATTTAGTAACAGGGATATTGACATTTAAGCAATCTGATGATTTATACTTTTTGGTCGATGAAAATGGTCGCCCAAGTTGGTTTCCTTTTCAAATTTTTGAAACTATAAACAACGAGTTACCTAAAAATTGGTTTGTAAAAATCAATGTTGGAAATGATTATGTTGATTATAAAAATTTAATTGGATTTAATGAGCTTTGTAATGAGGATGATTTTTTTAATCAACTTTTAGAAAGAGACGAAGAAGCAATGCAAGTTTATTTCAGGCGAAAGATAGAGTTGGAAAAAGAATTAGCAGAATAGAAATGAAGACACGCGGCGCAGCCGTCGCGCCAGCGCTGGTATGGGTGAGGATGTATGATGCAAGGATTGGCAGGGGTTGAATGACCCGGCAGGAGAATGCGTTCTCCCGATAAAATCAAGAATTTGACCCATGAGTTGTTACCGCAAAGAGAAAGTAATAAATTCGAGGAATGTAGGTTCGGTCTGAATATCACTGGCTAAAACGAATAAGACTTCTAATAAAAGGTATAATTACTGAAATAATTTGAACGATAATGTTGCGGTACCTAGCGTTTATTTCATTTATAGCATTTGCCATCAATGCCTATTCGCAGGTAACTGAAAAGAAATCCGGTTCTGAGGATTCAGTACAGTCGAAGAATGATTTTGTCAATGAAATGGATAATAATCTAATAAATAGGGATTCAATAAATCTTAAAATCGACAAAGCCAGCAATAAAATCAATCACATCTTAGACTCCGTGAAACGTGGAGGATCCCAGACTGAAATCAAAAGATACAAGCAAAAACTAGATAGCCTTCAAAGGTTTCCAGATCAGCAATACACTAAGCTTATCTCAGAAGAAAAAAAGATCCGGCAAAAGCTTCTTGCATCGGCCAATCATGTACGTGATTCTATTCAAAATTTAACAAGATCAATAAATAATAAGTTAAATGATGTCAATCAGGTAAGCTCAAAAGTAGGACTTGGGCAATTGGGAAAGAATGACAATTCAAACTTACTTTCCGGAGCATCTCAAATGCCGCTTACTAAAAGTACAAATAATCAATTATTACCCATACTTGGTGGCAATACAGCAACAACAGGGAAATTGCCAGTAAATACTTTATTGAACGGTGTCAATTCATCTACTGCTGCAGGAGGACTGGGGAAGATTTCAGAAATAACCAATAATGTTTCAGGTGTAACCAATGAAATTAAGCAAGTTAGCTCCGAAGTAAAGAAATATTCAAGGGATGCCAGATCCTTAAATAAGGATAGTGTACTCAATTCCAAAAAACTTTCATCTGACATTGAGAAGAAAGCCGGCGAATTGTCTGGATTAAAATCAATTGAGGGTAACAGGATCGCAATGGAGGCTGAACTGAAGCGTCAGCAAAAGCTCATTGAAGATTATAAAAAAGAAATGGTGGCAAAGGATGATATTGAAATGAAAGTCAAAGAGCTCACAAATAGTGATCAGTTAAAAAATCTCGAAACAAAATCCAACGACAAAGTGAAGGATTTTAATAAATACAAACGCAAATATTCCGAGGTGCAGGATATCCGGAATCTTCCTAAACATGCAACTAACCCTATGACTGCACTGCCGTGGCGGGAACGCATTGTACCTGGATTTACATTTCAAACTTTTTCACAAATTAAAAACTGGATCGAACTTTCTCCTCAGGCTTATTATAAGTTGAATGGTTATTTCACAGCAGGTGCAGCGTATGTATATCGTTTTTCGATTGATGTAAATAAAATTTCTTTTAATGATTTTGGTGCGTTGACCGGAGGAAGATTTTTTATCACATACGGAAGCGTCAAGGGGTTTTCGTTAAGAGGCGAGTTGTCTTATGTTAATTGGAATCCTCAGTCGCTTTATTTGGACAAAGAAATTGAAAAGCAACAATTCACATCGGCTATTGGAATTTTAAAGTCTTTTACTTTTACGGAAAAAGTGAAAGGAAATATGCAGGCATTATATCACTACTCATGGAAAAGCCCTGATCCTTACATATCAGCTTTTGAAATACGATTTGGAATGGATTTTTCCTTCAAGAAAAAGAAATTCACTCACAGAAAAATTTAAAGAAGTACCAATTCGATCAATTCTTTCTCAACCGTCCAGTCGCGGGCAAGCTTGAGCATTGCAGTAGCTTCCATTTCTGTAACATAGCCTTTGAGATTGTTGGATTCCCAAACCATGTTGATGAGTGCTACCCGTTGCGCTTTTGGATAGTCACCGATTATGTCATTGAGAAATGCCCTCGCCCTTTCAAAAGACGTCATATAATCCTGATCAATGAAGTCGAGCGCCCATTTAAGCTCTTCAGGAGCTTCAAGTCGTTTGGCTGCGCCTTCCAGATCTACTTTTTCCTCAGCATCAAGGCCGTGGTAATAGAAGATGACAGCCTTTAGTAATAGATAAACCCGTTTTTCGTCGGAGGTCATAGGAGAATTGAAATGAAAATTAACAACCTGAGCGACAACTCACAAGGATTTCATTTTAGACCATCAGGTCTTCAGTGATTTTATCGGCCACAAGCTTTCCCTTTTCGGTTAATAAAAGAATGTTTTTTTGATCAATGGAGACAATGCCTTCCTGTCGAAGTGTTTGTAGATACTCCTTTTTACGAACAAGAAGATCATCGGTTAAACTCTTTTTGAGAAAATTAAGATCACATCCCCACGATGTGCGCAGCGTAGTAAGAATATATTCGTTGATCCTGTTTTCTCTTGTAAGAATTTCTTTTTCGAATGGATCTTCTCCGGTGTTGATCATTCGCAGATAGCGTGCGTTATTTCTTACATTGAATTGACGTGAATCACCATTATACGAGTGAGCACTTGGTCCAATGCCCAGGTAGGTAGCGCCTTTCCAATAGCTGCTATTATGCTTTGAATAGAAGCCAGGCTTACAAAAATTAGATATCTCGTACTGCTCGTATCCGTTCTTTGAAAGAATATCAATTAACATTTCAAATTGTTGTGCGGCAGGCTCTTCTTCCATTGGATGTAATTTTCCGCGCTTCACCCAATTTCCAAAAACAGTTCTCTCTTCAATGGCCAATGCATACGATGAAATGTGTTGCGGTGAGAATGAAAGTGCCGTTGCTAATGTTTCTTCCCATATATTTTCTGAGAGCCCTGGAATAGCATAGATCAAATCAATGCTGACGTTACTGAACCCCGCTTCTTTTATTACCGTAAGACAATGAATTGCCGACGTGGAATCATGGGCTCTGTTTAAAAACCTTAAAAGCCCATTATCAAAAGACTGCACACCAACACTTAACCTATTAATTCCTGATTCGCGAAGTTCTTTAAGTTTTTCTTTTGATAGATCATCCGGATTTGCTTCCAGGGTAATTTCCGGATTGGCCGCGATTGAATAATTCTTTTGAATCGTATTTAATAATAGATCAATTTGTTTTTTAGAAAATAAAGAAGGTGTGCCGCCGCCAAAATAAATTGTAGTAATAGAGTCCTGTAAATATGTTTTTTGTAGTATCAGCTCTGTGACCATCCCATCAGCGAGTTCCTGGGAAGAGCTGCTGTCAGTCGAAAAATGGAAATCACAATAATGACACGCTTGCTTACAAAAAGGAATGTGGAGATATATTCCGGACATAAAGTTTGTCCCGGCAAAAGCCGGAGATAATGCAAGCTAAATAATGTTGGTTTGATGTTAATGTTATGGAATGGGCATAGTTTAGAATATTTTTGAGCAATGATCAGGGTGCTTCTTTTTTTATTGCTTGCGCAAGCTACTGATGCAGCTCCTATCGTTGTCAAAGACCTGAGAGCTTCGTGGCTGCAGTATTCCAGCGATCATTATCTGCCCATTGGTCCCAACGAGTCGCCGGATATTCAAACAATTTATTTCCTGGTAAAGGGAACCTCCTTCAGAGGGCAGTATCTGTTTGTGAAAAATTCCGAGAACATGGATTTATTTGTTAACGGTAAACTCATTGCGTCAGAAAAAAAAATTCTTTTAAGTATCGACAGCATCGCGAATTTGTATTCATCAGAATTATTCTTTGGAGTTCATTCTGAAGATGATATTCGTCAGTTGACAACACATATAATTTCCTCAAATACTTCCCTGACATTAACCTCAATGGAAATTATTCCGAAACCATCGACCTTTTTCCGTGACTATGCGATCATTGTTTCCGCTATTCTACTGATTTTTCTTCTTGCACTTTATCGGACCAATCCCCAACTCACCCTTGATTATTTTTCGTTCGCAAAGATTTTCTCCGTTCAGGAACGCAATGAGAATCTTCTTACTTCCCGAATTACTTCAAGCGTAAACCTATTATTTTACCTTTTCTGCGCACTATTGACCGGTTTTTTACTTTCAGCAGTATTCCATTCTGCCAGTTCACTTTTTGTAGTAGCAAAGTCACTTGAGATTCGCTCCGTTGGTGGTGGCTTCTTGATGTGGATCAAGCTGTCATCATTTATTTTACTTCTCCTGGCCGCCAAGCTGATCATCGTTTTATTTTTTTCGTCTGTTTTTAATTTCAGGGAGACAGTGAGTTTTCAATTTTTCAATTTTCTGCGCTTTATATTATTCACTGCAGTGGTGATGGCATTGTTGAGCTTGGGATATTTTATTTTCAAAGGAGAACAGCCGGCATTTTATGAACGAATAATAATTTTGTCCCTCATGTTATTAAGCGTTGGATCGATAATGGTGCTTATAAAATTATTGGCGCGCGCAGACTTCTCCTTCTTTCATTTATTTTCCTACCTTTGTGCTTCGGAAATTATTCCGCTGGTGATCATTATCAAGATATTCTTTTGACTCCCGAACCCGACGTGTGCAGATATGACAGAAACGGTTGTTATTGACAGGATGCGGAAAGTAAAAAGCATACTCGTCACCCAGGAAGCGCCTACCGATCCGACTTCTCCTTTTTTCAAAATCGCTGAAAAGTATTCAGTGAAGATCGACTTTAGACCTTTCATCGAAGTTCAGGCAGTTCCTGTCAAGGAATTCCGAAAACAAAAGATCGAAATTCTAAATTACACGGCGATCATTTTTACAAGTCGTAATGCTGTTGATCACTTCTTCAGCCTTTGCCGTGAATTAAAAATTGAAATGCCTGCTGACATGAAATACTTCTGTATATCTGAGCAGACATCCAACTACCTTCAGAAATATATTGTCATCCGCAAAAGAAAAATATTTACAGGTTTAAAAGATACACGTGATTTACTTGAGCTCATAAAAAAGCATAAAACCGAGAAATTCCTGTTCCCATGCTCTGATATTCGTAAGAATGATATACCGGATTTCCTTCGTGAGAATAATTATCAATTCGCCGAGGCAATCACACACCACACGGTGGCTGCAGATCTTTCCGACTTGAAAGAGGTGTTTTATGACGTCCTGGCTTTTTTTAGTCCTTCTGGAATTCATTCTTTGTTCACCAATTTTCCGGAATTCAAGCAAAATAATACCCGTATTGCTGCTTTTGGACCTACAACAGCCAAAGCAGTGAGAGAAGCAGGCCTTATTCTCGATATAGAAGCGCCTCTACCAAATGCCCCGTCAATGACGGGAGCTCTCGAGATCTATATTAAAAAGGTCAATCTTTCTAAATAAAACAACGGGATTCTTTCGTTACTTCGTTACGGTTGGTTCTTTTATAATGCGAATCACCTCCTGGCTTATATTTGAAACTGATATAAATTTTTAGTGAAAAATGTATTAATAGTCTTAGCGGTATTCATAACAGTTGATGGGTTAGCTCAGCAAGACCCTCAGTTTTCGCAATACATGTTTAACACTTTCTATTATAATCCCGCAGCAGCAGGAACAGAAGGCGTAACAAAGATTACCGCTCTTTACAGAAGCCAGTGGTTAGGTTATACTCCGTCGTATGGAGACGGCGGAGCTCCTATTACACAGATAATAAGTGTGAATACGCCCGTCGCCAAATTAAAGGGTGGGATCGGTGCCTATGTTGTAAATGATAAGCTAGGCCCACTATCAAGCCAGGAAGCTCAGTTTTCTTATTCTTATTATATGAAGATCAGGAATGCCAAGTTAAGCCTTGGTATCAGGGCCGGAATTTTTTCTCAGACTCTTAATTTTGACATTCTTCGTGCCAACGATCCCAATGATCCTTTGATAAAGTCAGGAAGAGAATCACAGGTTCGCCCGGACTTTTCTGCGGGCGTGCTATTTCGCAAAGAAAAATATTATGTAGGCGCCGGGCTCGATCACCTGAGCCAACCTACCTATGATTTTGGGGTAAGTCAGAAGAACCAGCTTCGGCAACATCTCTATGTTACAGGCGCGTACTTTTATGATCTGAACTTTGACATCCGCCTGCAATTTGTAACTCTTGTTAAAAGTGATCTAACAAAAACTCAATTTGACGTTGGGGCTTTGGCTTACTTTAAGGACGTAATGTGGGGAGGACTTTCCTTCCGGCAATCGGAAGCGGCTGTTTTGATCCTCGGATATAGCCTCCTAAAAGATAAATCGTTAAAAGTTGGTTATTCTTTAGATTACATTGTAAAAGACCAGCAGGCGAAACAGCCTACATCGCATGAATTGATGGTTTCTTATAGTCTACCGGTCAATATGAGTGGTAAAAAAATTATTAGAACGCCACGTTTTAGATTCTAGAACAAAACATTTTTGGGTTTTTTCAAGATTTTGCTGAATTTGGGACTCTATTTTTGGCAAGACAGCTTAATGAAATAAATTTACGGTCCGTGCGTTGGACAAAAACCAATTGTAGAAACCGAATTAACAACACAACTATGAAGGTAATGGTGACATCGAGAAGTCTGGGTTATTTGGCTTTAGCAACTATCTGTTTGTCGATAGGGGGTTGCGGCTTGCTTGGCATTGGTGGAAAAAAAGGTGGAGACCAGGGAGAGCTCGTAGGGGTTGGTAACCGTGAAGGATGGGTAATGACCATTCCATATGGAATGGTGCCAATTCCTGCAGGAACATTCCACATGGGACAGGCGGATGAAGATCCAGCCTCAACTCAAATTAACTTTAACAAGCAGATCACGATCGGGCCATTCTTCATGGATGATACCGAGATCACTAATAATGAATATCGTCAGTTCACAAATTTCTTCTTAGTTGATAATGGAACTATTGAAGGGTTTCCTGCGGTAAGCGCAGAGGAGTTCAGACAAAAATACTATCCTGATACAACTTCATGGGTCCGTGATTTTGCTCACCACATGGGAGATCCGATCCAGGATTATTATTACTGGCACCCAGGTTATGATGACTATCCAGTAGTTGGAATTAACTGGGATGCGGCTGTATTCTTCGGAAAGTGGAGAACAGCTTACTTAAATGACTTTAGAAAAACTGTCGGCGAGTTTCCAATGCCTGAATTCAGATTGCCGTCTGAAGCAGAGTGGGAATATTCAGCACGTGGTGGAAGAGATATGGCAAAGTATCCGTGGGGAAATCCATATATACGCAATTCTAAGGGTTGCATGCTAGCGAATTTTAAACCTGGCCGCGGAAACTTCTACGATGACGGATTCGCATATACATCACCGGTCCAGTCTTACTTCCCTAATGATTACGGATTGTTTGATACATCCGGTAATGTGTCTGAGTGGTGTTTAGATGACTTTAATCCTGCATCTGTTCCAACAGTTTGGGATTTGAATCCACAATACATCGATCCACGTACTGATCCGGACAATAAAAAGTTTAATGCCAAGGTCCCTCCTAAGAAAGTTGTTCGTGGTGGGTCATGGAAAGACGTGGCATATTATCTCGAGACTGGTACCAGAACGTACGAGTTCAAAGACTCTTCCCGTGCATACATTGGATTCCGTTGTGCGATGACTCACTTGGGTCGTTCTTCGGGGGCTGAATTTTAATAATTAAAAACTCGTACTATCTTTAACTCGCTATCACAACTTTAAAACCTTAAACCTTAAACTCTAACTAACCATGGCAAAGAAAAAAGGCGGATTCATGCAACTGCTCTATGAAACCATCATGCCCAAAGTATACGGAATCGGGGCCGCTGTCGTAATCATTGGCGCACTTTTTAAAATTCTTCACTTACCGGGAGCAAACGAAATGTTGATGATCGGTCTTTCCGTGGAAGCCGGTATATTTTTCCTTAGTGCATTCGAACCTAAGCATCCTGAAACGGATTGGTCAAAAGTATATCCAGAATTATCTGAGGAATACGAAGGACCAGCTAACCAAACAGCGACCCGCATCAGCAATCGTCCTACCGGTGGAGAATCTCCATTGCTGAAGATTGATGAAATGCTAAAAACAGCAAAAGTTGATCAAAACCTCCTTGATAATCTTGGAAAGGGTTTGACGAATCTCGCTACATCTACTTCACAGATGAGCAGCCTTTCAAATGCTGCCGTAGCAACAAATGATTACGCAAAAAATGTACAAGCAGCCTCTGCTTCACTTTCAGAAATGAACAAGTCTTATGG
>Ga0123336_10001138_pt1 | contig 24992 bp, 22 predicted proteins | sample SSSSmetaG_FD_96466 | JGI IMG/M metagenome (GOLD analysis project Ga0123336, IMG submission 96466) | Glacier valley bacterial and archeal communities from Borup Fiord, Nunavut, Canada, to study Microbial Dark Matter (Phase II) - ​SSSS metaG | ecosystem: Environmental > Aquatic > Freshwater > Ice... | reverse complement strand
CGGGTGCTGTTTCACACGCTGGTGGCCCACGGCAAAGCCAGTGGGGCCGACGTGCCGCTGGCTTTTTCCAACAAAGACGGCTCCGAGATGAGCAGCCTGGGTTTCTACCGGACGGCGCCGACTACTTACATCGGCAAGCACGGCCTTTCCCTCAAGCTCCACGGCCTCGACCCGGGCTTCAACACCAACGCCGAGAACCGCGCCGTGGTGGTGCACGGGGCCGATTACGTGTGCGAGGACTTTGTGAAGGCCCACGGCCGCCTGGGGCGCAGCCAGGGCTGCCCCGCGCTGCCCGTGGCCGAAACAGCGGCCATTGTGCGGGCCATCCGGGGTGGGAGCGTGCTCTACCTGCATGGGCCGGCCGGGGCGGGGTACCGTTCGCGGTGGTTGGACGTGGGCACGGCGGTGGCCGCCTTTGCCAGCCGGGCTGATACGGGCAGGGAAAATTAAAAAACCTGAATGGAAGGCATGCGTTAAAGGCCCGCGGGTATTTGCCGCGCCGGCACTTTTGGGCCAGATTTACCTTTCATTTTCCTAACGTACATGCGCCTAAATCTTCGCGTTATCATTGGCCTCGTCGTGGCGGCGGTGTCCTTGTTTGGCTATTTTTTCAACACCTCTAAAAACGAGGTGACCGGCGAAACCCAGCACGTGAGCATGAGCACCGACCAGGAAATAGCCCTTGGCCTGCAGGCCGCACCCGAAATGGCCGCCCAGTACGGCGGCGAAAGCCCCGACGCCCGCGCCGCCGCCGCCGTGGAGCAGGTGGGTGAAAAAATAATTGCCAGCACCAAAGCCGGCCAGACGGCCTACAAATTCCGCTTCCACCTGCTGGCCGACGACCACACCATCAACGCTTTCGCGCTGCCCGGGGGGCAGGTGTTCATCACCCAGGGGTTGTTGAAAAACCTGACCTCGGAGGCCCAGTTGGCCGGGGTGCTGGCCCACGAAATTGGGCACGTGGTGGCCCGTCATTCGGCGGCGCAAGTGGCCAAGTCGAACCTGACACAGGGCCTGGCCGGGGCCGCCAGCATTGCCTCTTACGACCCCAACAGCCCCGGCAGCTCCATAGCAAAAGCCGCCATTGCCGCCGCCATCGCCAAGGTCGTCACCCTGCGTTTCAGCCGCAACGACGAGCTGCAAGCCGATAAATTGGCCGTCGATTTCACGCCCAAAGCCGGCTACGACCCCAGGGCCATGATAAAGGTGATGGAAATGCTGCAGCAGCAGGAAGGCCGCGCCGCCACCCCTGAGTTTATGAGCACCCACCCGGACCCCGGAAACCGCATTGGCGAGCTGCAAAAGGAGATTGCAGCCGAATACCCGCAGGGCGTGCCTGCCGGGTTGAAGCAGTAAACCCGGGCAATCCGGGACTAAAAGTTGGGCGGGGTGAGGTTCTTGAAGTGGCCGTTGAGGCGCACCCGCTCTTTGAGGCGCTCGGTTTCGAGCACGACGGGCAGGATGGTGTCGAGGTGGTCGCGGACCATTTCCTGGCGCTCTTGCTCGCTGGTGGTGGCTAGGAGCTGGTATTCCTGCTCGGTGCTGAAGCCGATGTGGTGGGCCACGTCGAAAATGCAGTAGTCGGGGGCGAGTTCGAGCAGGAGCTTGCGCAGCCCCAGGGCTTCGTACAGCTGGCGCACCTGCTTGGTGATGATTTGGCGCAGCAGCGGGTCGGCCACGTCGTCCTGCACCACGTCTTCTATTTTGGCGGCCGCGTAGAGCTTACCCGGCGCCTGGCGGTAGAACTTGTTGATACGGAAAACGCCCACGGCTTTGGTGCGGATGTCCAGCTCGCCGGTGGAATAAGTTTGCTCCACGCTGAGCAGGCGCATTTCGGTGCCCAGCTCGCTGAGGGAATTGTCGAGGTAGGGCGGAATGCCGAACGACGTGTTTTGCTCGATGCACTCGCGCACCAGCTGGCGGTAGCGGGGCTCGAAAATGTGCAGGTTGAGTTTTTCGCCCGGAAAAACAACCAGATTGAGCGGAAATAACGGCAGCAGACGGGACATAACGGGCGAAGCGTGAAGGAGCGGGGCAGCGTTGCGAACAACAAAGCACCGGCCCGTTTGCTTACGGCGCGGCGCAGCAGGCTGCCGGCGAAAGGTAGGCGAGAAAGCCGAAACGGCGGGCCCCACGCTACTTTTGCCCCAATGTCGTCCGCCAAGTTGAATCCCTCGCTGAGTCTGTATCTGAAAAAAGCCGGGCGCTTGCTGCTGCAAGTGGGAGCGGCGCTGTTTCTGGCCTCCGTGGCCTGGGTGCTCGTCTACCGCTGGGTGGCCCCGCCGGCCACGTGGCTGATGCTGGACCGCCGCGCGCACGCGCCCAGCGGGCTGGGGTACTACGGCATCCAGGAAGAGCCCCGGCGCATCCGCTACCAGTTCCGGACCCTGGCCGAAGTGGCGCCGGCGGTGCCGCTGGCCCTGGTGGCGGCCGAGGACCAGCGCTTTCTGCTGCACCACGGCTTCGATTTTGATGCCCTAGCCCAGGCGGCCCGGCGCAACTGGAACGGCGACGGCACCCACATTGTGGGCGGCAGCACCATCTCCCAGCAAGTGGCCAAAAACGTGTTTTTGTGGCAAGGTCGCAGCTACGTGCGCAAGGCCGCCGAAGCGTATTTCACGGTTCTGATTGAGTTTTTGTGGAGCAAGCGGCGCATCATGGAAATGTACCTGAGCGTGGCCGAAATGGGCGACTGCACGTTTGGGGTGGAAGCCGCCAGCCAACGCTACTTTGGCAAGCCGGCCAGCCAAGTGAACCCGGCCGAAGCGGCGCTGCTGGCCGGCGTGCTGCCAAACCCGTTGCGGTTCCGGGCCTCCAACCCCGGGCCGGTGGCGCGCGCCAAGCAGCTGCGGGTGCTACGCAACATGCGCCGCTTGGGCGGAACCGCCTACGTGGCGGCCATGCTGAAATGAACCGCTCAGCCGCGCTTGGAAATTTTGTTGAACGTGATGGCGCGCTGCGCCTTTGATTTAAAGCGGGCGTCATCGACCCGGCTTTTGGCCCCGTGCTTGGTGGCGCGGCCTTGCACGCGGGCGCGCCACATGCGCCAGGATGAGGCTTTCATTTCGCGCCGCATGAGCTTGATTACTTCGGCTTCGGACAGGCCAAACTGCAGCTCGATGGCTTCGAAGGGCGTGCGGTCTTCCCAGGCCATTTCGATGATGCGGTCGATGTCCGGGGCGGTTAGGGTGGGCTGGGGCATGGCTATTTGCGGAAATCAGCGCAACCAGAAAATGCGTGCTGCGCGAAGTAGAACAATCCGACACGACCTTTTGGCTTGCGTATGAAACCAGCCCAGGCAATTTTTGCCGAGATTGGCGCTTGCATTCGCAATCCCAAGCCTACAAATTACCAAAACCAATGGCACCCCTGAAAACGACGCTGAGCTTATTTATCTGCCTGGTAGGCCTGCAGTGCAAAGCCTCGCTAATCGCCAAACCTGGCCCGGAAGTGGTGCGTCGTGCCATTGTGCAGCTGCTCACCACCCAAGCCGCGGCTTGGAACCGCGGCGATATTCCCGGCTTTATGCAGGGCTACTGGCAATCCGACTCGCTGGTTTTTCTGGGACGCAAAGGGCCTACCTACGGCTGGCAGCCCACGCTCGCCAACTATCAAAAAAATTACCCGACCGGGGCAGCCATGGGCCAGCTCGACTTCAGCGGCTTGCGGGTGTCGATGCTGGCGCCCCGGGCGGCGCAGGTGGTGGGCCATTGGCACCTGGCCCGGCCCGCAGCGGGCGATGTGCAGGGGTATTTTCTGTTAGTGCTGCGGCAGTTTGAAGGCAAGTGGCTGATTGTGGCCGACCACACGAACAGCGAGCAGTGAGCCGCCGGCCAGTAGCGCCGGGCTGCCACTACGTATCCATTGCCGATGCCTCATCGCCGATTAATCCCAGGCCGGCGGCGTGCCGGCTGGCGGCAGCGTAGTCGGGCACCAGCAGCAACGGGACCCCTTCGGCGCGTAGCTCCTCGGCGACCGGGCCCACCAGCAGGGCGCGGGCGGGCACCTGCACATCGCGGATGTAAATGGCCCGGATGCGGCCGGGGAAGCGGCGGACCACTTCGCGGTAGATGCGCGCGTCTTCCTGCCCGCTGTCGCCGAGCAGCACGAAGGGAAGGGCGGGGTAAGTGGTGAGCAAATCGGCGATTTCGTGCAGCTTATGGCCGAAGTGAATGGCTGCCGAACCCGTGATGCCGGGCGGCGGCGGGGCTTTGGGGCGGGCAATGCCCAGGTCGCGCAGCAGCAGGGGGCCGGGCGGCATGCGGTGAATGCTCAGGAATTCATCGAGCACGTCGTACAAGTTCCAGGGGCTGCTGCTGACGTAGAAAAACGGGTTGTCGGGCCGGCCGGTGCGGCCGCTTTGCAGCCGGCGGTAAAAATCGGCGACGCCCACAAAAGGCAGCTTGGAATGGGCATTGCTGAGCAGGGTGCGGGCCAGCATCTTGAGCACGTTGGTGGCGCTGGTTTCGAACACGGTGTCGTCGAGGTCGCTGATGACGCCGAATTCGGCGGTGGGCGGGGGCACCAGCACCTGGGCCGTGGCCTCCACGGCGGGCAGCGGCGGGCGGAAGGCGGGGGGCAGCCGCGACACCCGCACCGGCACCGGATACCACAAATACGCCACCGGCACGGGCAGGGTGCGGGGTTCGATGACGAGTGTGAAATAGCCTTCGTCGTCGGTCGTGACGAGGTGCTGGCTGCCGTCGGGCAATTCGGCCACGAGGTCAGCCCCGGCCACCTCGCGGCTGTTGAAGCGGCGCACCATGCTGCGGAAATTGCGCCAGCGGGAGTCGGACGCCGTTTGGGGGGCGATGCCGCGGTCGGCCAGCAGGCGGCCTTTGATGTAAAACCGGGCCGTGGTGCCGTAGCTGCGGTAAGCGTCGAGCTGCAGGGGCCGCAGCCAGCCCCGCCGGGCCCGCAACCGGGTGACGAGGTGGTCGGCCCATTCGGTGAGGGCGGACAGGGCTTCGAACGACTTCATGGGGCAAACCTACGGCGGGCCCCGGCTTGAAAGGAATTGACCGCGCCGCGCCGCTTTGCGTAGAGTGCCGACGCCCGCACCCGTGGACCGTGCTACGTCAACCCATGTCAACTGCCGCTTCGCCCCGCCCCAAAACCCGTAAAAAAGCCTTATTGCCGCAAGATGAGGCGCACGTAGTGTACAAAGACCCCGCCCGCCAAGCCGAAATGGCCGGCTTGCACTACGCCACCGACCAAGTGCCCGGCCTCACGCGCAAGCCCACCCGGGCCGGCCACTTTATTTACCACAACGGGCAGGGCCAAAAAATCACTGATGCCCCGACCCTGGCCCGCATCCACAGCTTTGTGATTCCGCCGGCCTGGACGGAAGTGTGGGTGGCCACTTCGCCCACCGCGCATTTGCAGGTGACCGGGCGCGACAGCCTCGGCCGCAAGCAGTACCGCTACCACCCGGCCTGGGACGAAATGCGGCGCCTGACTAAATTTTCGCGCCTGCGCACCTTCGGCCTGCAATTGGAGCCCTTACGCGAACAACTGCGGAAAGACCTGCGGCGCCCGGCTCTGGACCGCGAGAAAGTCATCGCGCTGGTGCTTACGCTCATGGACCAGTCGTTTATCCGGGTGGGCAACAAGGAGTACGCGAAGAAAAACAAGAGCTACGGGCTGACCACCCTGCGCGACAAGCACGTGGCCATCGACGGGGCCGATGTGCGGTTCACCTTTGTGGGCAAAAAGGGTGTGGCGCACGACGTGACCGTGCACGATCCCCGCCTGGCCCGCCTGGTGCGCAAGTGCAAGGAGATTACGGGCCAGCACTTGTTTCAGTATTATTCGGCCGATGGGCAACGCCACGCCCTCGAATCGGGGGATGTGAACGAGTACTTGCACCGCCACACTGGGCTGGCCCTGTCGGCCAAAGACTTCCGGACCTGGGGCGGCACCGTGAAAATGGTGGAATGCCTCGAAGCAGTGCTGAACGACGAGCCGGACCTGGCCCCCGAGAAAGTAGTAAAAAAGGCCGTGAAGGAAGTGGCCAATGGGCTGGGCAATACCCCCACGGTGTGCTCAAAATACTACATTCACCCGCAGGTGGTCGAGTTATTCAATTCGGGCCAGCTCATTGAATTCCTGCGCAAGCACAACGCCCAGGCTGCGGCGGGCGATGCCCTGTCGCCAACCGAACGATTGGTGCTGGCCATGCTCAAAGAGGCTTAGCTGGCGCCGCTGGTACGCGCTTATTCTTTGGGCGGGGCATCGTAGGCGTGCTTGGCGGGGGCGCTGCCCTGCCCGATGCGCACTCCCGAGCCGCCCGCCGGGGCCGGCATGGTGTCGGCGCCGTTGCCGCCGAAGCCACGCACTGCGGGCCGGCTAATCCCCGGCGCGCCGCTCACTTCGAACACGTCATTGCCGCCAAGTCCTTCAAGTTGAATGGTGCGGGTTTCGGCCGGATAAAAGGTGCGGCGGTACATCATCGGGGCAATTCCGCTGCTGCCGGCGTAAACCGTTACCCGCGTCGAATCGGCGAAGCGCTGAACCACGAAACGCTCGGGAGCATCCGTGCCGCCCACCGTAACCCGGCGGGCTAACCGAAGATAGAAGGCATCGGCCAGAGCCGGTAAGGCGTCGCGGCGGGCGCGTAGGGCCGCTGTCGAGCGGGGGCCTTCCAACGCCCACACGGCCGGGGGCAGCCGCAGCACGGCCCGCGCCAGGAGGGTGTCGGACAGGCGCTGCTGCATGGCTTTGGCCACGGCCTGGAACTGGGCCCGGCTCAACCCGTTGAGCCCTCGTGCATCCAGGTAACGGCCCGAAGAAAACAGGTTGGTGGCCGGGGCGTATGTGGCCCGGAAAGTGGTCCAGTGCCGAAGCAGGACGTGGCCCGCCAGCCAGCCCAAAGCGCCGTCGTCGAGGCGGTAAAACACCATGTCCCGGTCTTTGGGCAACGGGACTAAAGTTTTATCCGCCGGGTTCTCGCCTACCACCTCTGCCCAGTTCCATTGGCCGGGGTGGCGGTCCCAATCGCCCATAAAAGCATCCAGCAAGCGGGCCCGCAGCAGGGCGGTTTGGCCAAAGCGCAGGCTGGGATTAGCAAAAACCGCGGCAAAAGCCTCTTTACTGCCGAGGACCGGCACGCGGCCCAAGCCGGGCACGGGAGCCGTTGGGCCGGAAAATTTTTCTTCCAGCAAGGCCAGCTGCCCCCGGAAGTGGCGCAACGAGTCCGACTTAAACGCGGGGTCGTCGGCCCGCACGTAAAATAGGCGCGGCGAGCAGTACGGCACTGCCAGCGCCGCCGAAAGCAGCGGCACTACCAAAGCTGCGTAAGGCTGGGTAGCCGACACGTTGTCGCGCAGGGCATTCACCAAAAAAGTGCCGCGCAACAACCGTGGCGTGGCCCGCACTGGGTCTTTGTCCACGGTTCGGAGCACGTAAGCCCGGCTGTTGGCAGCCAGTAGGCTCAGGCTGGTGCTGTTGAAACCGCCGCCCACTTTGCCCGGCCGCAGCCCGCCGGGATAGGCTGTGGCCAAGCGCATCACCGGCACCGTGACCGGTGCTGCCCATGAACGGCGCTGGTGCTGGCCCACCAGCGCCTCGTAAAGGCGGCCGTGGGCGTTGTACTGCCGCCCGGCCGTGGCGTTTCGCACGGTATCGGCCGAGGCGGGCAGGGCTTGGGCGCGCACGGCCTCTGGGCGGGCATCGGGCTGGAAATACGGGTTGCGGGCGCAACCGGATACGGCCAGGGCTGCCAGCGCTGCGGCGAAGGCTGAATTGGTAAATTGAGCGAAACGGACAGGCATTACAAACAAAGACTGCGGCACGAATAAAACGGGCCCGGCTGAATACTGACACCGGCCCCGCCAAAGCGGAAAATTAATCATCGTTGAGCCGGTCGTAAGCCCGGCGCTTTTTCTTGGGGAGGGAAGGGTGGGCTGTGCCGTCAGCCGTCAGGTCGGATGCTTCGTCAAATAATTTCAGTTGCCGGCCGCTGCCCTGCAGGTGTAGCACGTCGTGGCCCTGGCCGCCGTAGAGGAGCAAGGCCATTGGCTTGCCGGGGCCGGTGGTGGTAACGTCGAACACGTCGTCGCCCCCCAAGCCATCCAAGGCCAACCCATGGGTTTCGGAGGCGTAATAGGTGCGGCGAAAACGGAGCGAGTCGCCGCGCGTGAGGCGGCCCAAGGCCGGTGAATACACTTGCACGGTAGTTGAATCGGAGTAGCGGTGCACCACAAACCGCTCCGCCTCGGCGGTGCCGCCCAGGGTGGGTTCGCGGGCCAGGGAGCGATAAAACGCCGCCGCTGCCCGGGGCAGGGCATCGCGCCGGGCACGTAGGGCTGCCGCCAAGCGCGGGCCTTCCAACGCAAAAACGCTGGGTGGCAAGCACTGCAGGGCCCGGCCAATGAGCGAATCGGGCAACCGCTGTTGCAGGGCCGCGGCCATGCGCTGGAAGTCGGCCCGGGTGAGCTGCGACAAGCCGCGCTGGTCGATGAACTGGGCCTGGTACACCAAGCCGCTCACGTTGCCATAAGCGGGCTTGAACGTTTGAAATTGTGGGGCGATGAACCGGCGGCTGGCCAGCCACGGCACCAGCCCGTCATCGAACCGGAAGTACACCTGGTCCCGGTCTTTGGGAATGGGCCGGTAGCACACCCGGCCGCCAGGTAGCGCCAAGGCCGCCCACTGCCACTGGCCCTCGTGCCGGTCCCAGTCGCCGAGCCACACGTCCAGCAGCCGGGCCCGCAAAAAAGCAGGCTGGTCGATGGCAAAGGACGGGTGGGCGTACACGTTTTTCAGCATCGCCTCGCCGCCCACAAATTTGCTCGCGCCGGCCAGGTCGGGGGTGGCGGAGACTAAGGCAGTGTATTTCTCTTCGAGCAAAGCTACTTTGCCCTGAAACCGCTCGGAGGCCTTACCCAGGCCGTTTTCGTCGGGTCGGACGTAAACCAGGCGCGGGCGGGTGTGGGGCACTCCCGCCGCCTGGGCCAGCGGCGGCACCGTGAGGGCGCCGTAGGGGATGGCCGCCGAGGTCGCGTCGCGCACCACGTTCAGCAAAAACGTGTGGCGCAGCCAGCCGGGCAGGGTTTTGCTGGGTTCTTTGTCGAGGGCGCGCAGGGCGTATTCGCGGCCCGCGGCCCCGTCCAAGGTCATGCTGATGCTTTGGTAGCCGCCGCCGACTTTGCCCGGCCGCAGCCCGCCGGGGGCCGCCGTGGCCAGGTGCAGCACGGGCATCGCCACCGGGGCCGCCCACACCCGGCGGTAGTGGCGCCCAAGAAGCACGCAGTACAACCCGGAGTGGCGATTGTACTGGCGTCCGGCCGTGGCCAGCACCGTGTCGGCCGAGGCCGGCAGCGCCGCGGTGCTGCCGGGTCCAATGCGGGCATCGGGTTGAAAAAAATGCCGCCGGGCACAGTTGCTGCTCAGCAGCCCCAGCATGGTGAGCCCGAGCAGCCGAAAAACAAACCACCGAGAATAAATTGAAGGCATCCAGTGAGGTAGGAGCAGGCACGAATGAGCCTTTAACGCAAGGCCGGGCGTAAAGATGAGGCCGGCGGGCCGGCGGGCACAACCGCAACCGGCCGCCGCGGGTATACACCAGCAGCCGGCCCGACTTGAAGCCGCAGGTTCACTTGCCAAAAAAACCTGGCTTCTAGCGCTGCCCTATCCCGTGTTATCCCCGTTGGCTGCTTCTTTTTTCCGGGTTTTGCGGGGCACCGCCGCGGTGGTAGTGGTGGGCTGCGCCGGGCCCCCGACAGGGGAGGCTCCCGCTCCGCGCTGGGCCTCCGATTCGAGCGCGGTGCGGGGGCCGGCGGGGCCGCAGTACGCGCGCGGGGCTGCCTGGTGCTTCTTCTACGGCCAGCACTACCGGGCCATCTGGGCCACGCCCGTCACGGCCCCCGTGCTGCGACTGGCCACCGCCGTGCCCGGCGGGCTGGTGCCCCTGCAAGCGGGGGGCAGCTACCAAAGCCACACCCTGCGGCTGCGAGCGCCATCCGGCGCGCAGTACAACCTGCGTTCGGTGGACAAAGACGGCAGCGCGGCGCTGCCGGCGGGCTGGCGCCGGTGGCTGCTGGGCGGCCTGCTCAGGGACCAAACCAGCGCCGGGCAGCCATTTGGCGCCTACGTGGCGGCCCGCCTGGCCGAAACCGCCGGCGTTTACCACACCAATCCCCGCTTGATTTACCTGGCTGACGATGCCTTGTTGGGGCCGTATCGGGCCAGGTTTGCCAACGCCTTGTACCTGCTGGAAGAGCGGCCCGAAGGCAACCAGCAAGGGCAGGCCTGCTTCGGGCATTCCCCTTTGGTGTTGAATTCGGCGCACCTGCTGGCCGCGCTGCGCCGTAGCCCGGCCGCGCAGATTGACGCCCGGGCTTACCTGCGGGCCCGCCTGCTGGACATGTGGCTCGGCGACTGGAGCCGGCGCGAGGACCAATGGCGCTGGGCCAGCTTTCCGCGGGCCGGTGGGCGAACGAGCTACCGGCCCATCCCCCGCGACCGCGACCAGGCGTTTTTTATGTTCGATGACGGCCTGCTGACCCAGTTGGTGGCCTGGGTGGTGCCCAAGTACCACAGCTTTCATGCTGCCATTCCCCTGGGTTCGGTCAATGGCTTGACCATCACCGCCCGCGCCCTCGACCGCACCTTGCTGGCCACCCTGAGCGCCGACGATTTCCGGCAGGAAGCCGACTCGCTGCGCCGCCGCCTGACCAATGCCGCCGTGGCCGCTGCTCTTACCGCGGGCCCCCCCGAAACCCGCGCCCGCCTGGCGGCCCGCCTGGGGCCGATGCTGCTGGCCCGGCGGGCACAACTGCCCGCGGTGGCCCAGCGCTACCACGCGCTGCTGGCCGCCGAAGCCTGGCTCATTGGCACCGACCAACCCGAACGGTTTGTGCTGCGCGCCGCCGGGCCGGGCCGGCTGCGCGTGCAAGTATTTGCATCGCGGCCCGCGGCCGCCGACACGCTGGTGGCCGACCGCACGTACGACCAGCACATCACCCAACGACTCGACCTGTACGGGCTGGGCGGCAACGACCGGTTTGAACTGCAGGGCCCGCTGCCCACGGCAATGCCCGTTCATATTTATTGCGGGGCCGGCCGGGACGAAATCAGCAGTCCTCGAAATATGGCGCCTGGCAGCGTCATCTGGCACCTTCGGGCGGGCTCAGCCCCTCGCGTTCCGCCAGCGGGGGTGCTGCTCGTGCCCGACCCGCACCCGGAATTAACCACCGATGGCACCGCTTGGATGAAGCGTTACAACCTGCACGATTAAGCGGGGAGTAACTCCGCCAAAGGGTTGATTCCGTCAAGTGTGCCAGCGCTGCTAAGCACTTGAAAGCGGGCAAAAAGTTCCTCCGAATACCAGTTTTCGCGCCGGGTGAGCTGGATAACCTCGCGGTGCCGTGCGTCCCGGTAGGCATATTCCTGCATGGCTTGTGCCGATTCCCACACGCTAAAGGTGGCCTGCCGCACCACCGGCAGCTCGCCCAGCCCCAGAGCCGCCCGCACCCCCTGAGCTTGGGCGAGCGCCGCACTCGTGGGCTCGACAAACTGCCAGAAACGGCGCGTTTTGCGCCAGTGAATGCTGGCCCGGGTGAGCACGGCGATGGGGGCGTTGGCTGCGTTCGCCAGCCCAGGGTCGTAAGCGAAGGGCTGGTGGCCATCCCATTCGCCTTGCGATTTCAGGGGCGCCAAATGCACCGTCCAGATTTCGGCGCTGCGCCCGGCGTAGCTGGCCCACAGCGGGTGACCGCCAAAAAATGCCGTGGCCGCGGCCGCATCGGCCCACACGGCCATGAAACCGTACCGGTCCAGGTTCGGCCACAGGCCGAAGCCGCTGTGCGCACCGCTGCCCAAAAGCTTGAAAAAAACCAGGCCCGGCACCCGGCGCAGTTGGGGCGGCGAAGTGCCCATTTGAGCCAGGCCCCAGCGCCGAAAACCGGGCTTTAGGGTGAATACGGTGAGCGTGGTGAGGGGCATGAAGTTGGCTGAAACGGGCCGACCGATTAAGAACCGGGAGCTGTCAAGCAACAAAAAAAGGCCGGAATTGCTTCCGGCCTTTTTCCTGACAATTTCGGCAAGCAGGCTACTGGGGAATGACGACCGACTGCCGGTCGGGGCCGGGCTGGTCCCGCTCACCGGTCACCACGGCCTTGATGTATGCGTAGGCGCGCAGCAGGGTGGCATTGGGCGTATCCCAGAATTCGCCCTTGTCGATGGTGACGTGGAGCAGGGCGATGTTCGGGTCGTCGGAGCCTTTGGGGAACCAGCCGCGCAGGCCTTCGCTCCATAGCTCCTTGATTTTGGCCCGGTCCGTCACCACCTGGGCCGTGCCGCTGATGGCCACGTACAGGTTGTCGTCGGGCTTGGAATAGCCCAGGTTGACGCGGCGGTCCTGCTGCACCTCGCCCACTTTTTGCGAGTCCTGCTCGGTGAAAAACCACAGCGTGCCGTCGGCATCGGGCGTGTTGGTGTACATGGGACGGGAGTGCAGCTCGCCGTCATTTTCGACGGTGGTCATCATGGCGATTCTGATGTCCTTGATTTTTTCGACGAGCTTGCTTACGTCGTGGCTTACGGCTACTTGGTCGGCCATGGGGTTGTTTTTTAAGGAAGTAATGAAAACAATTCGGTGCCTTGCTTACGGCCGCCGGGCCCCGGTAGTTACCCCGGCCGTTACTTCGGGCCGCCCAACCGGTTGCGTACCCGATGAATTTCCTTGCCCATTTATTTTTATCCGGCCCCGTTGAAGCCGTCGGTTACCCCGAGCGGCTGGTCGGCAACTTCATTGCCGATTCGGTGCCCGGCAAGCAGCTCGAACGGTACGCCCCGGCGGTGCAGGCCGGCATCCGCCTGCACCGGGCCATCGATGCCTACACGGACCAGCACCCGGTGGTGCGCCGCAGCACGCGGCGGCTGCGCGCGGCCGGGTACGGCAAGTATGCCGGGGTCATCTCCGACATGTTCCTGGACCATTTTCTGGCCCGCCGTTTCACCGAATTTTCCCCCGAAACCCTGGCCAGCTTCACGCAACGGGTCTACGCCCTGCTCACGGCCCGGCAAGCCGAAATGCCGGCCCGCGTGCAGCAGTTTTTGCCCCACCTCACGCAGCACAACTGGCTGCTGGGCTACGCCGGGTTTGAGGGGGTAGCGCGTGCCCTGGCCGGGTTGAGCCGCCGGGCCATGCCTGGCTCCGGAATGGAAACGGCCGGGGCCGAATTGCAGGCGCAGTACGCGGCTTACGAAGCGGATTTTCGGGAATTTTTTCCGCAGCTTCAGGCGGAGGTGGCGCAGCGTTTGGCCGCGCCCGACTCGGGGGGGTAACGTTCCGCCCGCGCCACCGGGGTTATTTGTCACTCATGCGCTTGAGCTGCTTGAGGGGCGGGCCCACGCGCTTAAATCCGTGGGCTTAGCGGAAGGCATCCTGTTCCGCTTCCGACAAATTGCGGGTGGCGCCGTGGCTTATTTTTCGAAAGCATTCTTCCATTTTGCCGGCCGGCTGAAAAGTCATTAGCAGCCGGCCTTCGCCCAGGCCCACTTTGGCGAAGCTGTGCGGCACCATCCGGGGCCCGAACACGCTGTCGCCCGCTTTGGCTTCGTAGATAGTTTCCCCGACCTTGATAAGAAATTCGCCGGTTAGGACGTACCACCACTCGTTCTGTTCGAAATGATAATGATGCGATGGCCCGCCCTCCTTCACCCGGCTCGATTCGAAAACATACAGGTCGCCGCTTGTGTCGGCAGTCCCGATTTTGGTTAGGAAGGTGTCGCCTTCAAAGAGCATCATGGGCTGGTTGGCCCGGTCCTGCGATGCTTTGACGGCAAAGCCCTTGCCCTCGCGGCGGCGCAGGAGGGCGCCGGCGGCCAAGCCAAACGGAGCGGCGGCGATGGCCCCAATGGCCAGGCAGGCTTTAATGAAACGGTTTCTTTTTACAACCGCCGGGCTCAGTGCGTTAGAGTAAAGTATAAAGATAGATAAAACAGATTATTTAACTGACCGGTGTTAAAATCAGAAGCACCAAAAAACGGCCTTCAGTATCAACCAAAGGCCGTTTCACCGGAAATTTACTGGTTGGCTGCCGTTAATGCTGGTGGCCGGCTTCGCCGTGGGCGTGGCCGTGGGCCAGCTCGTCGGGCGTGGCTTCGCGCACGCTCTCCACTTTGCCGGCGAAATGCATCACCATGCCGGCCAGGGGGTGGTTGAAGTCCATTTGCACGGCGGTGTCGCCGATGCTCACCACTTTGGCCTGCATGTGGTTGCCCTCGTTGTCGGCCATCGGGAGGAAGTTGCCGGGCTGCAGCATTTCGTCGTCCATTTTGCCATCGATGAGAAAAACCTCTTTGGGTATTTCCACCAGCGCCTGCTCGTCGTACTCGCCGTAGGCCTGCTCGGGCGTGAGGCTAAACTGGAAGGCATCGCCGGGGTTTTTGCCGCTGAGCTGGGCTTCAAATTCTTCGGGCAGGCCGCTGTGGCCAAAGAGGAACACCATGGGCGAATCGGCTTCGGCTGATTCAACCAGCACTTTTTCCTGGTGTTCGTCGGTCACGCTAAGGTCGTAAGTAATGGTGACGACCTGGTTGTCGCTGATTGCGGCCATAAGAAAAGTCGGGCCGGCAAAACCGGCCGAAAAGGAGGGATGAAAGAAAAATTTCGGGCAAGATAGCTACGCAAATTTTGGATAAAAGACGAAAAACCCGTTGGCGGTTGCCCGCGGGGCGAAGGGCCGCCCGTAACCCGGTCGGATTGGGTACGTTACGAAACTGGCCCCGGGGGCCGTGCCTACTCTTTCGCCTCTTTTCTATATCCAATGCCCACCTGCCTTTCCCTGCTGCTCGGCGGCACTTTGCTCGCCGCCTGCCAGTCCAATTCTCCCAAAACCGAAACCGAAGCCGTGAAGAAAGAGGCGGTGGTAAAAACCGATTCGACGGCTTCCGCGGCCAAAACCGATTCGGTGCCCACCATCGGCCGCCCTAAGCTTCTTTTCACCCTCGACGACGCCCACAACACCCCCGATGGATTGGCCCTAGCGCCCAACGGCCACCTCATCCTGTCGGTGCCCAACCTGGCCGATAACAGCCAGCCGGCGTCGCTGATGGAAATCGACGGCGCCACCATCCGACCGTACGCCACCGATTTGCCGGTGGAGCCCAGCACCCAAAAAGCCGCCCCCATGGACCTGGCCTTCGGGCCCGACGGCAACCTGTACTACGCCGAAAACCAGTACGAAAACAGCAAGAATTTTAAATCGCGCCTGATGCGGGTGGCGGTGAAAAACGGCAGGCCCGGGGCCATCACCCCCGTGGTCGACCACTTTGCCCTGGCCAACGCCGTGGTTTGGAAAGGCAACACGATTTACGTGACCGACAGCCAGTGGGACCTGCCCGACAATGACAAAGGCAGCGCCATCCTGCGCTTTAGCTTGGCCGAGCTGAACAAGGGCGTGGTGCACTTGAAACCGAAAACCAAAGACCCGCACGTGCTCGCCATGTTCACCACGACGGTGAACGAAACCGGGGTGGACAACGGCGCGGATGGCCTCGACTACGACAGCCAGGGCAATTTCTACACCGGCTCCTTCGGCGACGGCAAGTTGTACAAAATCACGCTTAAGCCCAATGGCGGCTTGGCCACACAGGAACCCCTCACGCTGGCCGGTAAGTCCATTCCCTGCGTCGATGGCCTCATTATCGACCGCGCTACCGACAAAATGTACCTGTGCAATTCGCGCGAAAACGCCATTGAAGTGGTTGATTTGCGCCACGGCAATGCGGTGACCACGCTTGCGCAAAACGGCGACACCGATGGCGCCGACGGCCGGCTCGACCAGCCCGCCGAGGTGCTGCTGAAAGGCAAAAAGCTTTACATCTCAGAGTTTGACAAGCCCGAAAAGCACTTTGTAAACAGCAAGTCGGATGGTCTGCACAGCATGTCGGTGATTGACTTGCCGTAGTGGCCCAGCAGGATTAATGGCCGCTTTGGGGAAATAAAAGCGAAGATTAAATGGCGCTAATCCAATGCTAAAACATGACTTTTTCGGCCGCAATCCGCTTGAGCGCCGCTTTCGGATGATGCCTTTTAAAAAAGTTTGATTTAGAGGAGTACTGCTGGGCAACGCGGTGGCTACAATGCCAAAGTATGAGTAGTAACTTCCCGTTTTAGGGCTGATTTTCAGCTACATAAATTTGTGAAAGGCCGCTGAGAGAATTGTATGGGCCCCGTTTGCCGCATCACAACTCAAACGCCTGGCCGACGACATTCAAAAAATGAAAAAGCACCTTGGCACAGCCACAAAACACCGCGTCATCTCCTGGGGGAAACAAGTTTTCCTCGTCCTTGCTCTGGTTCCTAACGCGCAGGCGCAGAAAAAGCCGGCCGCTGCCGCACCCGTTAGCGACCAAAAGATGAAATCCTTCATCGATGGCCTCGTGGCTAAAATGACGCCGGAAGAAAAAATCGGTCAGCTGAACCTGGTGTCGGTGGGCTTTGACGTTACCGGGCCGGTGGTGAGCAAGGACGTGGACGCCAACATCCGCAAGGGCCGGGTGGGCGGAGTGCTCAACACCTTTACTCCGGTGGCCGTCCGCAAGCTGCAGGAGATGGCCCTGAAGGAGTCGCGGCTGCACATTCCGCTTATGTTTGGGTACGACGTTATTCACGGGCACCGCACCATTTTCCCGATTCCGCTGGGGCTGGCGGCCAGCTGGGATTTGCAGGCCGTGGAGCAAAGCGCCCGCATAGCGGCCGAAGAGGCCACGGCCGATGGCTTGAATTGGGTGTTTTCGCCCATGGTCGACATTGCCCGCGACGCCCGCTGGGGCCGCATTGCCGAAGGCGCGGGCGAAGACCCCTACCTCGGCGCCCAAATTGCTCGCGCCATGGTGCGCGGCTACCAAGGGCCAGGCAACGACCTGACCAAGGACAACACGGTGATGGCCTGCCTCAAGCATTTCGCCCTGTACGGCGCCGCCGAAGCCGGCCGCGACTACAACACCACCGACATGAGCAAGCAGCGGATGTACAACGAGTACCTGCCGCCCTACAAAGCCGCTATCGACGCGGGCGTAGGCTCGGTCATGTCGTCCTTCAACGACGTGAACGGCACGCCCGCCACCGGCAACAAGTGGCTGATGAACGACTTGCTGCGCCGCCAGTGGAGCTTCAGCGGCTTCGTGGTGACGGACTACACCGCCATTAATGAGATGATGGAGCACGGCATGGGCAACGCCGAGCAGGTGTCGGCCCTGGCCCTGAACGCGGGCATCGACCAAGACATGGTGGGGGAGATATTCCTCAAAAATGCCGCCCAGAACCTCAAGAGCGGGGCCGTGGCCAAGGCGCAACTCGATGCCGCCTGCCGCCGGGTGCTGGAGGCGAAGTACCGCTTGGGCCTGTTTCAGGCCCCTTACCGCAACGTGAGCCAGGAACGTGCCACCAGCACCCTGATGAAGCCGGAGTTCATCGCCGCCGCCCGCGACATTGCCCGCCGCAGCCTGGTGCTGCTAAAGAATGAGCGCAACGCCCTGCCCCTGAAAAAAACCGGCAGCGTGGCCCTCGTCGGCCCGCTGGCCAACCGCCAGCGCGATGTTATCGGCAACTGGAGCGGGGCTGGCGACTGGAAACAAGCGGTATCCGTGGAGCAGGGCCTGCGCGCCGCCGCGCCAGGCCTGAAAATTACCTACGCCAAAGGGGCTAACATCGCCGACGACCCGCAGATGCTCGACCGCCTGCAGGCCTACGGTGGCGAGCTGGAGCTGGACCCGCGCAGTTCCGAAGACCTGATAAAGGAAGCCGTGCAGGTGGCCCAGGCCGCCGACGTGGTGGTGGCCGTGGTGGGCGAGAGCCAGGGCATGACCGGCGAAGCCGCCAGCCGCGCCGAGCTGGGCCTGCCCGGCCAACAACTGGAGTTGCTCAAGGCCCTGAAAAAAACCGGCAAACCCCTGGTGCTGGTCCTGATGAACGGCCGCCCCCTGACCCTGAACTGGGAAGACCGGAACGCCGATGCCATGCTCGAAACGTGGTTTGCGGGCACCCAGGCCGGCAACGCCATCGCCGACGTGCTGTTTGGCGACTACAACCCCAGCGGCAAGCTCACCACCACCTTTCCGCGGGCAGTGGGCCAGGAGCCGCTCTATTATAACCACAAAAGCACCGGCCGCCCGTACGGCGGCACCGACAAGCTCGACAAATACAAGTCGCGCTACCTCGACGTGTCCAACGAGCCGCTTTACCCCTTTGGCTTCGGCCTGAGCTACACCACGTTCACCTACGGCAAGCCCACGCTCAGCAAAACCACCCTGGGCCCCACCGAAACGCTGACGGTGAGCGTGACGGTGCAAAACACCGGCGGCGCCGATGGCGAAGAAGTGGCCCAACTTTACCTCCGCGATGTGGTGGGCTCGATTTCGCGCCCCGTAAAGGAGCTTAAGGGTTTTCAAAAGGTGCTGCTGAAAAAAGGCGAAAGCAAAACCCTGACTTTCCGCCTCGGCCCCGATGCGCTGAAGTTTTACAACGACGACCTTAAGTTCGTGGCCGAACCGGGCGAGTTTCGGGTGTTTGTGGGCGGTAATTCGCGCGATGTGCAAGAAACGCCTTTCAACCTGGCGGCCCAATAGCCGAGGCGACAGATACCAATGTTAAGCTGCCGAAGCGCCCAGAAACGGCGAGCCCCGGCCGGAATCAACACGATTCCGGCCGGGGCTCGCCGTTTTGAAAATAAGCTATGCTTTTGCTTAATCCTGCAGTTCCCAGGCCGTGCGGTAGCCGCCGATGCGCTCCACGTACGCCAGCAGTTCCTTGAAAAATGGGTTAGAGCTGAGCGTGGACGAGTCGCCGACCAGCAGCAGCTTGCGGCGGGCGCGGGTCATGCCCACGTTCATGCGGCGGATGTCGCTCAGGAAGCCGATTTCGCCGTGGTTGTTGCTGCGGGTGAGGGAAATGGCGATGATGTCGCGTTCCTGGCCCTGGAACGAATCGACGGTGCCCACGCTCAACATGCGGTGCTGCATGAGGCCGTTGAGCTCGTCGTTTTCCTCGATGGCGTCCTTTAAGTAGTTGATTTGGGCGCGGTAAGGGGCAATCACGCCGATGGTGAGCAGGTCTTCCTCGTGCTCCACCTGGTCGTAAGGTTCCAGCAGTTGGGCGAGGCGCTTGAGGAGCAGGTCGGCTTCTTCGGGGTTGGCGGTGGAGCGGCTTTCGGGGACGGTGATTTCCTGGAAGCCGAAGCCGGCCGTGTCGAGGAATTCCACGGGCAGGTCGGGGGCGAAGCTCAGGTCGTAGGCATCGAGGCCGGCGTGACGCACGGTGGCGTGGGCCACCAGCAGACCGTCGTAAAACTGCTCCGAGCTGAACGCCATGATTTGCTCGTGCATGCGGTACTGCACCGTGAGCATGCGGGCCGTGGCCGGCTGACGCTTGATGCACTTCTCGAACAGCGTTTCGCGCAGGCCTTCGCGGGCGGCTTTCTCGCTTTTCACGGTGGGCGGCAGCTGGTGGTGGTCGCCGGCCAGCACCACGCGCTGGGCCTTTGAAATGGGTATCCAGCAGCCTGGCTCCAGGGCCTGGGCGGCTTCGTCGATGAACACCGTTTCGTAGGTGAGGTGGCGGATGTTGCGGTTGCTGGCGCCCACCAGCGTGCAGGTGATGACCTGCACCTGCTCCAGCAAATCCTCGGTGATGTAGCGTTCCAGGGCGTCGGCCTGCTGGTGCAGCTCGCGGGCTTCTTCCTTCAGCTGCTTGCGCTGCTGCTGCTCCTCATAGCCAAAGTTGCGCACGTACTTGCCCGCCATTTCGCGGTACTGCTCGGCCGTTTGGCGCATCGAGCGCAGCTCGTTGTAGCTTTTGTGGGCCATCACCTGGGCGTCGAGGGTGTGCTCCAAAAGCAAATCCGACACGCGGCTGGGGTTGCCCATCCGGATGACGTTGACGCCGCGCTCGGCCAGCTTTTCGGTGAGCAAATCCACCGCCGTGTTGCTGGGGGCGCACACCAGCACCCGCCGCTCGCGCCGGATGGTTTCCAGGATGGCCTGCACCAGGGTGGTGGTTTTGCCCGTGCCGGGCGGGCCGTGGATGATGGCCACGTCCTGGGCCGCCAGCACGTGGCGCACGGCGGCCACCTGCGAAGGGTTCAGCGGGCTGGGGTAGTACAAATCAGAGGCTTTTTCTTCGCGGTAGCGCGCGGCTTTGGCGCCCAGAATCACGTCGCGCAGCTCGGCCAGCCGGTCGCCGTAGGCGCCCATCACCTTGCCCAGGGCGTAGTCCATCTCGCGGTAGCTCACCTCGTCGAAGGTCAAATCGATGCCCAGCTTGCCGCCGTCGAGCACCCAGTCGGGCAGGTCTTCCTTGGTGGTGGCGAGCAGCAGCTTGTTGCGCCGCACGCTGGTGATGACGCCGCTGAGCGTGGGCCGGTCAGTAGCCGAGCGGCCGGGCACGTTGCCGAACAGCGAGGCGTTTTTGCCCACCTGAAACAGGTGCAGGCCCTGCTGCCCGGCGGGGCGCTCCAGCTCGAGCACCACTTTGCCGCCGAAGCCAATGTCTTCTTTGGTGATGGTGACGGGGTACCAGGTGAGGCCGCGCTGCTGGCGCTCGGCAATGCTGGCCTTGGCGTTTTTCAGCTTGAACTGCTCAAGGTCTTCCTTTTGCTCCAGCTGCATGAGAGCCTGCACGCGGCGCAGCTCTTTTTCGAGGGCGTAAGGGTCGGTGGGGGTGAAGGTTAAATCAGACAAAAGAATGCGGGTTGGTTTCGGTGGTTGGGTAACAACGAAAGGAGGAAATGAGTGGCCTAAGCGACGCAGGAATTCGCGAAGCTATTGCAGAAGCAACCGGTGAGGTCCGAAGGAAGCGTCGCGGACCCAGTGAACTGCCGGTTGACCGCCGTACCCGCGCTGTTTCAATGGCAACGATGCCTCCCGTGCCCGCGACGATAGCAGCGAAGGCGGCAAGCACGGCTGTCGTGACGTCATGTCATGCTGCCGGGGCGGCAGGCGTCGCGGCCGGGGTGGTGATGATGGCGGCGGAGGTGGCAAGTATCATTGCCGTGGGCAGGAGTGAAGCGGATAGGCTGGCAAGCATGGGTAAAGTGCGCGTTAACGCGGGATTCGCATTGCGCAGCCTGGCAGCGGACGGCCATGTCACGATGGAATGCGGTCGACCTGAAGCCGCCGCCCGGCCGGGCCGAACGGTTGGTAAAGCCAGTTGCTAAGTGTTTGACCGTAGGCATCAGGCGAAAAAGTCGTCCGGGTCGGCTTGACTTAGGTACTTCTGCAGGCGGGACAAAGTACCGAAATAAGGCAGCACGGTGGCCAGGAATTGGTCGGCGATGGCCTGGTTGCTGGCGTAAGCCACGAACGTGTGGCCGTCCACGACAAATTCCAGCTCGTCGAGCAGCGCGGGCTGGTGCTCCTCAATGATGGTTTCGAGGTGCTCGACCCAGGAAGCGGCGGTGCCGCCGAAGCCGTGGTTCTGAAACAGCACGTAATACGCTTCCAACCCGCCCACATCGGCAAAAATCACAATTTGGTACTCGGGCGAAATGGGCGGCGGCGCGGCGGATAGTTGGAAAGGAAAGGTATCGGACATGCGGCGAAGGTACGGCGGGGTGCGCCCGGGCCAGGGGCCTTATTCCGGGCGCCAGGTGCGTACGTAGCGGCCCTGCGGGTCGTAGCGGCGGGCCTGCTGGGCCACGTCGAAGGCGGTGTCGCGCACGTCGGTGCCGGTGCCGGCGATGTACTTCCAGTTGCCCCAGTTCGAAGCCGCGTCGTGGTCGATGAGCTGGTGCTCGAACCAGGCCGCGCCCCAACGCCAGTCCTGGTGCAGGTCGTGGATGAGGTAGCTGGCGGCGTTCTGGCGGCCGCGGTTGCTCATGAAACCGGTGGCGGCCAGCTCGCGCATGTTGGCGTCGACGAAGGCATCGCCGGTGCGGCCGGCGGCCCAGGCGTCGAACACGGCGCGGTCGGGGCGGGTAGGCTTGGGCAGCTGGTCGCGCAGGCCGCGCCACCGGAAGAAATCGGGGCCGGCCTTATGGGCCAGCAGGCGGAAGTAGTCGCGCCACAGCAGCTCCAGCCGCAGCTGCAGCGCGCCCTTGCTGCGGGCCCCGTGGGCGGCGTCGTACTCGTCGATGGCCGCCCAAACCTGGCGGGCCGAAAGACTGCCGTTGGCCAGCCAGAGCGAGAACTTGGTGCTGAAGGCCTCGCCCAGCAGCTGGTTGCGGGTGTCGTCGTACCGGCCGATGAGGTGGCGCTCCACGGCGTAGTCGTGCAGGCGGGCCCGGCCCGCGGTTTCGCCCCCGGCCAGGTCCGGCAGGGCCGAGCGGCGGTCGCGGTGGGGGGGCGCGGCGGGGGCGGGCAGGGCCAGCGCGGCCAGCAGGGCGGCGGCCGTGGGCAGCGGGGCCGGCACCAGGCCGGCCGGCAGCGGCGGCAGCCGGCGCGGGGCCGCCAGCGGGGGCCGCACCGGCGTTCGCGACGCCACGTCGAACCGGAACTTGCTGAACGAGAACGGCAGGTTTTGCACGTTAATGGGCAGGTCGGCGGGGTGCAGCAGGGTGAGGGTTTCGAAGTTGCGCAACGGGAGGGCGGGGCCCAGCGCATTGGTCAAGGCATCTTCGGCCTCTTCCTCTTCGGTGGTGTGCTCGGTGCTGGCCCACACGGCGTGCAGGCCCAGCTCCCGGGCCAGGGCGGGCAAGGCTTCTTCGGGCCGGCCGATAACAAAATGAATTGCCGAACCCAGCGCGGCGTAGCGCTGCTGCAAGTCGGCCAGGGTTTCGAGCAGGAAAGCCAAGCGGTGGGGGCCGATGCGCGGCAGCCCCAGGTAGGCATCGGTCCCCAGCGCCACGGGGTCGAAGCAGTACACCGGCAGCAGGGCGGTGGTGTCGGGCGGCAGGGCGGTCAGCACCTCGTTGTCGTGCAGGCGCAGGTCGTTGCGCAGCCAGTAAAGAACGGTCATGAAATCAAGAATGGGGATAGTCGGTACACTAACCCGGCACCGCGCAAAACTTCCCGCGATTGGCGCAATAAACCCATTCACTTCCGCAACGGTCGCCTGGTTCCGGGGCAGCTACCCGGCGGGCCGGGCGTGCTTGGCCAGCAATTCCTGTTCGCGGGCGAACGAAATTCCCGCTTGCAGGGGGCCGGGCAGCGTGGCGCGCCAGGCGGCGGTGTCCTGTATCGTTTCCAATAGCGGCCGAAAGGTGAGGTGCTGGGCCTGGGATTTGTCGATGTTGGCAGATAAGAATCCGGCGAGGCCCCGAGTTGATTCCGGCAGGTAAAGGGGCAGGTCGCTCCACGCTTTCACGCCTTCCTGCTGCAAAAAAGCTTCGCTCACCCACCGGAAAGCCGCGTCGCTGCCGCTGGCCGCTTTCATCGTTTCGAGAAGTTGGCCAAACGTCAAGGCAAACGGCGGCCCGGTTGCGTTGAAGGTGCCGGATGCCCGACGCGTAACCATCGCAATTACCCATTGCGCCAAATCGCGCGCATCGATAACTTGCACGAACCGGCCGGCCCGGCCGGGGGCCAGCACCGGCCCGCCCCGGGCCACCCGCTGCACCCAGTACGTGAACCGGTCGGTCGGGTCGAACGGGCCCACCAGCAGGCCCGGGCGCACCACCAGCGCCCGGGCCCCGTACACTTGCCGCACTTCCTGCTCGCACAGCGCCTTCAACCCGCCGTACATTTCCCCCAGGGCGGCGGCAGAAATTTCCGCTTTGGGGTCAAGGCCCCGGGCTGCTGCCTGCTGCGCCGCGGTCAGCGTTGCCAGCGGGGCCGTTTCGTCATAGTTCGGGTTGCTGAAATCAGCGTAAGCCGACACACTCGAAACAAACACGTACTGACCCACGGCATTTCGTAGCGCGGCCGCGGAGGCGCGAACCGCCGCCGGTAAGTACCCACAGGTATCGATTACGGCATCCCATTTCCGAGATTTCAGCCGAATCAAATCTTCGTTTCTATCGCCGTAAATTTCTTCGACGGGCGCAAGGCTGCCCGCCGTGTGCCGGCCCCGGTGGAAGAGGGTGATTTCGTGGCCCTGCACCAAACCAGCCGTCATCAAATGACGGCCCAGGAAACCAGTCCCGCCAATAATCAGGATTCGCATGGCAATAGCTGGAAAATGACGGCGCGTTGCGCCAGCCGACGAGGTCAAAAGCGGGCCCGCGGCCTCGCTAGGGCCGCCGTCGGCGGGCCAGCAGCAGCCCGACGCACAGCACCGCCAGCCCGGCAATCAGGGCATCGCGCACGAAATGGCCCTGCCGGGCCTCGGCCACTTCGGCGGCTAGCTCGCGCTGCTTGGCCAATTGCTGCCGCTCGCGCTGGTGCAGGTTCAGGGTTTCGTTTTCGAGTTCGGCGAGCCGCTGGGCGGTGAGGTTGCGGTCGTCGCGGCTGCTGGTTTCGAGGTGGGTGGTGGTGGCGGCCAGGCGCACCGACTGCGTTTCGGCTTTTTGGGCGGTTTGGTTGAGCACGTCCACGATTTGCTGGTCTTTGTCGACAATGCCCTGCAGGGCGTCCACTACTTCCTGGAGGTCTCTTTTCGACTGCTTGTTGCCAAACAGGCTGTGGCGTTGGGCGCTGGCTTCGGCGTAGCGCCGGGTGAGGCCGGCGCGCTCCTGCAGCAAGCGCGGCAACGGACTATCGGGCGATACCGAGGGCACTTGGCACTGCGCCACCCGCGGCGCCCCGAGCAGGAGCAGGGTCAGGGCACAAACGGAACGGAGCAGGGGAAGGCGTGAACGATTCATTAGCAAGGATAAAATCCGGGTTTCAAGCCCCCGCCGCTTGGGCACGCGGTGAGCTGCCCCCGTGTATCGCAAAATCGGCTGGCGCGGTTCGAAAATTTCGGCTCGCTGCTGGGCGCCCCGGCGGTACCTTTAACTACGTATTCTGCCGAGCCGCCCATGCCTACCCGCTATTTTCCTCGCCTTGCTGCCCTGGCGGCTGCCCCCGACGCCGCCCCCGCCGACCAACTGCCCCGCCTGCGCAAGCTGCTCGAAGCCGTGCTCCGCGACGAATGCCGGCGGCTCGGGCTGGAGTTCACCAACCTT
>Ga0123336_10001137_pt1 | contig 25000 bp, 17 predicted proteins | sample SSSSmetaG_FD_96466 | JGI IMG/M metagenome (GOLD analysis project Ga0123336, IMG submission 96466) | Glacier valley bacterial and archeal communities from Borup Fiord, Nunavut, Canada, to study Microbial Dark Matter (Phase II) - ​SSSS metaG | ecosystem: Environmental > Aquatic > Freshwater > Ice... | reverse complement strand
GGGCCAGGGCGAGGCCTCGGTGGGGTGGTTCGGAGGGGAGGTAATTGCCCTGCCTGTAGTCGGGATCGAGGAGGATGGCCTGGCGCTGGAGGTGATTCCAACCGAGGCCCATGGCTCCGAGGGTGGCGACGCCGATGATGATGCCTTTGGCGATGCGTTCAGGGGATTGGATGGCGAGTTCGAGGACCTGCATGCCTCCGATGGAGGCTCCGATAGCGAGGCGGAGCTGGCGGATCTGGAGGTGGTCGAGGAGGAGGGCTTCGGCGCGGACGATATCGCGGATGGAGACGAGGGGGAAGGTGGCGGCGTAGGGTTTGCCAGTTGCGGGATTGATGTTGGTGGGGCCGGTGGAGCCGTAACAGGAGCCAAGTATGTTGACGCCGAGCACGGCGCTTGCGTTTTCTCCGGCGATGGAGCCGCCGGCCGCGATGGGGCCTTCGGGGGAGAAGATGGCGGGCCACCAATCGGCGACCTGGGCGGAGCCGGAGAGGGCGTGGCAGACGAAGACTACGTTGTCGCGGGCGGCATTGATGGTGCCGTAGAGGATGTAGTGGAGGGCGGCGTTGCGCAGGACGCCGCCGGCTTCGAGAGGGAACTCGGCGGGGAGCGCGAAGTCCCCCTCGAAGGTGATGGGCGGGATGGGCGATGCGGATTCGGGCATGATGACAGGCTACGCGGTTGCGGTTGCGGTGGCGATGGCCTGGTCGAGATCGGCGATGATGTCGCGGATGTCTTCGATGCCGATGGAGAGGCGGACGAGTTCAGGACTGACGCCGGTAGATTGCTGCTCCTCTACAGTGAGCTGCTGGTGGGTGGTAGAGGCGGGATGGATGACGAGTGATTTGGCGTCGCCTATGTTGGCGAGGAGGGAGAAGAGTTTGAGGGAGTTGATGAGTTTTTTGCCTGCGTCGAAGCCTCCCTTGATGCCGAAGGTGACGAGGCCGCTCTGGCCGGTGGGCATATATTTTTTGGCGCGTTCGTTGTACTTGCTGGAGGCGAGGCCGGGGTAATTGACCCAGTCGACGCCGGGGTGGCCTTCGAGGTGTTTGGCGACTGCGAGGGCGTTGGAGGAGTGGCGCTCCATACGGAGGTGGAGGGTTTCGATGCCCTGAAGGAAGAGGAAGGCGTTGAAGGGGGCCATGGCGCCGCCTGTGTCGCGGAGACCCTGGACGCGGGCTTTGAGGATGAAGGCGAGGGGGCCGAAGGCGTCGGTGTAGGAGAGACCGTGATAGGAGGGGTCTCCGTTGGAGAAGTCGGCGAAGCGTCCGGAGGCTTTCCAGTCGAAGTTGCCGGCGTCGACGATGACTCCACCGATAGAGGTTCCATGGCCGCCGATGTATTTTGTGGCGGACTCGACGACGATGTCGGCACCGTGCTCGATGGGGCGGACGAGGGCGGGGGAGGCGCTGGTGTTGTCGATGATGAGGGGGAGGCCGTGCTCGTGGGCGATGTCGGCGAGGGCGCGAATGTCGGCGATGTCGAGCTTGGGGTTGCCGAGGGTTTCGGTGTAGATGGCGCGTGTTTTGGGGGTGATGGCGGCGCGGATGGCGGCGAAGTCGTCGGCGTCGGCGAAGCGTACGGTGATGCCGTACTTGGGGAGGGTGTAGTGGAAGAGGTCGTAGGTTCCGCCGTAGAGGGAGGTGGTGGAGACGATCTCGTCGCCGTGGCTGGCGAGGTTGGTGATGGCGAGGATTTCGGCAGCCTGGCCGCTGGCGGTGGCGAGAGCGGCGGCACCGCCTTCGAGGGCAGCGATGCGCTTCTCGAAGACGTCGGTGGTGGGGTTCATGATGCGGGTGTAGATGTTGCCGAACTCCTGGAGGCCGAAGAGGCGGGCGGCGTGGTCGGCGTCCTGAAAGACGTAGGAGGAGGTCTGGTAGATGGGGACAGCGCGGGCGCCGGTGGTGGGGTCGGGGACCTGGCCGCCGTGTACGGCGAGGGTGGCGAGATGCTGCTGCGGTGCTTCAGACATGATGGACTCCTGTAGGGGTGGTTGAAGCTAAAAAGTAATGGCCCGTGCGAGGGAATCGCGACGGGCCGTGCGAGGTGGTGGTCAGATGCCTGACTAGAGGCAGGGACTTAACCCACGAGGCCGCGACGAACACATTCGACAACAGGTGTTCGTGGGGGTGGCGTGTTTCGTGGTGCGGAGTGGCATTGGGTCAGTATTCCTGAAGAGATGGCTTGTGGCAAGCGTGCGGGGCTGGGCTATGAGGTACGAGGCGGGGCGGGTGAGGGGGCCATGCGGTTCATGAGGGTGGCTAGCTGGCGGACGCCTTCCTCGGCTTCCTGGCGGTTGGGTTGCTCGTTGTCGTCGTTCCAGCCGGTGGCTTCGCCCTGGGGGCTGGGCTGGACGACGATTCCGTCGCGGCGGGAGAGGACGTTGAGGGAGCCGAAATTGAGGCCGTAGTTGACTTCCGGCTGGGGGATGAGCCAGGCGATCTGGCCGCGGACAGGGGTGATCGAGTTGTCGCTCCAGAGCTGGCGGGCTCCGTAGCCGGTGCAATTGATGATGACTTGCTGCTTAATCGTGGACACTTCACTCGGATTGTGGAACTCGGCGGTCTCGATTTTTCCACCGGCGATTAGGAAGTCGGTGACGAGCTGGCGGGAGTAGTCGGCGACGTTGAACATGAGGGTGGTGGCACGGCGTGCGTGCCTGGTGGGGAAGGGGTGGGTGCCGGGGGGAAGGTCGATGGGGCTGGGGAGGAGGTCGGGGATGCGGCTTTGGAGGCGTATGAAGTCGAGCTCGGGCTGGGCTGGATTGCCTGTGGGGGTGGGGGTGAGGTGTTCGCGGCGGCGCAGGGCTTCGGTGGCGTCGAGGTCGGAGAGGCCGTAGGTGTCGATGTACTCGATGGGGGTTCCGGGCATGCCGAGGAAGGACTGGTACATGGACCAGGAGGTGCGGGCCATCTGCTCCCACTGGGCGGGGAAGGTGGCTGGAGCGGCGGAGGCGAAGGCTACGCGGGAGTCTGGGGTCCAGGAGCCGGTGGCGCGGGAGGAGCGGACGAAGGGGGGGCGCTCCTTGGCGTAGATGGTGACGCGGGCTCCGGCGCGCTGGAGGAGGGTGGCGGAGGTGATGCCGAGGGCTCCGCAGCCGATGACGGCGATTTCGGGGGAGGGTGCTCCGGCGTTCGCAGTCGATGCGAATGCAGCGAGGGCCTTGTCGACGGCGATGGTGCTGGAGCCCCAGGAGAGGGACCAGCCGGAGCCTCCGTGGCCGTAATTGTGGATGATGGATTTGTCGGCGACTTTTTCGAGCTCGATGCGGGGGCCGGTGGCGCGGAAGGGGCGAAGGCAGACGGTGATGCGGAAGATACGGTCTTCATGAGCGCGGATGGGCGCAAGGGCGGGGACGCGGTCATAGTAGGGGAGCGTGGGGGCGGTGGCTGCGGCGGAGGTGGTGACGGGCTTGCGGTTGCATCCGGCGAGGCTGAGGGCGGCGAGCGCGGTGGAGCTGTGGAGGAAGTCACGTCTGTTCATGCTGGCTCCTTGAGGCGGGCGGTAAGGCGGGCGACCACGGATAACACGGATGGGAACGGATTTTAGAGACAGGATCGAAAGACAAGAACGGGCGGAGCTTCGGGGCGGATGAGTTTATGAATTTGGGATTCACTTTCTTTATATCGCATGGGTGGGTAGGGCGTAACGGTGAGCAGAGTAATCAGGGCTGATAAGCGCAAAAACCTAAAGACTGATCAAGGCAAAGGCGTGGATGGGGTGAGGTGGAACTTGTGAGGTGATTCGGGGTGGGGAGGGTTGTGGGTTGTTGCCGGGTGGGGTTACTGGGGGTGGGGTTTGGGTTGGGTGGTGGGTTTGGGGTTGTATACTCCGTTGGTTATGCGAGTGTTTGTGATACTTCCAGCAGCAGGTATGGGCACGCGGATGGCCGCGGGCGGTGGGGCGGGTGTTGCTCCGAAGCAGTTTCTTGAGATTGGCGGAGTTCCGGTGCTGGTGCGGTCGGTGCGGGCTTTTCTGGCAGTGACGCGGGTGGATGCCGTGTGCGTCGCGGTGCGGGCGAGCGAACGCGAACGCGTGATGGCGCAACTGGCGGAGTACAAGCTGGGGTCGCGGGTACATATGGTGGAAGGTGGCGACAATCGGCAGGAGTCGGTGGCGAATGCGCTGATTGCGCTGGAGTGCGATGCCGATGATGTGGTGCTGGTGCATGACGCGGTACGGCCGCTGATCGATCCGGCGACGATTGAACGGACGATTGACGCCGTCATCAAGCATGGGGCGGCGATTGTGGGGCTGCCAGCGGTGGATACGATCAAGCAGGTGGAACGGACGGCGGATGGAGCGATTGTGACGGCGACGATTCCGCGGGAACGGATTGTGCAGGCGCAGACACCGCAGGGAGCGAAGTATCATTTGATGCGGAGAGCGTTCATTGAGGCCGAGGCGGATGAGTTCTCAGGGACGGATGAGGCGAGTCTTCTGGAGCGGGCGGGGATACCGGTGACGGTGGTGGCTGGGTCGGCGCGGAACTTCAAGATTACTTTGCCGGGGGATGTGGAATTGGCTGAGTTTTACCTAAGACAAGAAAAGGCCTAACACTGATGAGCACCGATTACACCGATTTAAAGACGATCACTTCTGTGCGGGGGAAGCATGATGAGCTGACGGAGAGGATAATCGGGGTTTTCTATGATGTTTATAACGAGCTTGGATATGGATTTCTTGAGTCGGTGTATCGGGAGGCGATGCGAGTCGCTCTTGGCCAAGTGGGTTTAGAGGTAAAGGTCGAGATTCCGGTCCCGGTTTACTTTCGTGGGAGTGTGGTTGGGGTTTTTCGAGCCGACCTTATGGTCAACGATTCGGTGCTGGTTGAGTTGAAGTCTTGCGAACAGCTGTTGAAGCAACATGATTCGCAAACGATGCACTATCTGCGAGCTACGTTTTTAGAAGTTGCTCTGCTCATGAACTTCGGTCCGACGGCGCGCTTCAAACGTCTTGTTATGAATAACGATTTGAAGAAGTCACACGAGAAGCTCTGAAATCGGTGACAATCGTAGAGACGCCTCTTGGGGGCGAGTGAGGTTGCTTGATGGGGATGAGGATTGGGATTGGGTTTGACTCGCATGCGTTTAAGGTGGGGGTACCGCTGGTGATTGGCGGGTTGAAGATTGAGCATCCTGAGGGGTTGGCTGGGCACTCGGATGGGGATGTTCTGCTTCATGCCATAACGGATGCGCTGCTGGGTGCGGTTTCGGCTGGGGATATTGGGACTTTCTTTCCGCCGAGCGATCCGCGTTGGAAGGGGGCGGCCTCGGATATTTTTCTGCAGACGGCGCTGGAGGAAGTGGCTACAGCTGGGTACAAGATCGTGAATATCGATACGGTGCTGGTGATGGCGAAGCCGAAGATAGTGCCGATTTCCGGAGAGCTGCGTGAGCGGGTGGCGGAGTTGCTGGGCGTGAAGCCGGGTGAGGTGGGGATCAAGGCGAAGACGCCGGAAGGTTTGAACCAGGATGGCGTTGCGGTGGCGTATGCGACGGTGCTGCTGGAGAGCATCGGGCTGGCGGAGCCGATGGCTCGGATGACGGCTACGGCCGAGACGGAAGATGAGATGGATGCCGTGGTGAAGGGGCTGGTAGGCGGCAGCCGGGATGTTTCGGGGCTGGGGCGGAAGGTACCGAGTTTTGATACGGACGATCTGACTTAGTTTGGGTTATCGAGTGAGCCGAGGTGAGGAAGAGGTGGTGGCCATGCTCGTCCGGGTTGTTTTAGCTGGCTTAGTCGTCTCTGCTGGTCGTGTATGCGGTTGTGCCATGGAATGGGCTTGGAGGCACGATGGGCAGGTTGCTTGTTGCAGTGCTGATGGTTGCGGGCAGCCTAGGTGCGTTGTGCGTGGGTGCTGTGGGGCAGGCTCCGGTGGCGGGAGAGCCTTATACGATTCCGGTGCATGTGGATGAGGTGAGCGTTACGTTCAACGCACTGGATGAGAAGGACAAGGTGATTGAAGACCTTCAACTCTCGGACCTGCGGGTGGTGGATAACGGCAAGAAGATGAAACGGATGATCAGCCTGCGAAAGCAAAGCGATCTGCCGCTGCGGGTGGGGATTGTGGTGGATACGAGCGGGTCGATGAGGACGTCGCTGTGGCGTACGCGGCGGATTGCGGCGGCGCTGAGCGCGAAGATACTGCGGCACCAGTCGGACCAAGCTTTCGTGATGCGTTTCGACTTTGGATCGCTGGTGAAGCAGGATTGGACGGACGACAGTGCGGCACTGGATAGCGGGGTGCAGCGCGTTGCGGAGGATGCGGCGAGCCGGATGGGTGGGACGGCTCTCTACGACACGGTGTACACGGCGTGCCGCGACAAGTTTGGCAAGGAGCTTGCGTCGGGGCCGGAGACGGCGAACTTTATCCTGCTGTTTACGGATGGCATCGACAACAGGAGCCATGCGCTGATGGAGGATGTAATCGACATCTGCCAGCAGACGCATACGGCGATTTACATCTTTGCGAATGGGGAGAAGACGTTTCGCGATGCGGGGCAGAAGGTGCTGCAGGAGCTTGCCGCGAAGAGTGGAGGCAGGATCTTCTACGACAACGGGAAGAATGAGGTGGTGAGCAATCTGCGACTGATTGAGCGAGACCTGCGCAACAAGTATGTGGTGGTGTACAAGCCGGAAGGGTTCAAGGCGGATGGGTCGTTCCACAAGATCAAGCTGGATTGCCCGAAGAGGACAGCTTTTATCTTTACGCGGACGGGATATTATGCGCGGCGATGAGGGTGGTGATTGGTTGTGGGAGTTAGACTGCGAGTACTTCGAAATTTCTGTGAGGGCGCGATGACGACGATGAAGCTGGCGGTTGTGTGTAGTTTGGCGATGGGTTCGGTTGCGGGATTTGCGCAGGGGCCGGCGGCGGCTTCGGATGAGTTTGTGCGGACACACTTTGCGAAGTATGAGTATCGAATTCCGATGCGGGATGGGGTGAAGCTGTTTGCTTCGGTGTATGTGCCGCAGGTGGGGGCGTTCAAGGATGCGGGGCCGTATCCGATGCTGATGACGCGGACGCCTTATAGCTGCGCTCCGTATGGGGAGGACAAGTTTCCGGCGCGGGTGGGGCCGAGTGACCAGCTGATGCAGTCGGGGTACATCTTCGTGTGTGAGGATGCGCGGGGGCGGACGGCGAGCGAAGGGGTGTTCCAGGAGATGAATCCGCATGTGGACGAGAAAAAGTCCGCGAAGGATGTGGATGAGTCGAGCGATATGTACGACACGGTGGAGTTCCTGCTGAAGACGGTGGCGAACAATAACGGCAAGGTGGGGATAACGGGGATCAGCTATCCGGGGTTCTATACGTCGGCGAGCATTATTGATTCACATCCAGCGATTAAGGCGGCGAGTCCGCAGGCTCCGATGACGGACCTGTTCTTCAATGACGATGGGTACCATGGCGGGGCGTTTATGCTGGGGGCGAACTATGGGTTCTATCGGGGGTTCAAACCGCAGAAGAATCCGATTATTCCTACGGGTGGGCGAGACCCGTTTGCTACGCCAGTGACGGAGAATCCGGATACGTATGTGACGCTGCTGGGTGCGGGGAATACGGAGAACCTGGATCAGGGCAAGGCGTATCTGAACGGGGAGAACTGGCTGTTTCGCGACCAGGTGATGCATACGACGTATGACGAGTACTGGCAGAAGCGCGACCTATCGCGGCATATGAAGGGTGTGAAAGCGGCGGTGATGACGGTGGGCGGGTGGTTCGATGCGGAGGACCTGTCGGGGCCGTTCAAGACGTTTCATGCGATCGACAAGCTGAGCCCGGAGGCGGTGAACACGATTGTGGTGGGGCCCTGGACGCATGGCGGGTGGTCGAGGACGGATGGCGACCGGCTGGGGGATGCGACGTTCAACGCGAAGACTTCGCTGTTTTACCGGGCGCAGATTGAGATGCCGTTCTTTGAGCATTATCTGAAGGGCAAGGAGACGGCTCCGCTGCCGAAGGCTTATGTGTTTGAGACGGGCAGCAATGTTTGGAAGAAGTATGACGCGTGGCCGCCGAAGCCGGCGGTGGCGAAGACGCTTTACTTCCATGCGGGAGGGAAGCTGAGCTTTGTGGCTCCGACGGAGAAGGCGGGCGTGGATGAGTATGTGAGCGATCCGGCGCATCCGGTGCCGTTTGTGGAGTATCCGACGAGCACGGTGCCGCAGCGGTATATGGCGGACGATCAGCGGTTCGCGGCGAAGCGGAGCGATGTGCTGGTGTATGAGTCGGACGTGCTGACGGAGGATGTGACGGTGGTGGGGCCGGTGCGGCCGAAGCTGAAGATCGCTTCGACGGGGACGGACGCGGACTTTGTGGTGAAGCTGATTGACGTGTATCCGTACGACTACACGAGCCCGGGGGATGCGACGAACAAGCGGATTGTGGGTGCGGCACCGGTGGTGATGGGTGGATATCAGCAACTGGTGCGGGGCGAGCCGATGAGGGCGAAGTTTCGGGATAGCTGGGAGAAGCCAACCGCGCTGGTGCCGGGGAAGATGGTGAATGTGAACTCGGAGATGCCGGACATCAACCACACGTTCCGCGCGGGACACCGGATTATGGTGCAGGTGCAGAGCTCGTGGTTCCCGCTGGTGGACCGGAATCCGCAGACGTTTGTGGAGATTCCGCTGGCGAAGCCGGAACAGTTTGTGAAGGCTACGGAGAGCGTGTTCCGGAGTGTCGGGGCGGCTAGTGGGGTTGAGGTGTTGGTGATGCCGTAAAGGCAGGGAGCAGAAGGCTGCTGGTGGTTGCTTGGGTGGGGAGAACAGGCAATGGCAAGGGCAACCGCAGGTCCTTCGACTCCACCACTCGCAAAGTGCGCGAGTGGTTTTGCTCAGGATGACAGTTTTCGTTCGTGGGTTGAGAGAGGACAGGCAACGGCAAAAGCGAAATGCGGGGTTCTGACGGTTACCGCGCTATGGGCGGGTACGCTCAATTGTTCTTTCTAGCTGCTATTCGCTTCGCTCAGATTGACGACCTTAAGAGGTGATGACGAGCCTGGAAGGTTGGCTTAGAAGATTTTGACTCGGTCTTTGGGGGCGAGGTAGAGCTTGTCTGTGGGTTGGATGGGGAAGGCTGTGTACCAGGCGTCGTTGTTGCGTACGGTGAGGGCCCGGAACTGAGCGGGGGCGTGGGGGTCGGTGAGGATGGTGGCGCGGAGTGCGGCTTCGCGGGCTACGTTGCCCCAGTTCTGGCCGAAGGCGATGAAGAACTGCTGGTCGGGGGTGAGACCGTCTACGGTGGCGGGGGTGGGTTTGCCTTTGAGGGAGGAGTGATAGGCGTCGAGGGCGGCGGCGACTCCGGCTACGTCGGCTATGTTTTCGCCGAGGGTCTGGCGGCCGTTGAGGCTGAGATCGGGGAAGGGTTTGTAGTTGTCGTACTGGGCCGCGAGCTTGGTGGTGGAGACTTCGAAGTGGGCGAGGTCTTCGGGGGTCCACCAGTTGCGGACGCGGCCTTTGGAATCGAAGGCGGCCCCTTCAGAGTCGAAGGTGTGGGAGATCTCGTGGCCGATGATGGTTCCGATGGCTCCGTAGTTGGCGGCGGCGGGGGCCTGGGGATCGAAGAATGGTGGCTGGAGGATGGCGGCGGGGAAGTTGAGGCCATTATTGAGGGGGAGGTTGACGGCGTTGACGGTCTGGGGAGTCATGCACCACTCCTTGCGGTCGACGGGCTGGTCGATGCGGCTGAGGGCGTTGGTGTAGTCGAAGAGGCTGACGTTCCAGAGATTGTTGAAAAGGCTGGTGGGGAGGATTTCCAGGGCGGCGTAGCTGCGGTAATGGTCGGGGTAGCCGATGCCGATCTGGAAGGTGTTGAGCTTGGCGAGGGCTTCGGTTTTGGTGGCGGGGGCCATCCAGGTGAGGGCTTCGAGGCGGGCGCGGAAGGCGGCGAGAAGGTTGGCGACGAGGGCTTCGGCCTGGGCTTTGGCCTGGGGGGAGAAGTAGCGCTGGGCGTAGACTTTGCCGACGGCGTCGCCTAGTGCGGTGGAGACGAGGCGTGTGCCGCGGAAGTCGCGGGGGCGCTGTTGGGTGGCGCCGGAGAGGGTCTTGCCGAAGAAGTTGAAGTTTTCGTCGGCGAGGGCTTTCGAGGTGGCGGCGGCGTACGACTCGATGAGGTGGTAGGTGAGGAGGTCTTTCCAGGTGTCGAGGGGCTGGGAGGTGACGAGGGCTGACTCGGCGGTGAAGGCGGCGGGCTGCCAGACGATGAAGTTTTTTTTCCTGGAGAGATTGGCGGCGCGGAAGAATTCGGTCCAGTCTAGGCCGGGGGCTTTGGTGGAGAAGTCGGCGGGGTGCCAGGGGTTGTTGGCCTTGTGGATGTCTTCGCTATCGGCGAGAGAGATGTGGACTTTGGCGATGGCGGTTTCGAGGGCGAGAACGCGGGCGGCGCGAGTGTCGGGGTCGGAGAGTCCTGCGAGGCGGAACATGGCGGCGATGTGGGTGAGGTAGGCCTCGCGAACGGCCTTCATGCTGTCGGTGTCGGCGAGGTAGTAGTCGCGGTTGGGGAGTTCGAGTCCGCCCTGCATGAGGTATGGGGCGTAGTGGTCGGGGTCGTTGAAGCCGGGGGCTACCCAGAGACCGAAGAGATTGGCGGTGTGGAAGTTGGTGTTGTTGAGTGCGTCGACGTCGGCGCGGAGGGAGAGGCCGAGGGCAGCTGCGAGCTCGTGGGGGTTCTTGATGGTGTCGATGGCGACGAGGTGGGGTTTGAGGGAGTCGAGGCCGTGGGCTTCGATTCCGGGCTCGTCCATAAAAGAGTGGTAGAGGTCGGCGATGCGGGCTTCGTCGGAACCGGTGGGGCCGTTGGTTTTGGCGGCATCCTGAATGATGGCGGCGATGTTGTTGGAGGCGGCGTCGGTGAGGACGTTGAAGACGCCGATGGAGGCGCGGTCGGCGGGGAGGATGGTGCGGGCGACGAAGCCTCCGTTGGCGTAGAGGTAGAAGTTGTCGCCGGGGCGGACCTTGGGGTCCATGTTGGCGGTGGAGATGCCGTGGGTCTGGGAATGGGCTTGGGATTGGGCGGTCAGGGCGAGGCAGAGGAGGGCGGGGAGGAGGGCTTTGTGCAGGTGCATGGGGTCTGTTGCTCCGAGTGGCGGGGGGAGGTATCGCCGACGGAGAACATTATCGCCTAGTTGGGGGTATTGGTGTGGATGGGGCTGGTGGTGGGGATAGTGAGTAACCCCATGGTCGCGCGATGGGGCTGCGCGAACACGGGGCGCCCGGGTTGGTGGGGCTGGATTGAATCAGGCTTTGGCGAAGGGGGTAACGAGGGAGGGGCTGGTGGGAGTGAACATGACTCCGCCGGATTCGGTGAGGTGCCAGTCGTCTTCGAGGCGGATGCCAAATTCGCCGATGATGTAGATACCGGGCTCGTCGGAGAAGCACATGCCGGGGGCGAGGGGGGTGTAGTTGCCGCGGACGAGGTAGGGCCACTCGTGGCCGTCCATGCCGATGCCGTGGCCTAGGCGATGGGAAAAGTGCTTATAGTCGGGGCCGAAGCCGGCGTCGGTGACGACCTTGCGGGCGGCGTCGTCGATGGCATGGCAGGGGACGCCGGGGCGGGCTGCGGCGAGGGCTGCGGCCTGAGCTTTGTGGACGACGTCAAAGACGGTCTTTTGACGGTCGGTTGCCTTGCCGAGGACAAAGGTGCGAGAGATGTCGGACTGGTAGCCTTCGACGGTGCAGCCGTCATCGAGGAGGATGATTTCGCCCTCGCGGATGGTTTGCGGTTTGAGGGAGCCGTGGGGGAGGGCGGAGAACTCGCCGACCTGGCAACTGGCGTCGCCGGGGAAACCTGTACGGTCATAGGCGGCGGAGATCATGTTGGAGACGTCGCGGTTGGTCATGCCGGGCTTGATGGACTTCCAGGCGGCCTCGTAGACGGCGAGGGTGTTGTCGTTGGCGAGCTGCATGAGGGCGAGCTCGGCGGGGGTTTTGCGGCCGCGGGTTCCGAGGAGGACGGGGACTCCGCTGGCGATGGTGAGGGTGGGGCTGGCGTGGGCGATGCCGTCGGCGAAGAGGAACTGGGTCTTCTCTTCTACGGCGATTTTCGCGGTGGCGAGGCCGGCTTCCTTGAGGGCCTTGGCGAGGAGCTTGTAGGGGTCTTCGTCTTCGTTCCAGGTGTAGACCTTGGTGGTTGAGGCTGAGGGGAGTGTGGCGGGCTGGGCATCCATGCGCTCGCGGACGCGGCCTTCTTCAAAGACGGGGCAGACGACGAAGGGTGCTCCGGTGGCGGGGAGGGTCCAGCAGAAGAAGCGCTCGGACTGGCCCCAGGTGAGGCCGGTGAAGTAGCGGAGGGAGGTTCCGGTGGTGATGACGAGAGCACCGAGTTTGTTTTCGACGAGGAGCTTGCGGGCGCGCTCGAGGCGCTGCTCGCGCTCGGCGAGAGTGATGGGGGTGGCCTCGGCGTGGCGGTTGGTGAGGGCGGCGATGGCGGGGGGAAGAGGCTCGTCGGATGCGCGGTTGGGGCGCTGCGGGCGCTGTGCGTTTAGCGATAGAGAGGGAACGGCAGCTGCCGCGGCGGCGGAGGAGAGTAGGAAGCTTCTTCTGGTGGGCATTTGTTGGAATTGTAGCTTGAGTAAAGGCGAAATACGGACGCGGAGGGCGCGGAGGTCCGCAGAGGGCGCAGAGAAGGGCTGGTTTAAGGCGAGAGCGTCTGCGCGGTAATCGATTTGAGTGGGCGATTGTTGGATTATTGGGTGGTGGTGAGTTTGGGGGCGATGCTAGAGTTGGTTTCTGGTTGGTGGAATTGCGGTTTAGTTCTGGGCGGGGAGTGCTTCGACGATGGCGATGATTACTACGGTGCAGCTGCATATTCAGCAGCAGCCGGAGGCGCTGAAGTCTATGGGGTGTGAGGCTTCGGGGACGTTCAGCTGGCTGCTGAGCGGGATTACGCTGGCGGCGAAGATGGTGGAGTCGCGGATACGGTCGGCGGGGCTGGGCGATGTGTATGGGGCGTTTGGCGCGGAGAATGTGCAGGGAGATCAGCAGCAGAAGCTGGATGTATATGCGAACCAGGCTCTGCTGCATTGCCTGGGGCTGCGCGACAGCGTGGCTGCGCTGGTGAGCAAAGAGGATGAAGAGCCGGTGACGTTCAACCGTGATGCGGAGACGGGGAAGTACATTATTGTTTTTGATCCGCTGGATGGGTCGAGCAATATCGATGTAAATGTGAACGTGGGGACGATCTTCAGCGTGCGACGGAGGATGGCGGCGGAACTGGGGACGGTGGAGGAGTCGATATTGCAGCCGGGGTTTTGGCAGGTGGCGGCGGGGTACGTGGTGTATGGGCCGTCGACGGTGCTGGTGTATACGACGGGCAATGGCGTGCATGGATTTACGCTGGACCCGGCGATTGGGGCGTTTGTGTTGAGCAATGAACGGATGAAGATGCCGGAGCAGGGCAGTTACTACAGCGTGAATGAAGCGAATGGGGCGGGATGGCCTGAGGAGTATCGGGCGTACGTGGCGATGCTGCGGGATGGTGGGCTGGGGAAGGAGTACAGCTCGCGGTATATCGGGAGCCTGGTGGCGGACTTTCACCGGACGCTGTTGAAGGGGGGCGTGTTTCTGTATCCGCCGACTTTGAAGCAGCCTAAGGGTAAGCTGCGGCTAATGTATGAGGCGAATCCGCTGGCATTTATTGCAGAGCAGGCGGGTGGGATGGCTACGGGCGGCGGAGCGAACAACGGGGTGGGCAGGATTCTAGAGATTATGCCGGAGGGGATACATCAGCGGACACCGTTTTGCGTGGGGAGCAAGCGGGAGAGAGAGGCGCTGGTGGGGATGCTGGAGAAGTGAGAGAGTTTGCGGGAGTGGTGACCGATATTCGGCTGGAGTCACGCTCGGGGGGCGTGGCGCGTTGGCAGATGGCGGTTAGCGGGAGTGCGTTTGCGGCGGGCGATGTGGGGGAGCTGGAGGCGGTGGCTCCGAGTGGGGCGCGGCTTGTGGTTCAGGTGTTGGAGATGTTGGTGGATGCGGAGGGTGAGGTGTGGCATGTGGTGGAGAAGCCACTGGCTGCGGGGACCGCGGTGACAGGCAGGGTGGGCGGGGAAAAGATTTGAGTGAAGGGGATTCCGCTGCTACACTTGGGGAGCGGAGCGGTGCAGGGTGTGTGGGCCGCAGGTCGCATGGTGTGGGGCTGTAGCTCAGTTGGGAGAGCGCCTCGTTCGCAACGAGGAGGTCAGCGGTTCGATCCCGCTCAGCTCCACCAAAATTTTTAGGGTTTGTGGTTTGGCGCTCTGAGCAGCTTTATTACGCTTGAGCGCTTTTTGGTTGTCTGGTGTCTGGTGGCGGATTGCGGATGGTTATGGGTGCAATCAATAGAAGCTGGTGAATGGGGCGGGTGATGCAAGAGCCTGCTGCTGTATTGACTGGTAAACTGGGCATGTACCGAGGAGAGAACCATGTCAAACGAAGCAAAGTGCCCGGTGATGGGCGACGCAGGTCTGTCTACTGTTGCTGGCGCACGGAAAAACTCTGATTGGTGGCCCAATCAACTGAATTTGAAGCCGTTGAACCAGAATTCCCCATTGACGAGCCCCATGGGTGCGGGTTTTGATTACGCCGAGGAGTTCAAGAGCCTGGATCTGAATGCGGTAGTGCAGGATCTGCACGCGTTAATGACGACTTCGCAGGAGTGGTGGCCCGCAGATTATGGCCACTATGGGCCGTTGTTTATTCGCATGTCCTGGCATAGCGCGGGCACGTATCGCATTGCTGATGGACGGGGTGGGGCAGGTGCTGGGATGCAGCGGTTTGCTCCGCTGAACAGCTGGCCGGATAACGTGAGCCTGGATAAGGCGCGGCGTCTGCTTTGGCCGATCAAGCAGAAGTATGGCCGAAAGATTTCGTGGGCCGACCTGATGATCCTGACGGGGAATGTGGCGTTGGAGTCGATGGGTTTCAAGACGCATGGTTTCGCGGGTGGACGCGCAGATGTGTGGGAGCCTGAGGAGGTTTACTGGGGTCCGGAGAAGACGTGGCTGGGCGATGAGCGCTATAGCGGCGACCGTCAACTGGCGAATCCGCTGGCCGCTGTGCAGATGGGTTTGATTTACGTCAACCCGGAAGGGCCGAACAGCAATCCTGATCCGGTGGCTTCGGCACGGGATATTCGCGAGACGTTTGGGCGGATGGCGATGAATGACGAAGAGACGGTGGCGCTAATTGCCGGCGGACACGCGTTCGGCAAGGCACATGGGGCGGGCGACCCGGGCAAGTATGTGGGCGCGGAACCGGAAGGCGCGGGCATCGAAGAGCAGGGCTTTGGCTGGAAGAACAGCCTGGGCAACGGCGTGGGCGTGAACGCGATTACGAGCGGCCTGGAAGGTGCGTGGACGACGAACCCGACACGCTGGGACAACGAGTACCTGGAGAACCTGTTCAACTTTGAGTGGGAGCTGACGCACAGCCCCGCCGGTGCGGCGCAGTGGAAGCCGAAGGCCGGCGCTTCCGAGGGGACGGTGCCGGATGCGCATGATCCGGCGAAGAAACATCCGCTGATGATGTTTACGTCTGACCTCGCGCTACGTGAGGACCCGATTTACGAGAAGATTTCGCGGCGCTACCTGGAGCATCCGGAAGAGCTGGCGGTGGCGTTTGCGAAGGCTTGGTACAAGCTGACGCATCGCGATATGGGACCGATTGCACGGTACCTGGGGCCGCTGGTTCCGGCAGAGCAGGAGATCTGGCAGGATCCGACTCCGGCAGTGGACCATGATCTGGTGAACGATGAGGATGTGGCTGCGCTGAAGGCGAAGTTGCTGGCTTCGGGACTTTCGATTCCGGACCTGGTGACGACGGCGTGGTCTTCGGCTTCGACGTTCCGCGGCAGTGATAAGCGCGGTGGTGCGAATGGTGCACGGATTCGTCTGGCTCCGCAGAAGTACTGGGCGGCGAACAATCCGGCTGAGCTGGCGAAGATTCTGGATACGCTGGGGGCTCTGCAGACGGAGTTCAACGGGGCGCAGACCGGCGGCAAGAAGATTTCGCTGGCTGACCTGATTGTGCTGGGCGGTTCGGTTGCGGTGGAAGAGGCGGCGAAGAAGGCCGGCCATGACGTGAAGGTTCCCTTTACGCCGGGCCGTACGGACGCCTCGCAGGAGCAGACGGATGTGCACTCGTTTGCCGTGCTGGAGCCGATTGCTGACGGGTTCCGCAACTACAACCGGAAGGGCCATGAGGCCTTTGCGGCGGAGCTGCTGCTGGATAAGGCGAACCTGCTGACGCTGACGGCACCGGAGCTGACCGTGCTGATTGGTGGGCTGCGTGTGCTGAATGCGAACTTCGGGAAGTCGGAGCATGGCGTGTTTACGAAGCATCCGGAGACGCTGACGAATGACTTCTTTGTGAACCTGCTGGACATGAATACGAAGTGGCAGAAGTCGGCTACGGCGGACGGCGTGCTGGAAGGCACCGACCGGACGACGGGCGATGCGAAGTGGACCGGGACAGTGGTCGACCTTGTGTTCGGTTCGAACTCGCAACTGCGTGCGCTGGCCGAGGTGTATGGATCGAGCGATGCGCAGACAGTGTTTGTGCGTGACTTCGTGGCGGCTTGGACGAAGGTGATGAACCTGGATCGGTTTGACCTGGCTTAGTTGCTTGGTGCATTGAGAGTGGTAGAAATGCGGTCTCAATCTGGTTTCGGGATATCCGGAGCTGGGTTGAGGCTGTCCTTCGTTGGGTGATTGCTTGACATGGGACCGTGGGGAGGATATTCGTGGTGAGGCGCGCCGCGGGTGACGGGCCGCCTGCCCCGGAGAGCCTAAACAATCCTGATGACTGAACGCGCGTTGAACACTGTCCGCTATACACAATTTCTGATTCTTATCGCTGGCATGGGTGGTCTGCTATATGGGATCGATATCGGGATTATTGCGGCGGCGCTGCTGTACCTGAGCAAGACGGTGAACCTGACGGTTGAGCAGACGTCGATAATCGTGGCGGCTGTGCTGGGGGGAGGGATGTGCTCGTCGCTGGTGGCGGGGGTGCTGGCGGACTGGTTTGGCCGCAAGCGCATGATGGTTTTGAGCGGACTGATGTTCGTGGCGAGCGTGGGACTGATTGTGATTTCGCAGGGATTTGTGCCGCTGCTGATTGGGCGTTTGCTGCAGGGGGCGAGCGGAGGTGTGATTGCGGTGGTGGTGCCGCTGTACCTCGCGGAGTGCCTGGAGGCGAAGCATCGCGGCAAGGGGACGGCGGTGTTTCAGTTCATGCTGACGTTTGGGATTGTGATTGCGGCTTTGATTGGGTGGTACTACACGTCTCATGCGGAGAGCGCGATTGTGGCGGCGGCGGGTGACGTGGCAAGAATCAAGGCGGTGCAGGATGGCGCGTGGCGGGGGATGTTCCTGGCGGTTGTGTATCCGGGGCTGATCTTTACGGTGGGCTCGCTGTTTTTGAGTGAGTCGCCGCGCTGGCTGTTTCGGCGGGGGCGGAAGGATGCTGCGCTGGGGGCGTTGCGGCGGTCTTCGCCGGAGGATGAGGCTCAGCTGCAACTACGCGAGATGGAAGGGTTGGCCGCGGAGAAGACTGAGGGAGTGAAGGCTTCGGGATCGCTGATGCAGCGGAAGTATGTGATTCCGTTTGTGCTGGCTTGTATTGTGCTGGCGTGTAACCAGACGACGGGGATTAATTCGATTCTCAGTTTCCTCGTGATCATCCTGAAGCAGGCGGGGATGAGCGCGAGCCATGCGACGCAGGGCGATGTGGCGGTGAAGATTATCAACTGCGTGATGACGCTGGTGGCAATAGGGTTTGTGGACCGCAAGGGGCGGAAGTTTCTGCTGAAAGTGGGGACTGGTGGGATTATCGTCGCTCTGCTGGCGGGGGCGTTCCTGTTTCGGACGGTGGAGTCGAAGAGGGTGGATGAGAAGGAACGGCTGCAGCGGCTGGTGAGTGGCGACCGTTTGCAGATTTCGCTCGAGAAGGCGGGACTGGGCGATGCGCTGGGCGGGAAGCCGTTCAGCCTGACGGTTCTGTATACCTATGGCGCGGGTGATCGCGTGGTGACGGTGGTGAGCACGGATGCGAAGCCGATGATTGATATTGCGCCGGAGGCTGCGAGCGGCAAAGGGGCGGAGGGGGCTGGGACGCTGGTGATTAAGCGGGCGTTCTATGGGCCGGTGCCGAGCGAGACGACGGGCTGGCTGATCATGGGTTGCATGGCGCTGTTTATCGCGTCGTTCGCATTTGGGCCGGGGGTGGTGGTGTGGATTACGCTGTCGGAGCTGATGCCGACGCGGATTCGGTCGACGGGGATGGGGATTGCGCTGCTGCTGAATCAGGGGGTTTCGACGTTGATTGCCGCGGTGTTCCTGCCGGTGGTGGGGAACTATGGCTACGCCGCGATGTTCCTCTTCTGGGCGTTATGCACGGTGGTTTACTTTTCGACGGCGGCGTTCTTTTTACCGGAGACGAAGGGGAAGACACTGGAGGAGATTGAGGCGCACTTTGAGGGTGGGGCTGCGGTCGTGGCGATTTAGGGAGACGCTTGTGTCATCTCTGCTTCGAGTGACTCGACAAGGCGGTTCATTCGGTCTTCGTGCTGCTCGATGGATGTGAGGAGTTGGAACTGGTTGCGGGCGCGGTCGAGGTTCTGGGCTGGGCGTTGGGTCTTATAGTAGAGGTCTCCGGCGAGGTAGTCGGTGAGGAAGCGGAGACCCTGCTCGAAGGTGATTAGCTTACCGGCCGCTACGAGGTGGTGGCGCTCGGCGAGGGTGAGGAAGGTGCCAGCGGAGGCGAGGTAACCGCGCAGGAGAGCTTCGAACATGGGCCATTGCAGGGTGACTTTGGAGAGGTTCTGCTCGTCTTCGGGCGCGGGGCTGGTGGTGGTGCGGACCATGTCGCCGAAGTCGTAGAGGGCGAGGCCGGGCATGACGGTGTCGAGGTCGACGACGCAGAGGGCTTCGCCGGTGCGGTCGTCGAACATGACGTTATTGAACTTGGTGTCGTTGTGGGTGACGCGCTCGGGGAGCTGGGCGTCCAGGAGGATGCTGGCGAGGGGCTGGAGGCTGAGGGCGAAGTCGATCTCGGGCTGGGCGAGGGGGACGCGGTTGGCGGCGTCGGCGGTGATGGCCTGTTGGAGCGCGGCGAAGCGTTTGGGGGTGTGGTGGAAGTCGGGGATGGTGTCGTGGAGGCGGGGCGCGGGGAGGTCAGCGAGCTGATGCTGGAAGAGGCCGAAGGCTTTGGCGGCCTGATAGGCTTGGGCGGGGGATTCGACGATGTCGAAGGAGTGAGCGTGCTCGATGAAGGGGTAGGTGCGCCAGTGGTTGCCGAAGTGGTCGGTGTGCAGGGGTCGGGCGTCGCGTGTGGGGATGAGGGTGAGGGTGCAGCGGTGGGCGTCGGGGTGGGCTGGGAAATTGTTAGCGAGTTTGGCGGCGAGGTGAATGGTGACACGTTGGATGTTCTGCATGAGCGCGGCGGGGTCGCGGAAGATGTGGTGGTTGATGCGCTGGAGGAGGTAGCGGGTGGGGATGGCGTTGTGGTGGAAGGTGACGCAGTAGGAGTCGTTGATGTGGCCGCTGCCGGTTGGGTGGGCAGAGACGAAGGTGCCGGGGATGTCGAAGGCATGGGCGATTGCGGCTAGATCGAGGGTGAGCTGGCTCATGCGAGGCGCTCCGGGTATTCGCCGGCGGCGATGAGGGCTCGAATGCTGGCGGCGACTTGGGGGATGTCTTCGCGGTAGGTGATTCCGAACCATCGGTCGGGTGTGTGGAGGACGCGGACGCGGGCGCGGGCGGTGGCGGTGGTGATGAGGTGGTTGACGAAGCTGGGTAGGAAGGCTTCGGCGGTGAGGTCGGCTGGGTGCTGCAGGAGGAATTCGGTGAAGTAAGCGTGGAGCGCGGGGAAGATGGCGGGGGTGAAGCCCCAGATGTTCATGGAGACGAGTTCGTCTCCGGTGAGTTGGGTGATGTGGCCGTCGGGGGAGGTGCTGCGGGCGTGGGTGCCTTCGGGGGCGATGTGGGTGAGCTCGCGGATGGCCTGGAGGTTGCTGTCTGCGTCGAGCTGGCAGATGCCTCGGGAGACAGCGCCGAAGGTGGAGAGAGTGTTGCGGAGGGGGAAGGCGACCATGGCGCAGTCTGGCGAGCCGGAGGTGAGGTGATGGGCGAGAAGGCGGAAGCTCTGGGCTCCATAGAAGTCGTCTGCGTTGATGACGGTGAAGGGTGTGTGGATGGCGGGTGCGGCGACGAGTACGGCGTGGGCGGTGCCCCAGGGACGGGAGCGGCCGGGTGGAGGGACGAAGCCGGAGGGCAGGGCGTCGAGCTGTTGGAAGACGTAGTCGACTGCGATGCGGGAGGAGAAGCGGGTGCCGATGGTTTGGCGGAAGGCGGATTCGTTTTCCTTGCGGATGACGAAGACGACGCGTGAGAAGCCGGCGCGGACGGCGTCGTAGATGGAGTAGTCGAGGATGGTTTCGCCGGCGGGGCCGACGGGGTCGAGCTGTTTGAGGCCGCCGTAGCGGCTGCCCAGACCAGCGGCCATGACGAGTAGAGTTGGCGGCGGAGTGGGCGGCATCACGATATGACCATGATAGCGATGGTTGGGCGGATTGCGGAAATTGGAGATGGGTTGCGAGGAGTGTGGGATTTAACGGTGAGGCGGGTTTGATTGCGTAGTATGGGGATTGGATGGACAGCGATCGTATGAGGCTGCGATTGGGAGTTGAAGTGCAATTGGGTGGGCCCGCTTGGACGATGCTTCGGGTGCTGGCGGTTGCGCTGTGCACGACTGCGATGGGTTGCGCGCAGGAGATGAGTTCGGCGGCGGTGAGCGTGGCGGCTTCGTGTGCGCCGGTGCGGTCGGATTTGTTTGCGGGGCTGGTGCCTTCGATGCCGGATGCCGCGGAGCATCCAAAGGTGGCGGCGGCGCTGCGGCTTGGATATACGCGGTGGTATGGGGTGAAGAACCGGGAGTCGGCGGGTGGGTTGCTGCAGGCGACGCAGGATGTTGCATTGGCCGAGAGGAGTGTGTGCGGCGAGGCGCTGGCGGAGTTCGGACTGGCGGAGTATGCGGATGACTTCAACTTCAACGAGGCCAAGGAGCTTTACGAGCGTGCGACGGAACTATTTCGCAGGATAGGTTCCGGCGTGGGTGTGGCGCGGGCGGAGTTTGAGATAGGACGGGGGTATGCGACGCAGGTCGATTTGAAGAATGCGTCCGCTTATTACGTGCGGGCGGCGCAGGGGTTTGATGCGGCGGGTGATGTGCGGTCGAGCCTGGTGGCGCGGCTGGCGAATGTACGGTATGCCTCGACGAAGAACTATGGTGAGTTGGTAGCGGAGGCCCATGCGAATCGACCGCCGTGCGTGGAGGCGCAGGTGCAACAATACTGGTCGGACTACATTTACACGTCGAATCATTTTGCGGAGTCGATGGCTCATTCCGAGCTTGCGGCGGCGCTGTATTCGGGATGTCCGACCATGAAGACGCAGCGTGCTGCCTTGTTGACGAGCATGGGGAGGATGGAACGGCAGCAGGGACCTCCGCTGGTAGCTCTGGAGCACTATCGTGAGGCGTTGCGGTTACAGCGGGAATCGGGCGAACTTTCGTACGTGCCGCAGACGTATAACGCGATGGGTGTGGCTTACGAGAGTATGAAAGACTTCGCGCACGCGGTTCCGATGTACCAGAAGGGACTGGCACATGCGGAGGAGATACATTCCGCGCCGTACATTGCGTTTCTGAAGGCAAACCCGGGAACGGCGTACGCGGACTCGGGAGAACCGAAGCGGGGTATTCCGCTGTTGCTGGAGGCGTCGAAGGACCTGCCGAGGGAGTATCTGAAGTGCGTGCGCTTTGGGCAACTGGGCAATGCGTATGCGCGCGCCGGCGACAAGGTGCAAGGGATCGCGAGAGATCAGCAGGCGCTTGCGGCGTGCCGTCAGGACCACCAGACGGAACGGATTATGCAGAATCTGGATAATTTATCCGTGGCTGAGCTTTCGCTGGGCCGGAATGAGGACGCGCTGCGCGATTCTCGGGAGGCGCTGGTTCTGGTGGAAGAGACGCGGGCGCACCTGTTGGCGGCGGATGCGTACAAGCAGGGGTTTACGGCGCAGACCATGACGCTGTACAGCACGGCGATTGCTGCGCTGACGGCGCTGCATCGTCCGGGGGATGCACTGGAGACCGCGGAACAGGCGCGGGCGCGCGCGTTTCTGGATTTGATGGGGAGCCAGAAGGTGGCGGCGGGGGTGAAGACGGTTTCGGTGGCACTGGCGCCGGGACGCAAGGAGTTGATGCAGAGTCCGGAGCAGGTGGCGCCGTTGCGCATTGCGGCGATGCTGGAGACTAGGGGAAGGCTGCACTCCACATTGGTGGCGTATTGGATTGCGGAGGAGAGGTTGTATGTTTGGGCGGCTCGTCCGGGAGAGCCGGTGGTGGAAGCTACGGTGCCAGTGTCGAGAGCCCGCCTGGCGCAGCTGGTGGCGGCGACGCACAGACCTGCGCAGGGAGATGCGGAGAGCGCGGCGGCGTGGAGGACGCTGTATCGGCTGCTGATCGCGCCGGTCGAGGGGCAACTGCCGAAGGGGGATGGAGATCTGTTGACGATTGTGCCGAGTGGGCCACTGTTTGCGCTGTCGTTTGCGGCTTTGAAAGCTCCGGATGGGCACTACCTGGCGGAGCGGTTTCGGACGCATACGATTGCTACGGTGGGGCTGCTGCAATTTACGCAACGAAATGCGGCGACCGCGGCGAAGGTGACACCACACTTTCTGTTTGTGGCGGATCCGTTGCATCTGCCGAATGGGCCGGATGGACATGCGCTGCCTGCGTTGCGGGGAACCGGGGTGGAGGTGAATACGATTGCGAAGCTGCTGCCGGCTGGAGCTGTGACTCGGCTGGAGGGGCGAGACGCGAGCATCGCGGGGGTGACGGAGGCGCTGACAGGTGCGACGACGATCCACTTTGCGACTCATGCGGTGATTGATGACGCGGACCCGGGGGCGTCGTTCCTGGCGCTGGAGGATGAGCAGCGGAACGGTAAGCTGAGTGTCGCGGATATTTACGGGTTGCATCTGCACAGCAGGCTGGTGGTGCTGAGTGCGTGCAGGACGGGGTTAGGGAAGATTACGGGTGATGGTGTTTCGGGGATGAGTCGAGCGTTCTTCTATGCGGGCGCGGGGTCTGTGTTGAGTATGCTGTGGGATATTGCGGACCAGCCTACGGCGGAGTTTCTGCCGCGGTTGTATGCGGGGCTGGCAGCGGGGCAGACGTCGAGTGCGGCTTTGCGTTCGGAGCAGCTCTCGATGTTGCGGGATTTGCGGCGAGGGAAGATAAAGGTGGCTACGGCGTCCGGCACGGTGACGTTGCAGCCTGACCCGGCGTACTGGGCGGCGTTCTCGCTGGCGGGCGAGCCGTAGGGAGTGCTTTGTGATGAAGAGGCTTGTCGTGATGCTGCTGGGGTGTGCAGTGATGGGGCATGGGCAGAGTAGCGTTGCGGCTTCGGCTGGGCTGGAGCGTGTGCTGCGTGGGGCGCATGGTGCGGGGATGGTGGTGGATGTGCCTTCGGGACGGGTGCTGGCTAGCTATGGAGCGGTAGATCGTGAGGCGACGCCGGGGTCTACGCTGAAGCCGTTTGTGCTGCGGGCTGCGCTGGAGGGTGGGGCGGTTTCGGAGCGGGCGACGGTGGCTTGCAGGCGGACGCTGATAGTGAAGGGACACAACCTGACGTGCGTGCATCCGCGGGCGATCACGGTGATGGATGCTCGGGAGGCGCTGGGAGAGTCTTGTAATCAATACTTTGCGACGGTGGCTGGGCGGATGGGCTCGGGTGCGCTGGTGGAGGGGTTGCGTGCGTATGGATTGCGGCCGGCGGGGTCGGTTGTGTCGCCGGATGAGCGGGTGCTGCTGGCGCTGGGGGTGGAGGGGATTCAGGTGTCGCCGAAGGAGCTGGCGGAGGCTTACCGGAGGCTGGCGGTAGAGATGACGGGGTCGCAGCGGGGTTCGCTGGGGGTGGTGCGGGATGGGTTGATGCAGTCGGTGGAGACGGGGATGGCGCATGCTGCGTATGCGCCGGGCGTTGCGTTGGGAGGGAAGACGGGGACGGCGGATGGGCCGGATGGGGGGCGGAGTCATGGGTGGTTTGCGGGGATTGTGTTCGCGGGGTCGAAGGCGGAGCGGGTGATCGTGGTGTTTGTGCCGGATGGGAATGGGAACGATGCGGCGGGGCTGGCCCGGCAGATTGTGGTGGGGCGATGAAGAGGCTAGCGTTTTTGCTTGCGTTGGGTTCGGTGGTGGTGAAGGCTGAGGGGCCTGCGGCTGCGGATGTGACGGTGCGGCTATTTTCTACGCGGGTGGTGGCGTCGGTGGTGATTGTGCCGGTGGAGGCGACGCTGCGGGTTTGTGCGCGGTGTGCGGAGACGCTGGTGTCAGGGCGGTTGGTGGTGGAGGCGGCTGCGGGGCGGTTGATGGTGGGGGGGAAGAGGGTTGAGTCGTTGGAGCTGACGGGGCAGTTGAAGGTGTCGACTGGGGAGGGGCCGGTGTCTGTTGGGGCTGGACGATGGAGGATTGCTGCGGCGAAGGATGGGCTGCATGTGCTGCTGACGCTGCCGAGTGAGCGGTATGTGATGGCGGTACTTTCGAGTGAGGCCGGGGTGGGGGATTCGGCTGAGGCGTTGAAGGCGCTGGCGGTGGTGGCGCGGAGTTTTGTGCTGACGAACGGGGCGCGGCATGGGGTGGAAGGTGTCTGCGATAGTACACATTGCCAGGCGCTGCGGATGGGGGTGGTGTCGACTCGGATTGAGGAGGCGGTGCGGGCTACGACGGGCGAGACGCTGTGGTGGAAGGGGTCGCGGGTGCCGGGGTATTTTTCGCAGAGCTGCGGGGGGATGACGGAGGATGCGGCGGAGCTTTGGGGTGGGGCGCGGCGGCCCTGGCTGGTGGCTCATGCGGATGCGTACTGTCAGCGGGATTCGGGTCAGTGGCGGGTGGCTTTGCGTGAGGCGGAGTTGCGGCAGGTGCTAGAGGCGGAGGGGTGGCGGGTGCCGCGCGTGGATTC
>Ga0123336_10001136_pt1 | contig 25009 bp, 21 predicted proteins | sample SSSSmetaG_FD_96466 | JGI IMG/M metagenome (GOLD analysis project Ga0123336, IMG submission 96466) | Glacier valley bacterial and archeal communities from Borup Fiord, Nunavut, Canada, to study Microbial Dark Matter (Phase II) - ​SSSS metaG | ecosystem: Environmental > Aquatic > Freshwater > Ice... | reverse complement strand
TTACTTGAAGCCGCCGTAAAGTCCGTAATCTGCCGCGGCCCATTGTTGTACGTAAAAACCGCAACCTCGTCGTACGCGGCAAACGCACCCTGCATCGCCGCAAGCGCATTGTTCACCTTCGCCATGTTGTCGAAGGTCAGGCTCTGGTCCACCACCAGCGCCACCGAGAGCGGAAACGGGTCCACCGTAAACAGCCGCATCTGCTGCCGCAGTCCGTTCTCGTAAATACGCACATCGCGCCACGTCAGCCCCGGAACCAGCTTGCCCTTGTTGTCCTTCACCGTAAACGGCACTTCAACAAAGTTCACCTGCTGCCGAATAATGTAGCCTTGCCCCTGCCCAGCCGCTGGCAAATCCGGCGTAGCCCCATCATCGGGTGCCGCCTGCGTACTGCTCGGCGAAGCCGGCAACGCAGTCCCCGGCAGTGTCGTCCCCGGAGCCTTCTGCCCATCGCTCGCCGTATCACTCGCCGCCGCCGCATCACCATTACTGGTCGAGGTCGTCCCCTCGCCCGGCGTAATCTTCCCCAGCGGCACAATCTGTGGCCTCGGAGCGTCCGGAATCGCCTGCTGTGCAGCAGCCGGTGCCTGCGCCGTCCCTGCCTGTTGTGCCGCCAGCGTCATCGCCAGCGCCAGAATCAATCCGTTATGCGTCAAAGCCTTACCCCCATACCAGCCAAAACCGGGCTCACAGTCCCAGGGCCCGGCACATTCCATCATTCAGACTACCAGCGCACCAAACCCACGTCACGCCAGCAATCCCGCTAAACCCTACCTCTGTTTGACGCACTCCACCCCCAAGCCGTTGCGCCACCCCTCAATTCGCCGTTCCACCCTGCAACCTGCCCTCCATGCCCCGCATCCAGGTCTCGCACTTCGGAAATAGTCCAACTGCCCTCCTGTATCGTCTAAACAATCATGCGCCCCCTTCTTCTCGCCGCCGCAGCCCTCTCCTTCACCCTCGCCTCCGCCCTCCACGCGCAGGAGGCCCCCTCCCCCGGAGGCCCGCCCCCCAAAAGCTCCGCCGCCGATCCGAATGACGCCCAGCCCCGCGACATAGGCGACGTCCAGACCCTCAAGGTCAACGTCAACCTCGTCAACGTCTACTTCTCCGTCCGCGATAGGAATGGCTTCATCACCAACCTCCACAAGGACGACTGCTCCATCGCCGAGGACAAGGCCCCCCAAGTCATCAAGAACTTCACCCAGGAAAAGACCCTCCCCCTCACCATCGGCATCCTCCTCGACACCAGCGGCAGCCAGCAGAACGTCCTCCCCCTCGAACAGGACGCCGGAGCCCGCTTCCTCAAGGAAGTCCTCACCCCCAAGGACGAAGCCTTCCTCATCTCCTTCGACATCAACATCGATCTCCTCGCCGACTACACCAACAACCCCACCGAGCTCCGCCGCGCCATGAACCGCGCCCAGATCAACACCGGAGCATCCTCCGGCGGGGTCACCGGAAACGCCCGCACCGGCGGAACCAAGCTCTACGACGCCGTCTACCTCGCCGCCCACGACAAGCTCAAGCAGGAAGCCGGCCGAAAGGTCCTCATCCTCCTCACCGACGGCGGCGAAAACGGCTCCGAAGAGACCCTCAAATCCGCCACCGAGGCCGCCCAGAAGTCCAACGCTATCATCTACGTCATCCTCATCGCCGATAGCGGCAACTTCGGGCAGTTCTCCTTCGGAGGTACCGGAGACATGGACCGCCTCACCAAGGAAACCGGTGGCCGCGTCATCAACGTAGGCAACAACGGCCGCAAACTCGAAGACGCCTTCAACCAGATCCAGGACGAGCTACGCACCCAATACCTCCTCAGCTTCACCCCCACCAACCGCAAAATCGACGGAACCTTCCGTAAACTCGACATCTCCTGCGGCAAAGAAGGCAAAGTCCAAACCCGCAAAGGCTACTACGCCATCGCCGGCGGCGCAGACGACAACTAAAGGGCAGCGCAGAACAGCCAGGAACAGCGCAGAACAGCCAAGAACAGCACAGAACAGCCAAAAAAAGCGCAAAACAGCTTGCTCCTGGGGTAGGTCCAGGCTTTAGCATGGACATTAAAGCCCCCCCCACCAATCCGGGCTTTAGCCCCCGAGGTGTGCCCTCCTCGAATGCACCGCCAATCTCAACGCAAAACCACCGAACGAAGACCCCTGTATCTCGCCTTTACTGTTCTTCGCTGCCTTACGCTGTCCTTAGCTGCCACTAAGCCTCCATCGCCCCCGAATACACCGCCATCCCAGCCACCGCATCCACTCCCATCGCATCCAGGTCATCCACCTCCTGCTGCGACTTGATCCCCCCCGCCACAATCAACTGCCGCGCCGTACACGCCCGCAGCACCGCCGCCACATCCAGCGGAAACCCCGTCATCATCCCTTCCGTATCCACATGCGTATACAGGAACGCCGCACAGTAATCCTCCAGCCAGGTCACCGCCTCCTCCGGCGTCAGGTCGACGGAGTCTTTCCACCCCTTCACCGCCACCTTACCCCCCTTCGTATCCACGCTGAAAACCAGCGCCTCCTCCCCCAGCCCCTTCTTCAACCCCGCCGCAAACTCCAGGTTGATGATCTTGTGCCGCCGGGAAGGTTCGGTTGCCCCATCCTTCGCGGCCTCTTGCGAAGGGTGGGAGTGAAAGAGGCTAGACCCATAGATCACCCGCTTCGCCCCCGCATCCAGCAGCGCCTGCCCATCCTCCGCCGTCCTTAGTCCACCACCCACCTGGCAAGGCAGCCGCTTGCAGATCATCTCGATCAGCGCGCGATTCTCCCCCTGCCGCATCGCCGCATCCAGGTCAATCAACTGCACCACCGGATACTTCGAAAACCGCTCAATCCAATACTCAAAATCATCAAACGCCAGCTTCAGCTTCTCGCCCTGAACCAGCTGCACAATCCGCCCACCCATCAAATCAATCGAAGGTATCAACATCTAGAGATGATAACGCGGCTAACTAGGCCGATCTATGCTGAAGGAGGGACGTATATGACACTGTCAACGAGAATGAAGTTAACGAATTTGTCGTAGGGTCCTCGCACCGTTTCGTGAAAGTAGGCCCCCTGACGATCAATGAAAAATCTTCCACCGCTTGGGCGGTGTGCCAAGTACAAGTCGGCCACTTCTGAGAGTTTCGGGAATTCACCTCTTAGATAGACTCTGTTTTGTCTTTGGGTGAAGCCGCGGGTCACAAATGGATATACATCGCCATCGGGTTCCGCGCTGAAGACGGCCCACCAGTCCGGTCGGTCTTTTATCTGGCAGGCGCGGAAAACACTCAAATCGACAGTTGATATGGTGATTTGTTTCATTGGATAGTTGAGCTAGAAATAAGTTAACACGGCAGCCGCACACTCACCCCCGCCGCCCTCAACTCAGCCTTCAGCTCCCGCGAATCCGTCACCCCAAAATGAAAGATACTCGCCGCCAGCGCAGCATCCGCCTTCCCCCTCCCAAACACCTCCGCAAAGTGAGCCGCACTCCCCGCCCCCCCGCTCGCAATCACCGGAATCTGCACCGCCGCACTCACCATCGCCGTCAGCTCGCAATCGAAGCCGTTCCGCATCCCATCCGTATCCATGCTCGTCAGCAGAATCTCCCCCGCCCCGCGCTCCTCCGCCTCCCGAGCCCAGTCCACCACCCACAGCCCCGTAGCCTTCCGCCCGCCGCTCACATAAACCTCGGCATCCTCAACAGCTTTCGCTCCGGTCGCACGACGCGCATCAATCGCCACAATCACCGCCTGCGCCCCGAAGCTCCCGCCAATCTCCCCAATCAACTCCGGCCGCGCAATCGCCGAAGAGTTGATGCTCACCTTATCCGCCCCCGCCGTAAACACGGCCTCCGCGTCCTCCGCACTCCGAATCCCGCCCCCCACCGTAAACGGCACAAACAGCTTCTCCGCCGCTCGCTTCACCGTATCCAGCAGGGTCCCGCGCCCTTCATGTGTCGCCGTAATATCCAGCAGCACAATCTCATCCGCCCCCGCCGCTGCATGACGATGCGCCAACTCCGCCGGATCCCCCGCATCCACAATATCCACGAACTGCACACCCTTCACCACCCGCCCCCCCCGCACATCCAAGCAAGCAATAATCCGTTTCGTCAGCACGTTTCCTACCTCACACTTCCAACATCGTCATTCTGACCCTGAGCGAAGCCGAAGTGGAAAAACCCCCGCATTTCGCCTATGCCGTTGTCTGTCGTTAAATCCGTCTTAGCTCTTGCTCTTGCCTTTATCCGTGCCTATCCGCGAAAATCCGTGGTCGCATTTTCGTCTCTACAACTCCAAAAAATTCTCCAAAACCTTCAACCCAACCACACTCGACTTCTCCGGATGGAACTGCACCCCCATCACATTCCCCCGCTCCACCGCCCCCGTAAACCCGCCGCCATAATTTGTAACCGCCGCAGTATCCTCCGACACCGGAGCCCGCCACGAGTGCGTGTAGTACACAAACCCACCCTCAGCCACCCCGCGCAGCAAACGCGACCCCTCCCTCACCCCTTCGAGCGAGTTCCAACCCACATGCGGCGACTTCAACTCCGCACCTTGGACTGAGTGAGTAAAGTCCAGGGCAGGGAACCGCTCACACATCCCCCCAAAATGCCCCAGCCCCGGAATTCCCGGAGCCTCAGTCGAACCCGCATACAGCCACTGCAACCCCACACAAACCCCCAGGAACCACGCGCCCTTCGCCACACTCTCCCGCACCGCCTCCGTAATCCCCAGGTCGGTCAGCAACTGCGTCGCCTGAAAGTGCCCCACCCCCGGCAGCACCACCTTATCCGCCGCCGCCACCACCGCCGGATCCTGCGTCACCACCACATCCGCAGCACCCAGATAGCGCAGCGCCTTCACCACACTCGTAAGATTCCCCGCCTTGTAATCAATCACCGCAATCATGCATTCATCCGTTTCAAAAAATCGGTGTCATCGGTGCAAATCGGTGTTAAGTCTTTCGCCCGCGGCTACAGCAGCCCCTTCGTACTGGGCAGCATCTCCCGCATCCGCTCATCCCTGCTGCAGGCCCCGCGCAGAGCCCGCGCAAACGCCTTGAAAATCGCCTCAATCTTATGGTGATTACTCCGCCCATACATCGTCTTCACATGCACATTCGCCTTCGCCCCCCGCGCAAATCCATCGAAGAAGTCCGCCAGCAGCTCACTTTGGAAGTCACCCACCAGCCGCACCTTCACCTTGTCATCGACTACGTACGAAACACGCCCGCTCAAGTCGACCGCAGCCACAGCCAGCGTCTCATCCATCGCCATCACAAAGTACCCGGCGCGCATAATGCCTTTCTTATCGCCCAGCGCCTTGCCAAACGCCTCGCCCAGCGCGATCCCCACATCTTCCACCGTGTGGTGCTGGTCGACGTCCAGGTCACCCTTGCACGTCAGCGTCAGGTCGAACCCGCCATGCCGTGTAAACAGCTCCAGCATGTGATCGAAGAACCGAATCCCCGTCGACACCTTATAAACGCCCTGCCCATCCACCACCAGCCTCAACGCAATCTGCGTCTCCGTCGTATCCCGCTTCACCGATCCCGTCCGCACCTTCAAACTCTTTGTCGCCATCTACGCACTCCATCCAATCTCTTGCAATGATTCCTTCAGCGCCGCCAGCCCGCGCGTCACATGCTCTTCCACCCCAATCGTAATCCGCACAAACCCATCGCAGCCCGGGTCCGTCGAGCGGTCCCGCAGCAATACCCCACGCGCCCGCATCGCCGCCACCAGTTCCTTGTGCTTCGCACCAATCCTCATCAGCACAAAGTTCGCATGGCTCTCGAAGAATGGCACGCCCAATTCCCGCAGCCCGGCCATCATCCGCTCACGGCCCACGCGCACCTGCTCCGCATACCAGGTCAGATATTCTTCGTCCGCGACCGCCGCCGGCAGGCAATCCAGCGCCATGCCATTCACGTTGTACGGCGAGCTCACCTTGCACACATACTTCAGCAGCTCCGCCGGCCCCGCCAGCATCCCGATCCGCAGATTCGCCAGCCCATACGCCTTCGAGAAAGTCCTCGCCACAATCAGGTTCGGAACCTTCCCCACATCCTGCATCGTCGTCTCGCCGTGGAAGTGGTAGTACGCCTCATCCACCATCAGCACTGCCTGTGGAGCCGCCTTCGCAATCGCCAGCAACTGCTCCCGGCTCACCACCGCACCCGTCGGGTTGTTCGGCGAAGCCACAATAATCAGCTTCGTCTTCTCCGTAATCGCCGCCAGGAAACGCTCAAACGGAAACGCCAGCGTCTCATCCGACTGCACTCTCACAATGTTCCGCGTCATCATCTGGATGCTCACGTCGTACATAAAAAATCCCGGCGTGGCGATCATCGCCTCGTCGCCCTCCTCCAGAAAAGCGCAAGCCATCAGGTGGATCGCTTCATCCAGTCCATTGGTCAGCACAACCTGACTCGGCTCCAGCCCAAAGTGCTCCGCCACAATCTTCTCCACCGGCGCTCGCTCGGGATACTTCGTCAGCCCCTCCGCCGTCACCTTCCGCAGCCGCTCCAGCACCTTCGGCGAGGGCGAAAACGTGTTCTCGTTGAAGTCCAGCCGTAGCGCATCCCGCCCCGCCAGCGGCGGATGATATTCCGGCATCTCCAGCACGGCCTTACGCGGCTTTACAGTTTTCACATCTGTAACCGATTCAGTAGCAATCATCGCATCTTCACCCGCACGCTCTCTGCGTGCCCCTTCAAGCCTTCAGCCTCAGCCAGCGCAATCGCATGCGGCCCCATCTTCGCGAGCCCCTTGCGCGTGTACTCCTGCACCGTAATCACCTTCACGAAATCCATCACACTCAGTCCGCCCCGCACCCGTCCCACGCGCCCCGTAGGCAGCACATGGTTCGGCCCGGAGATATAGTCCCCCATCGACTGCGGCGCATACCGCCCCACAAACACTGACCCAGCATTCCGCACCCACTTCAAATCCGCCGCCGCATCCACCGTCAGGTGCTCCGGAGCCAGCCGGTTCGTCAGCTCCTGCGCCTCCTGAACCGTAGCTGTTACAAATACACAACCCTGTGCTGCCAGCGACTGCTTCGCCAGCACATAGTTCTTCGCCTGTACCTTCACCTCAGCCACCACCGCCTGCGCCAGGGCCTCATTTGCGGTAATCAAAATCGCCAGCGCCTCCGGATCATGCTCCGCCTGCGCCACCAGATCAGCCGCAATCCCAATGGCATCGCCCGTCTCGCTTGTCACCACAATCTCCGTAGGCCCCGCCGGCATATCAATCCCGCACTCACTCGAAACAAGTGTCTTCGCCGCGGTTACAAATAGATTTCCCGGCCCCACAATCTTGTCCACCCGTCCAATCGTTCCCGTCCCGTAAGCCATCGCCGCAATCGCCTGCGCTCCACCCACCCGGTAGAACTCCGTCACTCCCGCCAGCCACGCCGCCGCCATCGTCTCCTTCGCCGGCTTCGGCGAACACACCACAATCCGCTCCACCCCTGCCACCTGCGCCGGAGTCACCGTCATCAGCAGCGTACTCGGCAGCGGATATCGCCCGCCCGGCACATAGCAACCCACGCTGCCCAGAGACCGCACAATCTGCCCCGTCTTCACGCCGTCTACCGGAGAAATCGTCCACTCCTTCGCCAGCTGAGCCTCGGCAAACGCCAGGATATTACCCCGCGCCACCATCATCGCCGCCTGCAACTCGGGAGCCGTGCCCTCCCACGCCGCCCGCATCTCCTCCGCAGAAACCAGCAGCCCCGCCCCAGTCTTCCCCGCAACAGCAAAGCCATCAAACTTCACCGCATACTTCACCAGCGCCGCATCGCCACCCTTACGCACATCCGCAAGAATCTTCCGCACCACCGGCTCAACCTTCGCCGTATTCACCGCGCCCCGCTGCTCCAGCGCCCCAATCAGCGCGGCCGCAGCCTTCGCCCCTCGTCCAAACGTACGAACCAGCTTCATCTTTCGCTCCATTAGCAACTAGAAAATAACAACTAGAAACTACTTCTAAAGAACAACCTTGCTCAACGGATACTCCACGATCCCCGTAGCGCCCGCGGCCTTCAGCTTCGGAATCACATCCCGCACCTGTGCCTCTTCCAGAATCGTATTCAGTGCCACCCACTCCGCATCGCTCAGTTGCGAAACCGTCGGCGAATTCAGCGCTGGCAGCACGCCCAGCACGGCGTCCAGATCGGTCTTCTTCGCATTCAGCATCAGGCCCACGCGGCCCTGCGCGGCGATCGCGGCATTCAGCATCAGCGAAATATTCTCAATCTTCTTTCGCTTCCACTCATCCTTCCACGCCGTCTTGTTGGCGATCAGCTGCGTCTCGCTCTCCATCAGCGTCTCAATAATCCTCAGCCGGTTCGCCCGCAGGCTCGACCCCGTCTCCGTCACCTCGACGATCGCATCCGCCAGCGTCGGCGGCTTCACCTCCGTCGCACCCCAGCTAAACTCCACCTTCACCGGAATGTTCTTCGCGGCAAAGTACCGCTTCGTAAACTCCACCAGCTCCGTCGCAATAATCTTGCCCGCCAGGTCTTCCGGCTTCTGGAACGGCGAATCCTCCGGAACCGCCAGCACCCACTTCACCTTCTGCCGGCTCTGCTTGGAATACGTCAGGCTCGTCACATACTTTACGTCCGTCTCGTTCTCCATCACCCAGTCATTGCCCGTCAACCCCGCATCCAGCGCGCCATGCTCGACGTAACGCGCCATCTCCTGCGCCCGCACCAGCATCAGCTCCAGCTCTACGTCGTCCACGGTAGGGAAGTAGCTCCGCCCATTCGCGAATATCCTCCACCCCGCCCGTTCAAACAGCGCAATCGTCGCATCCTGCAAACTGCCTTTAGGAATTCCCAGCTTCAGCTTCGTCGTCATCACTTACTCTCCGCAGTCGTACCGACCGAAATATTTTTCGTAAAGCAGCTCACCGTGCCTTCGTGGCACACCAGGCCATCGCCTTCTACCTCTACCTTGAACAGCAGCGTATCGAAGTCGCAGTCCGTCGCCGCGGAGATCACCCGCAGCCGGTTCCCGCTCGTCTCGCCCTTCATCCACAGCTTGCTCCGCGTCCTGCTCCAGAACGTCACAAACCCCGTCTCCAGCGTCTTCGCATAGCTCACTTCGTTCAGAAAGCCGAGCATCAGCATCTCGCCCGTCTTCGCATCCTGCACGATGCCCGGAACCAAACCATCCATCTTCGCAAAATCAATCGTCGGAAATTCCGTCGTCGTTACAGTCATAATTTCTCTCTCACTTTCAAAATCTGGCCCGCGTCCGTCTCAATCATCCAGCGCGCAGCAAAAAGGCCCGCTCGCGAGATGCGCGTCAGCGGGCCTTTCGAATCCTTAGGGGTGCGTTACTTTACTTCGCCACTCCGGACACAGCCGCCGACACGCCAATCGCATGATGGTGATGGTGTCCGTGATGGAGGCTCTGCAAATTCATCGCCCTCACAGACTAGCGTCCCCACCCGCGCAAAGTCAACTCACCACGAAAATATTGAAAATGGCGCAGTTTCAAGTCATGAACAATTGAACCGACGGGTAGCGCCGTTCCCAGCGAAATCGGCACCAAGGCCAACTGGTGCGAAGTCCGAAACGCACCCAGGTCACTATTGAAATGTAACTTGCAGATGAGTGGATTGCTTGTAACGATAGCCGGGTGAACAAACCCTTGCTCATCATCCGGTTAATTGTTGAGGCAGTCTTATGTCTTTTCTGCGCCACCGGAATACTTCTACTCGCCGAGATCGGCAGAGGAACGTTGATCTTAGATGTTCTTGGCTATTTGGGAATGCCGAGGCGCTATCACCCATTGGAAGCCAATCGTTCAGCCGATCTCCATCAGCTCAACCTTGCCATAACGCTCGGTGGTTTCATCGCCGCGACAATCATCCTGCTCATTGGTGCCTTCTGTTTCAAAGATGTAGTCAAAATAGTGCGGAAACTGGGACTAAGCCATCGAGAACTTTAGGCCGTCTGCAAACTCATCCGTCACGTCAAGCTCACCCGCCGCCCGCCACAATCCAGAGTTGACTCACCCCCTCCCCTCCCGTACCCTTGTCGTCGTATAGCAAGCCATCTCAATCCGCAGGAGTCTCCGCCTTATGCTCTCCATTCGCCGCAAGCTGCTCTCCACCGCGCTCCTTCTCTCCTTCGCGCCGCTCTTCATGGCACCGCAAACCCTCCTCGCCCAGAAGAAGGCCGCAACTAAAACAGCAGCAGCAGCCCCCGCCGCCGCATCCGTATCCGCTGACAAGATCGACATTAACACCGCCACCGCCGACCAGCTCAAGGCCTTCCCCGGCATCGGCGACGCCTACTCCAAGCGCATCATCGATAACCGCCCCTACGCCAACAAGGCCCAGCTCGTCTCCAAGGGCGCGCTCCCCAAGGGCGTCTACGAAAAGCTCAAAGAGAAGATCATCGCCACCCAGCCCAAATAGCCCAAACCTCTCGCAGCAACCCAACGCCCCGCCCGGCCTCCAACGCTGGCGGGGCGTTTTCCACCTGATACCATTTCACCATTATCCAAAGGGGAAGCCCAGCAGGATGCCACCCAGATCAGCGCGCCTCCAGTACATCCTGTTGGCCATCGTCATGGCCTTCTCCGTGGCCTTTACTGTTCACGGTGCCACCGCCATGTGGGATCAGGTCTTCCACGGAACCACCGTCGCCCGCCAACCCATCGGCTTCGGCATCAAGCTCGATCGCGCATCCATGCTCACCCCGGAGGCCACCGCCGCCGGCCTCTATCCCCTCGCCCCCATCCTCTCCGTCAACGGAATCCCCTTCACCGGCGCCGGTATCGTCATCGAGCAGGTCAAACGCGCCCACCCCGGCGATCTCATGCCCTTCACCTACCTCGCCCCGGACGGCTCCACCCGCACCGCCCAGGTTCGCCTCGTCGCCTCCGATACCGGCAACTCCTTCACCCTCCTCCACATCATCACGCAGGACTTTATCCTCCGCCTCATCTTCCCCATCTTCTGTCTCGCCCTCGGCTGCTGGGTCGTCCTTGCCAAACCCCACCACCCCAACGCCTGGCTCCTCCTCGGCATCTTCAACTACTTCCCCTCCACCGTCTACCCGGCGTTCTACTGGCCCGGTATCTGGCTCTACATCAACCCGTTTTGGGGCGACATCGTCAACACCGCCGGCCCCTTCTGCATCATGCTCTTCGGCATCTACTTCTCCGGCAGAACCTCCCTCGACGTCCGCCACCCCTGGCTCAAATGGCTCCTCATCGGCCCCGTCCTCGCCCTCTTCCCGCTGGACCTCTTCTTCACCGGCGGCTTCATCTTCCGCTTCAGCGCCGTCCGCTGGATGCTCCCTTTCATCGGCTTCATCACCACCTTCGAAACCAGTCTTACCTTCATCGGCATCAGCATCTTCTTTGCCGCCATCGCCCACAAGATGGGCATCTCCACCAACCCCGACGCCAAACGTCGTCTCCGCGTCCTCTACATCGGCTCAGCCATCGCCACCGCCCCCATCGCCTGCATCCTCCTCTATAGCCTCTTCCGCGGCCAGGATATGGGCCAGGGCGTCCCGCCGTGGCTCTTCGCCACCGCCCTCGGGATATTCGCCCTCTTCCCCGTCACACTCGCCTACGTCGTCGTCGTCCAGCGCGCCATGGACGTCCGCATCCTTGTCCGCCAGGGCACCAAGTACTTCTTCGCCAGCCAGTCCGTCATGGTCCTTCGCATCCTCCTCGGCGTCTGGATGTACTTCCTCATCGTCGACTTCCTAAAGCACCCCGACCATCGTCGCGCCGTCGATAGCGTCCAGCTTGCCGCCGTCCTCGGCCTCTTCTTCGCCTTCCGCTTCATCCTCTCCAAACGACTCCAGCGCAACATCGACCAGCGCTTCTTCCGCGACGCCTACTCCACCGAGCAGCTCCTCTCCGAGCTCTCCGACGAAGCCCGCAACTTCACCGAGGTCGCCCCCCTCATCGACACCATCTCCAACCGCATCGCCACCACCATGCACATCGACCGCATCGCCGTCTTCCTCCGCACCGGCGACACCTTCCAGCTCGCCTACACCACTGGCGCCGGCCTCCCCCCCACCCACTCCTTCTCGCTCCCCGCCGCCTCCACCACCATCACCACCCTCTCCCGCGCCAAAACCCCCGCCAACGTCTACCGCGACGACCCCTCCTCCTGGCTCGTCGACGCCACCGACGCCGAACGCACCGCCCTCGCCGATCTCTCCACCGAGCTCCTCGTCCCCCTCCCCGGCCGCAACCGCCTCATCGGCGTCATGGCTCTCGGCCCCAAACGCTCCGAGGAGCCCTACTCCCGCACCGACCGCCAGCTCCTCCAGACCGTCGCCTCACAGACCGGCCTCGCCCTCGAAAACGCCGAGCTCCTCGAAAATCTCTCCTCCGAGATCGCCCAGCGCGAACGCGTCTCCCGCGAAATCGAGATCGCCCGCGAAGTCCAGGAGCGCCTCTTCCCCCAGGCCTACCCCGCAGTCCCCGGCATAGACCTCGCCGGCTACTGCCGCCCCGCCCAGGCTGTAGGCGGAGACTACTACGACTTCTTCCTCCTCCCCACCTTCCTCCCCACCTTCCTCCCCACCCTCCTCCCCACCCTCCTCCCCACCTTGCTCCCCACCTTGCTTGAAGACCAGTCCCGCTCAGCGACTCCCGCCCTACCCCGCCTCGCCATCGCCCTCGGCGATATCTCCGGCAAAGGCATCTCCGCCGCCCTCCTCATGGCCAGCCTCCGCGCCAGCCTGCGCAGCATCGCAGGACTCCAGCAGGGAAACCTCGCCACCCTCATCGGCCAGGTCAACCGCCTCGTCTACGACTCCTCCACCTCCAACCGCTACGCCACCTTCTTCTACGCCGAATACGACCCCTCCACCCGCCTCCTTACCTACGTCAACGCCGGCCACAACGCCCCCTACATCCTCCGCGACGGAACCACCATCCCCCTCGAAGCCACCGGAACCGTGGTCGGCCTACTCCCCGACTCCACATACGACCAGGCCACCCTCCCCATCTGCCCCGGCGACGTCCTCCTCGCCTTCACCGACGGCATCTCCGAAGCCATGACCCACGACGACGAAGAGTGGGGCGAAGACCGCATGATCGCCACCGCCCAGCAACAACTTTCCCAACCCGCCTGCACTACCCCAGTAGCTAGCGGAAACGCCCAGCAACTCCTCACCTGCATCCTCCAGGCCGCCGATACCTTCACCGCCGGGGCCCCCCAACACGACGACATGACCTTACTAATAGCCACCTTCCAATAAGCGCTCAAGCCTTTGCACTTCAGGATTGGCGTGGGGCTTTAGCCCCACGAACAAGCGCCCCCCAAACGGGCTCTAGCCCCGGGCCTTTGCCGTCATCCTGAGCGCAGCCGAAGGGCCTGCGGTTGGCCTTATGCAGGCTCCGGATATTTAAATTGAGCGCGGGTGCCCCATCCTTTGCAGTCCCACCCGCAAAGGGTCGGAACCACCCAGCCCAACCCACCCTTGTTGATCACCCGCAATCCTCTTTCACTTCCACCTCCACCTAAAACCCCACTCTGCTACTCTGCAACTTCAACCAACCAAACCTCGCAACCAAAGGTCCCGCTATGCACGCACTCCGCACCATCGCCCTCCTCTGCCTCACCGCCTCCGCCTTGGCCCAAACCGCACAATACCCCGCAATGCCCTCCGAAACCCCCGCCGCCATCACGCCCCCCGCAGGCGCCTACGACTTCACCCGCCGCACCGTCATGATCCCCATGCGCGACGGCGTCAAACTCAACACCGTAATACTCGTACCCAACGGAACAAAGAAGGCTGGCATCCTCCTCACTCGCACCCCCTACAACGCCGCCCAGCTCACCACCAACAGCCTCAGCGCGCACCTCGGCTCCGCACTCTACGGCTACGACAACGCCACCGACGTCATCATCCAGGGCGGCTACATCCGCGTCATCCAGGACGTCCGCGGCAAGTACGGCTCCGAGGGCGACTACATCATGAACCGCCCCTTCCGCGGCCCCCTCAACCCCACCCCCGTCGACCACAGCACCGACACCTATGACACCATCGACTGGCTCATCAAGAACATCCCCGAGTCCAACGGCAAAGTCGGCATCCTTGGCATCTCGTACGATGGCTTCCTCACCCTCGCCGCCCTCGTCCACCCCCACCCCGCCCTCAAGGTCGCCATCCCCATGAACCCCATGCTCGATGGCTGGCGCGGCGACGACTGGTTCCACAACGGGGCCTTCCGCCAGCAGAATCTCCCCTACATGTATGAGCAGGTCGCCACCCACGACAACTCCGCCCGCTGGTGGACCTCCAACTTCGACGACTACGACATGTGGATGAACGCCACCTCAGCCGGAAACCTCGCCAGACAGCGCGGCACCGACCAGACCGGCTTCTGGCGCAAGGTCGCCGTCCACCCCGCCTACGACTCATTCTGGCAGGCTCAGGCCGTCGATAAAATCCTCGCCGCCCAATACGCCACCGAAGCCCCCACCGTACCCATCATGCTCGTCCACTCCCTCTGGGACGCCGAAGACATCTACGGAGCCATGGCCGTCTACAAAGCCATCAAGCCACTCGACAAAAATAACAACGTCCACCTCACCATGGGCCCTTGGCACCACGGCGGAGCCATCGTAGAAGGCACCAACCTCGGTGCCGTCAAATTCCCCGCAGACCCCTCCCTCTGGTGGCGCCAGAACATCCTCGCCCCCTTCCTCGCCCGCCACCTGCAAGACTCTCCTGCGAACGACGCCCCAACACAATCACAGCCCGCCTTTCCCGCCACCGTCACCGCCTACCAGTCCGGCACCAACACCTGGCAGTCCCTCCCCGCATGGCCAGTAGTCTGCACCCAGGCCCCCACCTTCCCCACGAACGCCTCAACAAACATCTGCAACAAACCAGCCGCCAAACTCTACCTCCACGCCAACAACACCGCCAGCTTCACCCCACCCACTACCAGCGAATCCGCATACGCCGAGTACGTCTCCGACCCCGCCCACCCCGTCCCCTTCCGCGCCCGTCCCATCCAGCCAGTCGGCTACACCGACGGCCTCACCTGGGCCGACTGGCTCGCCGACGACCAGCGCGAATCCTCCGGCCGCCCCGACGTCGTCACCTTCACCTCCGCACCCCTCACCGCCCCCATCACCATCTCCGGCGAACCCATCGCCAACCTCATCGCCTCCACCTCCGGCACCGACTCCGACTGGGTCGTCAAACTCATCGACGTCTACCCCGACGAGGTCGCCGGCCAGCCCCGCATGGGCGGCTACCAGCTCATGATCGCAGCCGACATCTTCCGCGGCCGCTACCGCAAGTCTTTCGCCCAACCCGAAGCCATCACTCCCAACCAGCCCGAAACCTACCGCTTCGCCCTACCCAACGCCAACCACGTCTTCCTCCCCGGCCACCGCATCATGGTCCAGGTCCAATCCGCATGGTTCCCCCTCTACGACCGCAACCCCCAAACCTTCGTCCCCAACATCCTCTTCGCCCAACCCACCGACTACCAGAAAGCCACCCAACACATCTACCACTCCCCCGCCCAACCCACCACCCTCGAACTCCCCATCATCCAGTGATCATCTGAACTCCATGTTGATCACAAACGCGGGTGCCCCATGTCAGGAGGTTTCATCCCTGACGTGGGGCACCCGCACTTCAAACGACCTTCCTCAAACTGGTCATCCTGAGCGAAGCCACCGCGCTTTTGCGGTGGCGAAGTCGAAGGACCTGCGGTCGCTCTTGCCGTTGCTTTTGCCCTTGCCCCTGGGGTAGGTCCAGGCTTCAGCCTGGACATCAACCACCCAAACCAAACCGGGCTTCAGCCCCCGAGATATGCCTTCCTTTCACATCCCCACCCATCCCCCAGCGCCAGGTGTCCAGTAATATCCAACAAGCCACCACAAAAATCACCGCAAAACCATCACCAGAATCCGCCCGTCCGAGTAAAAACTCCCCCCCGTCGCCGTCCGCGCCGTCAGCATCGGACTCTCCGGCGTCACATACGCCGCACTTGTAAAAGCCCCCGTGGAATCAAAGCTTTGCAGCAGATAATCCCGCTCATCATCCACCTTCGGATCGATCTTGTGCGTCACATTCCCATTCCGCTGGTCTTTTTCAAACCCGATGTCATGCGTGCAAGACCCCACCCACAAAGCCCTGCCCCCCACGGAAACCGTTGATCTCCATACCCTTAGGTGGTGCCGCTCCGCCGCAACTTTCAGCGGATCACCCCGCGCATACGACAAATCCTGCGCCCGCCCAAACAGATAAAGCGTACTCATCGGCATCTCCGTATACGCCTCATGGCTTAGCGTCGAGAGGATCCCATGCAGCACCGCATCCTGCACATTCTTATCGACTTCCACCCATCCCGCAGCCTTGAACGCCGCCTTCACCTGTGCCTCAGTCCCCACCAGCGCATAGTTCACCATATCGCCCGGATTCCCCGCCAGATCCCCCACCCGCCGCGGTATGCTCTCAAACGTCTCCGGCGAAACCAGCTCCGTAACCCCAACCACTGCATCACTTACAGCCTTCACCGAAGCCGCCACAAACTTCAGCTTCACCTTGAAGCTCCCCGTAGCCTCCAGATCACTACTCACATTCACCCGCAAAAACAAACGCCCATTCGTAGGCATCGTCACCTCCCCACTCGCCCCCACGGAGAAGGGAACTGAAGCAACCACGTCACTTACGCGCCCTATCAAAGCCCCCGCCTTCGCCGAGTTCAGCGGAAACGCCCGCAACAAATCCTTCCATCCCCGCTCCACCCCCTCCGGCCCCGCTACCCGCCCATCCGCCAGCGTAAACGTCCCCGAAGCCGTAATCTGCGCCTCCTCCCCAGCCCCCACCGTCACCCCCGTATCCAGCCACTGATCATCCTTTAAAGTCAGGTCATAGCTTGTCTTATGAGTAACTTGCGCCTTCCCGTCAGCACTCGCCCGCGCCCGCATTCCGGGGATAACTTCTAGCCGAGGTCCCACCTCGACACTCGTCTGCGCCACCGCCGGCAAACCCAACGCGGCCGCAACTACCCAGATGCTGACCCAAATGGTCCATCGCTTAGCGCCCCGAAATCGTTTAGAGTATTTCATATCGTCTTCCTACTTTAAGATGCTCAACCCGAGTCCACGGCCAATGTTCCTCAATCAATTCGTCAGACACGCCGCACGACTCGCAGCAGTCACCACCCTTCTCGGCGTGCTGACCGGCTGCCAGGGCATCGTCGATACCACCAGCTCCTCACAAGTCCGCATCATCGACGCCTCCCCGGACGCCCCCGGCCTCGACATCTATCAAGGCACCGGCCCCCCGCCTACAATCTCGGCTTCGGCACCATCACCTCCTACGTCCCTATCGTTCCAGGTACTTACACTATCTCTGCGGACTCCGCTGGCACCAAGCAGGTCCTTTCCAGCTCCAAGGGAACCTTCGTCAACTCCGCTCAGTACACCGTCCTCATCGGAAATAACGCCGCCAGCCTCCAGCAGCTCATCCTCAAGGACCAGAGCCAATCGGCACCCTCCGGCCAGATCGCCCTCCGCTTCATCGACCAGGCCACCCGCGTCAGCTCCGTAGACGTCTACCTCGTCCCCGCCGGCCAGAAGCTCACCGCCGTCACCCCCGTAGCCACTGGCCTCGTCTTCAACGTCAACACCGGCTACATCAACATCCCCACCGGCACCTACACCCTTGTCTTAGTGCCCACCGGAACCATCCCCACCAGCACCACCGTCGCCACCTACACCGGTGCCCAGACCACCTACCCCGGCGGCTCCGCCCGCACCATCATCCTCATCGATCAGCAGCTCGTCACCACCCCCGGCCTCCAGGTCATCACCGCTGCCGACTACGACTCTCCCGCCGCCATCTAGCTCCTCCCCCTTTACTAATTTGTGACCATTACAGTTCGTTCAGCGCTCAAACACACGCGCCGCGGGATTGTTGCGTCCTCTTCTAAAATCTCCAAAACACCCAAAACAAGGGAAAAGTCGCGCTACGCGACAAAAATATACTTCCTCAAGATTCCGCAACATGCCCACACTCCCTGGGTCTACTTTCTTCGTAAGCAGTGGCAAGCAGCACCCAATGCCACCGCACGAACTGCCCACAGGAGACCCACCATGAACCTCAAGAACCTCGCCCTTCTCGCCACCCTCACCATCGCCCCCGCCGCAGCCTTCGCACAAGCGACGACCCCCGTCGTACCGGCCAAGCCCGCCACCATCAACCAGCGCAAGGAGAACCAGCAGGACCGCATCGCCCACGGCGTCAAGGATGGCCAACTCACCGCCGGCGAAACCTCCAAACTGGAGCATCAGGAAGCTGCCATCAACAAGGAAGAGGCCGGCATGCGCGCCCAGAATAACGGTCACCTCACCGCTCAGGACCGCAAGACCCTCACCAGGCAGCAGAACCAGGAGTCGCGCCGCATCCACCGCGACACCCACAACAGCCACAAGCAGTAAACCGCAGCCCTCCCCCAAAATAAAAAATGCCGCCAGCGTATCTGGCGGCATTTCTAATAGCCCTGAGCCCTGAGCCCTGAGCCCTGAGCCCTGAGCCCTGAGCCCTGAGCCCTGAGCCCTGAGCCCTGAGCCCTAGTACCGGTAGTGGTCAGCTTTGTACGGCCCTTCCACAGGAACGCTCAGGTAATCCGCCTGCTTCTTCGAGAGTGTCGTCAGCTTCACGCCAATCTTCTCCAGGTGTAGCCGTGCCACTTCCTCATCCAGCTTCTTCGGCAGAATGTAGATGCCTACCTTGTACGTGTCCTTGTTCGCCCACAGGTCAAGCTGCGCCAGCGTCTGATTGGCAAAGCTCGCCGACATCACAAAGCTCGGATGGCCCGTCGCGCATCCCAGGTTTACCAGGCGCCCTTCGGCAAGGATGAAGATGCTGTTGCCGTTCTCAAATGTGTACTTATCCACCTGCGGCTTGATATTCAGCTTCGTCATGCCCGGCAGCGCATTCAGAGGCTCCATCTGGATCTCGTTGTCGAAGTGGCCGATGTTACACACGATCGCCTGGTCCTTCATCAGCTTCATGTGCTCTACCGTGATGATGTCCACGTTACCCGTGGCGGTCACGTAGATATCGCCCCGTCCCAGCGTCTCTTCCAGCGTCGTCACTTCGTAGCCTTCAATCGCCGCCTGCAGCGCGTTGATCGGGTCGATCTCCGTCACCACCACGCGAGCGCCAAGCCCACGCAGCGAAGCCGCGGAGCCTTTGCCTACATCGCCGAAGCCACAAACCACAGCGACTTTACCGGCAATCATCACGTCCGTGGCGCGCTTGATGCCGTCCACGAGCGACTCACGGCAGCCATACAGGTTGTCGAACTTCGACTTCGTCACCGAGTCGTTCACGTTGATCGCCGGTACCAGCAGCGAGCCCTTCTCAAACATTTTGTACAGCCGGTGCACGCCCGTCGTCGTCTCTTCCGAAACGCCGCGCCACTCCTTCGCCACATCCTGCCAGCGCGTCGGATACTCCGCGTGAACCTTCTTCAGCAGCGTCTTGATCACATCTTCTTCGGTCGAACCCGACGGCGAATTCACCCAGCCGCCGCCCTTCTCCAACTCCACGCCCTTGTGGATCAGCAGCGTCACATCGCCGCCATCGTCAATCACAAGCTGCGGCCCCAGCAGGCCACCCTTCCCGTCCGGGAAGTTCAGCGACTGGTTTGTGCACCACCAGAATTCTTCCAGCGTTTCGCCCTTCCAGGCAAACACCGGCACGCCCGCCGCCGCAATCGCCGCCGCAGCATGGTTCTGCGTTGAGAAGATATTACAGCTCGCCCAACGCACATTCGCGCCCAGCGCCACCATCGTCTCAATCAACACAGCGGTCTGGATCGTCATATGCAGCGAGCCCGTCACCCGCACACCCGCCAGCGGTTTTCCAGCGGCATACTTGTTGCGAATCGACATCAGCCCCGGCATCTCCTGTTCGGCGATATCAATCTCTTTGCGGCCAAACTCCGCCAGCGCAATATCCGCCACCTTGTACTCCGCCGCCACACCATTCACCGCTGCCTGGTCAATCGTCGCTGTTGCCATGTTGAAAACCTCTTTCGCTATTTCTCTTACCTACCGGCTACTAAAAGAATATCAGCCAAACCTGCTGTGTCAGGCCCAAAACCCACGACGCTTCAACTGCGGCATCTCCTTGTGACACAGGTCAAATCGAACCCATATCCCTGTCTCAGCTTTGATGCCATACTCTCAGCGACGGCGCTTACGTTCGCCGCCCCACCAAAGCCAGCCCAGCCGCCCCCAGCGTCAGTGCCCCCACCCCATACAGCCCGCCCGCATAGCTATGTGTCGCATCCCGCAGCAGCCCCGTTACATAAGGCCCGATAAATCCCCCAAATCCGCCAATCATCGTAATCATCGCCACCGCTCCTGCCGCCGCGGCCCCGCCAATCATCCGCGTCGTCAGCGCCCAGAACGGCCCCGTCGTGCTCCACAGCCCCATCGCCGTCACGCACATCGCGCACAGCGCCATCGACACGCTATGCGATCGCGCCGCCCACACAAACCCCACTGCGGCCGTCGCCATGCACCCCGCAACATGCCCACGCCGCTCATTCCACCGGTCCGAACTCCACCCTACCGCCACCGTAGCCAGCGCCGCCAACAGATAAGGCACCGTCGAATACCTCGCAATCAGGCTCGCATCCGCCGTCCCGCTTCCCAGTCCGCTCAGGATCGAAGGCATCCACAAATTCACCACATACACCCCAACCTGCAGAATGAAGTACACCCCAGCCAGCACCCACACCGCCGGAAGCTTGAACGCATCACTCAAATTGTGATGGGCCGCCGCACCATACAGCTCCTGATCGCGCCGTAGTTCCTCCTTCAGCCAAAGCCGCTCATCCGGGCTCAACCACGTAGCCTGCTCCGGCCCATCCTTTAGTACAAACAGCACCGAAATCCCAATCAGCACCGTCGGCACACCCTCAAACAGAAACAGCCACTGCCACCCCGCCAGCCCGCCCACGCCATCCATCCGCAGCAGCGCGCTCGAGAGCGGCCCACCCACCACGCCCGCCAGCGATGTTGCCGTCATAAACCTAGCCACCGCCCGCGCCCGCTCATGCGACGGGAACCAGAACGTCAGGTACAGCAGCATCCCCGGCACAAACCCCGCTTCCGCCACGCCCAGCAGAAAACGCATCGCGTAGAACGACCTCGCCGAACCCACAAACATCATGCAGGCCGAAACGATCCCCCACGTAATCATGATGCGCGCAATCCAGATTCGCGTCCCCACCCTGCGCAGCAGCAGCGTACTCGGCAGGTCAAAAAGCGCATACCCCAGAAAAAACAGCCCAGCCCCCAGCCCATACACAGTCTCGCTAAAGTGCAACTGCCGCTTCATATCCATCGCCGCAAACCCCACGTTCACGCGATCGAGATAAGCCACGATATAGAGCAGAAACATATACGGAATCAGCCGCCATGTAAGCCGCCGATACAACGCACGCCCGTCCAACACTTCGACGTCGCTCATCCCAGATCCACCGCACGTCTCTTCTCAGCCCGCCGAGCCCGCACCGCCACCACCACCATCAACAGCAGCAGCCCAGCAAATCCCACTCCCATCCCAAACATCCCCAGCGCGCCCACCACCGTCACCCATAGCGGAGTCGTCTTCTCCGAGAACGACGCAAACGACCCCACCACCGCCGCCGCAAACACCATGCCGGAGAGCACCAGCACCGCCACGCATGCGACCAGCCACCACTTCACGCCATCCGGCATAGCCTTCACAGTCGCTGCGTGACCCGTCATCCGCGCTCCGCCGCCAGCAGCTTCTGCTTCCGCTCCAGCCCCCATCGATAACCCGTCAAACTCCCATCCTTGCCCACCACGCGATGGCACGGCACCGCCACCGCCACCGGATTCGCGCCACACGCCGCTGCGACCGCACGCGTAGCCGTCGGCGAACCCATTGCCAGCGCCACCTCCGAGTAGCTCCGCGTCTCACCCCGCGGAATCTCCTGCAGCGCCTTCCAAACCCGTTGCTGAAACGCCGTAGCCCGCACGTCCAGCGGAAACTTCGCCGCCATCGGGCTCTCGCTCAACTGGCTCGCCACAAACTCCACCGCCGACGCCAGCCATCCGCCGGGATCTGACATCGGCCCCTTCGCCGCCACCAGCTGCGCCTTGTCGAACCGCTCGCGCAGCCCCGCAATCAGCTCCGCATCATCGCGCCCAAACGTGATCGAGCACACGCCCACCGGCGTCGCCGCCACCAGCATCCGGCCCAGCGGAGTCGCCGCCGTCGTGTACTTAATCAGCAGCCCCGCGCCGCCTTCGCGCATCATCCGCGGCGTCATCCCCAGCGAGGCACCACTCTTCTCATATAGCCTGCTGCTCGACCCAAACCCCGCGTCATAAATCGCGTCCGTAATCCGCACCTTCGGTGTTCCTGGCTTACCCTCGCGAACCTTGTTCTTGAAGCGCTCCACCCGCGCCGCCTTCGCATACTCACCCGGGCTCACGCCCAGCACCCGCTTGAACCCACGCAGAATCGTCAGCCGGCCCACGCCCGTGGCCTTCGCTACCTCTTCCAGCTTCGTCCGCCGGTCGGCATTCTCTTTCAGATACTCCGTCACCGCCGTAATCGCCCTCGCCTGCGGATCGGCCTTTGCCGCCACGCGGTCCGGCTCACACCGTTTGCACGCACGGAACCCCGCCGCCTCGGCCAACGCCGCCGTCGGATAGAAGCTCACCTGCTTCCGCGTCGGTCTACGGCTAGGGCAGCTCGGCTTGCAGAAGATCCCCGTCGACTTCACGCCATAGAAAAACTGGCCATCCGCGCTGGCATCACGCTCCAGCACCTGCTGCCACTGCTTCCCCGGAAAGTACGAGGGAACTGCCGTCATTGCGTTCGTCTTGGATGTGCTGGTCGTCATCGTGGTGTTGCTGGTAGCCATCGTGGTGTTGCTGGTCGTCATCTTGGTCTTGATTGTTATTGAAGAGTAGGGAAGAGAATAGGTCGCCATAACCAGTATCTTCTTCCTTGCCCTTCAGCGCCACACTCCGCTTTGTTCGCCAAACTTGTCGCCCCCTCAAGCCACCGCCATCTGCAACCGCTTCCGTCGCGCTATCCGCCACAAAACCACCATCAGGAAGCTTCCACACACCAGGCAAACCGCCGCATCCGTACACAACATCCCCATCGCGCCGCCGCGATGGTAGCCCCGCCCATCCGCCCACACCGCAAACTCGATCGCCACATTGCACGAGGCCATCATCATCGCGTACTGCGTCGCCGCCAGCGGGCTCTTCACCCCCATAATCTCGAACGCCAGCGCACTCACCGCCGCATAATTGATCCCCGCCATCACGTTGTAGAACAGCACGCCGGCCAGGAACACCCACCACGTCCGCGGTCCAAACGCCATCCCCAGCGTCGCGATCGCGGAAGCCATCCCCGGCCCCACCACCAGCACCTTGCGGTTATACCGATTGCACAACCACCCACCCAGCAGCGCACCCACGGAGCACGCAATCGCCACCCCGGCCCCCGTCATCCACGCCGTCTGGCTATCGCTAACCCCATACTCCCGCCCCAGTCCAGAGAACAAATTCTGCGCCGCAAACGCAGCCGACGGAACCATAAACACCAGGAACCCCAGCAAGCTCGCCCGCGTCGTCAGCAGTGTCCATATTTCCCGCACCAGCGAGCCCACCGCAACCACGTCCCGCGCCGGCCTTGGCACCCGCTCCTCATCGCCCAGCGCCTGCAACACCACCACCGGCGCCATCACCAGGCAGGCCAGCAATGCAGCCGCAGCCATCGCACTCCACTGCTGCAACGCAAAAATCCCCACCATCCCAAACAGAGCGGCCCCGCTCAGGTACGCCACATTCAGCCATCCACTCACGCTGCCTTGCTGCCGTTCTTCCGCCAGCGATGGGATCAGCCCGCCCATCGTGCTGCCATACATCTGCGCACTCAGCGACCCCACCACCATCACCACCATCAGGCCCACCTGGTGCCGTACATCCAGCAGAAACGCCGCTCCTCCAATAGAAAGGGCCGTCACCAGTCCCAGCAGCAGAGCCCACGTCTTCCGCGGAATCCCGCAATCCACCACTGGCGTAATCACAAAGCTGGAAAACGTAGGCAGCATCGCCACAAACGTAATCATCGCAACCCGATCCAGCGTCACCCCACGCGCCGTCAGCAGCAGCGGCAGCGCCGTCGAAAGAAATCCCGTATAGAACCCAAAAGGTAGATAACAAAGCCCAACCAGCCACGGTGGCGAACGTCGCGTCATCCCAACACTATAGCCGCGAAACCCGCCAGCGCAGCCTCAGCGGCCTGCCTCTAGCTTCCCTGCGGCGTCGGAACCCACTTCACATCGCGCACGCCGCCGCCAATCAGCGGCACCGTCTCACCCTTCGCGTCCACTTCAAAGCTCTCCACGTAGAAGCTCTTCAAATCCGCCACGCCAAAGCTCGTCGTAATCGCCACATCCGTCGCATCGCGTCCTGTCGCCATCAGCACCCGGCCTACACGCGGACCGTTATGCCGGGCATCCATCGTCCACCAGCGCCCATCCAGAAACACCTGGTACCACGCGCTAAAGTCCCCGGCCCCGCTATACGGACTGCGTACATCGCCCAGGTACCCCGTCACATAACGTGCCGGTATATTCATCGCCCGCGTCATCGTAACCGCCAGATGTTGGAAATCCCGGCAAACTCCCACGCGCTCCGTAAACACATCCAGCGCCGTCTTCGTGGGCCGCGCCGTCTTGTAGTCGAAGCGCACATGGTTATGCACCCAGTCGCGAATCCAGATCGCCCGCGCCCAGCCCGGCGACGTATGCCCAAACATATCGCCCGCCACCTGCGATAACTGGTCCACCTGGCAATACCGGCTGCTCAACAAAAACTGCAGCACCTCCGTCGGCAGCTCCTCCACCGCATGCTGCTTCGCCTCCGTGCAGATCACGTCCGGCTGTCCGTCCGTCTCAATCAG